>ENA-UESP01001347-UESP01001347.1-human-gut-metagenome-genome-assembly--contig:-NODE-1347-length-16984-cov-17.502395_pt1 | contig 16984 bp, 18 predicted proteins | sample MGYA00243003_ERZ508004 | MGnify/ENA primary metagenome ERZ508004 (study PRJEB26167, sample SAMN06115443) | human gut metagenome | host: Homo sapiens | place: China:Henan | collected 2015-07-29...
GCCCCTTTCTCGTGGATCCAGCGCGTCGAAATCGCTGGTGGTTTTCTGGTTCTCTTTTGACATCAAAAGAGAACAATCAGCCTTAATGAAAAAGCGCTCTGGCCCGCGCGGAGCGCAAAGCCATTTGACCGAAAGAGAAAACTGCCCCGCGCACCGGCGCGCGATGCCGTCAATCAGTAACGACCATCATCTCCGCGTTCTCCTCAATGGAGTAATTTGCAAAATACCCCTCTTCCAGCGGGATCCACCGCTCCACAAAATTCGAATACAGCTCCCCCTCCCGTCTGCGGAGCCGCCGGGCCTGCTCATCGGGAGAGCAGGTGACGAATATTCTTATATCATAATAGGGTGCAAGGCTGGGGTGATGGCTATAGCTTCCCTCCACGATGACCAGCGGCGCAGGGCCGAGGGGACGCGGCGGCAGATAGGCACCTTCGCGGCAGGAGTAGGCCTGGTAGGAGAACGCCTGCCCTGCCCGGGCGGGAGCGACGACCTCATCCCGCAGGCGCTGGATGTCCATGTTGGCGCAGGGAATGCTCTCCCAGCCTGTGACTCGTCGGGATGGCGGGAGATAGAAGTCATCGGTGTGGACGGTGATGCTTTGAGGAAAACGCTCTGCCAGCCGTTCGGACAGCGTCGTTTTGCCGCTGCCGCAGCGGCCATCCAGTGCGACGAGGACGGCAGACTGTCGGGCCAGACGGTCGGCGATGGCCGAGGCCAGCTCTTCGGGTGCGATAAGATGCATGGGGATACCATTCCTTTATATCAGCTTTGGCTCAGTATAGCACGGCAGAGAAAATGGAGCAAATATTTTTGCAAAAAGGTGTTGACACAGAGCCGGACCTATGGTAAGATAATGCCACGTTAGAAATGACTAACCAAGAAGCGGAAGAAGCTCGAGAGGGGCAGGCTGCCGCATTCTTTTTGGAATTCTGGTTAGCTTTTTCTAACTACATCTCCTGCATAAGCACCACACGGCAGGAGACAATAGCGGAAAACGGGCAGGGAGGCCGAAGACATGGAACGCAACTTTGAGACAGTCATGATCGAACAGTGCGCCCCGGTGCTGGCCAGCTTAAAGCCTGCGGGACTTTTCCGCTACGAGACGAGCGACTGCGCCGACCTTGCCCGCCGCGTCCGCAGCTGGAACGAACAGCTGGGCGAAAAGGGCCTCTGCGTCCGCGTCCTCAAGGGCTGTGTGCGGACCCACCGGTATCTGGTGTACGTCTACCGCGAGAGCAAGCTCCGCGCTGTGCTGGCCCAGCCGCAGGTGCGGGATTTCCTGTGCAAGGAAGGCTACACTCTGCCTGAGCAGTCGGACGACTACGCGCCGCTTTTGCAGCAGCTGTCCCGCCGGCTCTGCTGCGAGGCCGATTTTCCCCATGAGATCGGCGTATTTCTGGGCTATCCGCTTTACGATGTGGTGGGCTTTATCGAAAATGCGGGCCGCAACTTCACCTGCTGCGGCTGCTGGAAAGCCTATGGTGACCCCAGTGCTGCCCAGCGGCATTTTGCCCAGCTGAACAAGTGTACGGCAGTGTATCTCCGTCTGTTCCGCAGCGGAACGCCCATCCAGCGTCTGGCTGTCGCAGCCTGACGCTCCTGAATTTTGACATTCTCTTCCAAATACTCTCTTTTTATCCTGGCGCCCGCCAGAGCGAAACCACGCACTGGCGGGAAGAATCCTCCTTTTGACACGCGGCCGCTCGTTGCAGAATACCCCCTGCACCGGGCGGCTGTGTCATTTGCGGGGAGTGTAAAAGAGAAAAGTCGTAAATATGTGCAAACAAAGTTAGCATATAGAAACTGTAAAAATCTTCTTGAAATAAGGGAAGAAAATTTGTTTGTTCATACAAACTAACTTTTTTGAGTCGGAAAATGGTTGACAATGCGGGTTAGTAAGTATAAACTATCTGTGCTGATAGTTGCGACTGACTAACTGCCGTAGCTTTTCGGAGGGGGACGCGGGCATGAGCGAGCGCGTTGCGGCGTCTGGCTGGTGCGGCCATCCCCGAGGACGAAAAAAAGCGAACCGAAAAGTTCCCCGCAGAATGGGGAGCACGAATGGGAGTGGAACAATTATGATGCCTTTGACTATGGCAAAAGCAGGCGATACCGTCACCATCCAGAAGATCACCGGCAAGGATGAAGTGCGTCTGCATCTGGCGGAGCTTGGTTTCGTGGTGGGCAGTCAGGTGACTGTCGTCAATGAGATCGCAGGCAACCTCATCGTTCAGGTCAAGGAGAGCCGTCTGGCCCTCGACAAGACGATGGCAAACCGCATTATGGTTGGCTGAGCAGCGGCAGAACGCTGTTTGGGAGACGCTCCGAAACTGGATAGTCTCTGAATAGAAAGACAAGTAGAGGAGGATTTTTATGAAGACTCTGAAAGACGTTAAGGTCGGCGAGACTGCCACCGTGGCGCGCCTGCACGGCGAAGGCCCGGTCAAGCGCCGCATCATGGACATGGGCATCACCAAGGGTGTGGAGATCTACGTCCGCAAGGTCGCCCCTCTGGGCGACCCGATGGAGCTGACTGTGCGCAACTACGAGCTGAGCGTGCGCAAGGCCGACGCCGAAATGATCGAAGTCGTTTGATCGTAACGAGAGGAAAGGAGTTGCAATGAGCATTAAAATTGCACTGGCCGGCAACCCGAACTGCGGTAAGACTACCCTGTTCAACAATCTGACCGGCTCTAATCAGTACGTCGGCAACTGGCCCGGCGTTACCGTCGAGAAGAAGGAAGGCAAGCTGAAGGGCGAGAAGGATGTCATCATCCAGGACCTGCCCGGTATCTACTCCCTGTCTCCGTACACGCTGGAAGAGGTCGTCTCCCGTACTTATCTGGTCAAGGAGAAGCCCGATGCCATCCTGAACATCATTGATGGCACCAACATCGAGCGCAACCTGTACCTGACCACCCAGCTCATCGAGCTGGGCATCCCCGTGGTCATGGCTGTCAACATGATCGACCTCGTCCGCAAGAACGGCGATAAGATCGACCTGAAGAAGCTGAGCGCCGAGCTGGGCTGTCAGGCTGTTGAGATCAGTGCACTGAAGGGCGAAGGTACCGAGGCTGCTGCAAAGGCTGCTATGGCTGCTGCAAAGGCTGGCAAGGGCGGCGAGCTGCCCCATGTCTTCACCGGCAGCGTCGAGCACGCCATCGCGCACATCGAGGAGTCCATCCAGGGCAAAGTCGATGACCGCTTCCTGCGCTGGTACGCTGTCAAGCTGTTCGAGCGCGACGACAAGGTCATGGATGAGCTGAAGCTCTCCTCCGACCTGATCGCTCACATCGACCAGCACATCAAGGACTGCGAGGCTGAGATGGACGATGACGCCGAGAGCATCATCACCAACCAGCGTTACGCATACATCAACGGTGTCGTCGATAAGGCTGTCAAGAAGAAGGCCCGCGTCGAGCACCTGACCGTTTCCGATAAGGTCGATCAGATCGTCACCAACCGTGTGCTGGCTCTGCCCATCTTCGCAGTCATCATGTACCTGATGTACTCCCTGTCCATGGGTACTTCCATCGCCGACGGCGGCTGGGCCATCGGTACGTTTGCGACCGACTGGACCAACGACGTCCTGTTCGGCGAGATCGTCCCCAACGCGCTGGGCGGCTTCCTGGAGAGCATCGGCGTGGCAGGCTGGCTGTACGGCCTGATCATGGACGGCATCGTCGCCGGTGTCGGCGCGGTCCTGGGCTTCGTTCCCCAGATGCTCGTCCTGTTCTTCCTGCTGTCCATCCTGGAGGACATCGGCTATATGTCCCGTGTCGCCTTCATCATGGACCGTATCTTCCGTAAGTTCGGCCTGTCCGGCAAGAGCTTTATCCCTGTGCTGGTCGGCACTGGCTGCGGCGTCCCGGGCGTCATGGCTTCTCGTACCATCGAGAACGAGCGCGACCGCCGTATGACCATCATGACCACCTGCTTCATCCCCTGCGGCGCTAAGATGCCCATCATCGGCCTGATCGCAGGTGCTCTGTTCGGCGGTTCTTCTCTGGTGGCTGTTTCCGCTTACTTCATCGGCATGGCTGCCATCATCTGCTCCGGCATCATCCTGAAGAAGACCAAGGCCTTTGCAGGCGACCCTGCTCCCTTTGTCATGGAGCTGCCCGCATACCACATCCCCGCCTGGGGCAATGTCTTCCGTGCTACCTGGGAGCGCGGCTGGTCCTTCATCAAGCGTGCCGGCTCCGTCATTCTGGCTGCTACCGTCGTCCTGTGGTTCCTGCAGGGCTTCGGCTTCGAGAACGGCGCCTTCGGCATGGTCGAGGATCAGGACAACTCCGTCCTGGCTGCTATCGCAACCAAAGTCGCTTGGATCTTCGCGCCTCTGGGCTTCGGCAACTGGAAGGCTACCGTCGCTTCTGTCTCCGGCCTGATCGCAAAGGAGAACGTCGTCGGCACCTTCGGCGTCCTGTATCACTTCGGCGGCGAGGAGCTGTCTGAGAACGGCGACGAGATCTGGAGCCTCGTTGCTGCTGATTACACCGCTCTGAGCGCTTACGCATTCATGATCTTCAACCTGCTGTGCGCTCCCTGCTTCGCTGCTATGGGTGCGATCAAGCGTGAGATGAACAACGGCAAGTGGACGGCATTCGCTATCGGCTATATGTGCGCACTGGCCTACTGCTCCGCTCTGGTCGTGTACCAGCTGGGCGGCCTCATCACCGGTGAGGTCGGCTTCAACTTCTTCACCATCGTGGCTGCTGTCATCTTGGCGGCCTTCATCTACCTGATGGTACGTCCCAACAAGTATGTGAACGACAACGAAGTCAAGATCGACGTTTCCAAGATCAAGTAAAAAGACTTCTCAAAACGCGCTGAAAGGAGTGCATTGTTATGATGGAGTTCCTGGCTGCTAATTTCAATCTGCCGACGATCATCGTCGGAGCCATCGTGTTTGGCGGTGTAGGCTGGATCACCTGGCACTCTCATAAGCATGGCGGCTGCAGTGGATGCAGCGGCGGCTGTGACGGCGGCTGCAGTGGAAACTGCAGCAGCTGCGGCGGTGGCTGCCACTGAGTGATCGCGTAGGAGAAGGGGGCGCGGGTCAAGGCTTTGGCCCGCGCCCCCTTTTGTGAACCAAGAGTTTGTGTGATATAACGAAAAGAGAGTGATACGAGATGGAACTGACGCCAGCACACCTGCGGTACCTGCTCGCGATCTATGAGGTCTCGCAGACCCATCTTGACATCAGCTCCCGCAGCATCGCCGAGAAGCTGGGCGTGACCAAACCCTCGGTGGTGCGGGTGCTGAACCTGCTGATGGAGCGGGGGATGATCGTCAAGGAGTATTACGGCAAGATCTACCTCACCGACCGGGGCATCTTCGTGGCCCGGGAGGTCAAAAAGCAGCTGGACGAAGTGCTCGCGCACTTCCCTCCGGTGGAGGAAGCGCTGACCGATGAGGAGCGGTTTACCGCCGCCCTCGCCCTGACGGCGGCCCTGCCGGAACGGGTGTTTACCGGCCGGTACGACCAGCTGATGGGCGAAGAGGAAGCGCCCCCTGCCGCAGGCTGATGCCTTGAAATGCAAAAGAACCGGACTCTGCGGAGTCCGGTTCTTTTCGCATGCGGGTCCTCAGACCAGATAGCCCTCGAAGCAGTGGAGGTCTTCGGTCTTGACGATGCCTTCGAGATAAAGGCCGTCTTCACGGTACTCCTCGAGCTGGACGCTGCCGCGCTCCCGCATGGGGGCGGCGAGGCCCAGCTTATCGTAGGGCAGGAGAACGCGGATGGTGTGGACGCGGTCGCTGAGGGTCTCGTCCAGCTTGGCCAGCAGCTTGTCGAGGCCGTAGCCGGTCTTGGCGCTGGTGAGCAGGATGTCGGGGTCGAAGCTCAGCGCGCCGGGCTTGTCGCACTTGTTGTAGACGGTCAGGCGGGGGATGTCGGCGCAGTCGAGGCCGTCCAACACTTCGTCGGTGACGGCCAGCTGCTCTTCCCGCTGCTCATCGCCGGCGTCAGCCACCCGGACGATGACGTCCGACCATGCGGCCTCTTCCAGCGTGGATTTGAATGCTTCCACCAGATTGTGGGGCAGACGGGAGACGAAGCCGACGGTGTCCACCAGCAGCACGGCCATGCCGCTGGGCAGGATGAGCTTCCGGCTGGTGGGGTCGAGGGTGGCAAAGAGCATATCGGCTTCGGCGACGCTGGGGCCGCAGAGGGCGTTCATCAGGCTGGATTTGCCCACATTGGTGTAGCCCACGAGGCTGACCACCGGCATTCCGGTCTTGGCGCGGGCTTTCCGGCTCTCGCCCCGGCGCTTTTCCATCTCGGCCAGCTTCTCAGCCAGTGCGTCGATGCGGGCGTGGACGTGGCGGCGGTCAAGCTCAAGCTTCGTTTCACCGGCACCACGGCGGGCGCCGCCGCCGCCGCCACCGCCGCCGCCCTGACGGCTCAGGCTTTCGCCCATGCCCTGCAGGCGGGGCAGACGGTAGCGCAGGAGGGCCAGCTCGGTCTGCAGCTTGCCTTCGTTGGTCACGGCACGGCTGCGGAAGATCTCGAGGATGAGCATGGTGCGGTCGATGACCTCGAGGCCGCCGAGGGCCGTGGAGATGTTGCGGATCTGGCTGCCGGTCAGCTCACCGTCGAAGACGGCGCACTCGGCCCCCAGCTCTGCTGCGGCAGCAGCGGCTTCTTCCAGCTTGCCGCTGCCCAGCACGATGCCGGTCTCAGGGGTCTGGCGCTTCTGGGTGACTTCGGCCACGGCCTCCATGTGGTTGGCCTCGCACAGCGCAGCCAGCTCGGCAAGGCTGCGCTCGCAGTCCCACAGGCCCTGGTCGAGGGCGAGAAGGATGACCTTCGTCGGGGGAGTTTCGACTAAAATATCGTAAAGTTCGCTCAAAATGATTCCTTTCTGTCATTTGCTTTGAGAATATAGCGATTCGTAGTGTTCTCGCGTCAGGGCATAGCACTTGCAGGGTATCGCTGTACCGTCGAATTTATGGTAGACGGCCTCGTGGTCGTAGACAAAGCCTGCTTTCATCATGACCTTGCCGCTGGCGGGGTTCTCCACGGCGTGGGAGCAGGCAAGCCAATTACTGTCTGTATTCTTGAACCAGTATTCTACCAGGGCTTTCAGGGCCTCGGTGGTGCAGCCTTTGCCCCACCATGCTCTGCCGATGCAGTAGCCCACCTCCCACACGCCGTTGCTGTGGTCAAAGCCGGGCCAGGGGTCCCGCTCCGGCTCTACACTGGAGGAGGTAAAGATGCTGATGGAGCCAAACACCTGGCCGGTGGCCTTTTCCACGATGGCCCACTGGTAGTAGTCCTCGTTGGGATAGAGCAGCGCCCATGCGCTCAGAAGCTCCTGCGTCTCGGCCACATCCTTGTGCGGTGTCCAGCGCAGCCAGCGGGTGACCTCCGGGTCGTTGGCCCAGTTCGCGTACATCATCGGGGCATCCGACGGCATAAGGCGGCGCAGAAGCAGCCGCGGCGTTTCGATTTCCTGTGTGCCGGCGTGGCGCATGATAGATTCCTCCCAACCATTGTAAATATGCATAGAATAGCACAAAACCGGCTTCGGCGCAAGCAAAATGGGCTGCTTCGGGGCAAAAATGCTTGACAAGTGCGCAAACTTCATTAAACTGAAGATGACTGCATAAAAATTCTCCCCGGCAAAGGGCCGGGGAGAATGCTCAGGTTGGAAGAACATCCGCCCGCAGGATAGTCTGCCAGTCGCTGTGACCATACAGGAAGCGGAGGATGTGGACGGTCTGGGTGGAAGAGTCGACTTTATAAAATGCAAGATAGTTTTGAACTGGAATGAGCCGGATTCCCAAAGCGGAAAGAAATGGGTCATTCACAAGTGAAAAACGCTGTGGGAAGGTGTCGAGAGAACGGAATTTCTTCCATGCGATGGCAACCAGCTTGTCGGCAGCAGAGGGATTTTTCAAGTTCAGGTCGATATAGTCGAAGGCATCTGCAAGGTCACGCTGAGCAGAAGCGGCAACATCGATAACGTAGTTCATCGAAGACTCCTTCTGTTTTGCAGTTCCTGCATGAACTCATCCAGCGGGCGCGTTCTTCCCGCCGCCACGTCATCCAGACCTTCCTGCAATTTTGCGTACAAATCGAACCGGGCGGTCAGGGCCTCGTAGGTCTCGATGCTCATCACGGCAAGGTCGCCTTTGCCGTTTTTGGTGATGAACACCGGCTCGGCGTAGTCGTGGCAGAAGGTGGAGATCTCATTGTAGTTGTTGCGCAGGTCTGCGCTGGAACGAATCTTGGGCATCCAAAAGCACCTCACTTTCATACAAAAATTATACCTGAATTTCTTTATAAAATCAAGGGAAATAAAAAAGGAGAACCTTTCTATGACGGACATCCGAGAGTATCTTGCCCACAAGCCGCTTTTGTTCGACGGCGGCATGGGTACCTATTATAAAGCGGCACCGGGCGCGGACTGCGAAATGGCCAACCTCACCGACCCCGAGGGCGTGAAGAAGGTCCATGCGGAATATCTGGCCGCAGGCGCACAGGCCATCAAGACCAATACCTTCGGTCTGCCCCGGATGGCGGCGGCCCAGACGCCGGGCTGGGAAGAGCTGGCCGAGGCGGGCTGGAAGCTGGCCTGTGATGCCGCTGCGGAGAAGGATGCCGCCGTCTTTGCTGACCTTGGCCCGGCCCCGGACACCGAGGCTGCCCCGGCCGGCAACGCTTACGGCCTCGTGGCGCAGCAGTTCGCCGCACTGGGGGCAAAGAACTTTCTGTTCGAGACGCTCAGCTCCGATGTGGGCATTGTGGAGGCGGTAAAGGCACTGCGTGTGGCCGTGCCGGACGCCTTTGTCATGGTGTCCTTCGCAGTGCTGCCGGACGGCTACACCCGCGAGGGCCTGCTGTTCCGCGACCTGCTGCGCCGGATGGAGCAGAGCGGCGTGGTGGACGCTGTGGGCCTGAACTGTGTCTCGGCCCCCGGCGCGATGAAGAAACTGGTGCAGAGCCTTGGCGAGACGCTGCTGCCCCTGTCGGTGATGCCCAACGCGGGCTATCCGGTGGTCACCCGGGCGCGGGTGCTGTATCAGGGCAAGCCTGAGTATTTTGCCCGGGAGATGGGGCAGATCGCCGCTGCGGGCGTCCGTATTTTGGGCGGCTGCTGCGGCACGACGCCCGCCCACATCGCGGCCCTGCGTGCAGAGCTGGATGCCCTGCCCCAGCAGACCGAAGCCGCTCCGGCAGCGAAGCTTTCCACCGGGACTGCACCGGCGGTGGAAAAAGATGATGCCTTCCTGCGGAAACTGAACGCAGGCGAGAAGGTCATCGCCATTGAACTGGATTCGCCCCGGGTGGCCGACCTGAGCGGCTATCTGGACGGCGCACGGCGGCTGCAGGCCGCAGGCGCTGACCTGCTGACCATCGCCGACTGCCCCATCGCACAGGCCCGGATGGATTCCTCCCTCGTGGCCTGCCGGGTACACCGGGAACTGGGAATGTGTGCTCTGCCCCACATGACCTGCCGCGACCGCAACCTCAACGCCACCAAGGCCCTTCTGCTGGGCCTTTACGCCGAGGGCGTGCGGGAGGTGCTGGCCATCACCGGCGACCCCATCCCCACCGCAGAGCGGGACGAGGTGAAGAATGTCTACCAGTTCAACTCCCGCAAGCTGGCCCAGTACATCGTCTCGCTGGCCGGGGAGGGCCGGGAGATGCCCTCGGCCATGACCGTCCTTGGTGCGCTGAACCTCAACGCCCGGAACTTTGACGTAGAGCTGCGCCGGGCCGTGGAAAAGCTGGAAAACGGGATGTCGGGCTTTTTGACCCAGCCGGTGCTGTCGGCACAGGCGGTGGAAAATCTCCGCAAGGCCCGCCAGACACTGGGCGAACGGGCTAAAATCCTGGCCGGCATCATGCCCGTGGTCAGCCAGCGGAACGCCATCTTCATGGAAAACGAGATCAACGGCATCCATGTGGAGGAGGACATCATCCAGCGCTTCGCGGGCCTCGACCGGGAACAGGGCGAGGCGCTGGGCCTTGAGGTGTCGATGCAGATGGCCCGGGAGGCTCTGCCCTACGCCGACGGCTTCTATCTCATGACCCCCTTCAACCGTGTGGCCCTGATGGAACGGCTCATTGCCCGGCTGAAAACGGAGCTTCTGGACGCGGAAGGCTGAAATATAGATAAATCGTTGAAAGCGCCGCAATGAGCAGGGCGGGACAGCCGCGTCCGGCCCATCCGGCAGAAGAACGGCGGTCTGAGCGCGGCCCGTACGCTGAACGGCAGCTGTGAAAATTTTGTTCCGATGAAAAAGAGATTGACAAAACGCACAAAAAACGCTATATTCTTTTTACAAATGCAAGGAAAAAGAGTGTGCGTCGTTTTCGCCATCCAGAGAGCCGGGGGCTGCTGAAAACCCGGTATGGCGGTGCGGCGTGCTGTCGCTTTTGAGCAGAGGCGGGGAAACAAGAGTAGTCGCCTCCGGGTCTGCCCCACGTTATCGGGGCATCAAGGGGCATACGGCAGAAAGCCGTGTGCAATTTGGGTGGTACCGCGGTTATATTACAGCCGTCCCATGGAACGCTCCGTGGGGCGGCTTTTTTCGTCCCACTCCAATTATTCATCTGGGAGGATACTATGAAAGAACTCGCAAAACAGTATGATCCGAGCCAGGTGGAAGACCGCATCTACCAGTTCTGGCTGGATGGCGGCTACTTCCACACCAAGGCCGACCCCGACAAAAAGCCCTATACCATCGTGATGCCCCCTCCGAACGTCACCGGCCAGCTCCACATGGGCCACGCCGTGGATAACACCATGCAGGACATCCTCATCCGCACCAAGCGGATGCAGGGCTATGCCGCCCTGTGGGTGCCTGGCACGGACCACGCTTCCATCGCTACGGAGGCCAAGGTCGTGGAGGCCATGCGTGCTGAGGGCCTGACCAAGGAAATGGTGGGCCGCGACGGCTTCCTGGAGCGCGCCTGGGCCTGGAAGACCAAGTACGGCAACCGCATCGTCAGCCAGCTCAAGAAGCTGGGCAGCAGCTGCGACTGGGAGCGTGAGCGCTTCACCATGGACGAGGGCTGCTCTGAGGCTGTCAAGGAAGTCTTTGTCCGCCTGTACGACAAGGGCCTCATCTACCGAGGCAACCGCATGGTCAACTGGTGCCCCCACTGCAACACCTCCATTTCCGACGCCGAGGTGGAGTATGAGGAAAAGGACGGCAGCTTCTGGCACCTGCTCTATCCGGTCAAGGAGACCGGCGAGATGCTGGAGCTGGCTACTACCCGTCCCGAGACCATGCTGGGCGATACCGCCGTTGCCATCAACGGCGATGACCCCCGCTATGCTCATCTGCACGGCTGCCACGTCATCCTGCCCCTGCTGAACAAGGAGATCCCCATCGTCTGCGACGAGCACGCCGACATGACCAAGGGTACCGGTGTCGTGAAGATCACCCCGGCCCACGACCCCAACGACTTTGAGGTCGGCCTGCGCCATGACCTGCCCATCGTCCGCGTCTTTACCTACGACGGCCACATGACCGGCGCTGCCGATAAGGCTGCTGCCGATGCTCTGTTTGCCGCGGGCAAGAACACCGTCAACGAGCCTCATGTGCTGGACTGCGGCAAGTATGCCGGCATGACCACCCTCGAGGCCCGCAAGGCCATCCTCGCGGACCTGAAGGAGGGCGGCTTCCTGAAGGAGATCGAGCCTCTGAAGCATGAAGTCGGCACCTGCTACCGCTGCCACTCCACCATCGAGCCCATGGTGTCCAAGCAGTGGTTCGTCAAGATGGAGCCTCTGGCCAAGCCCGCCATCGAGAGCGTGGAGAAGGGCGACATCAAGTTCGTGCCGGAGCGCTTCACCAAGAACTATATGAACTGGATGAAGAACACCCGCGACTGGTGCATCAGCCGCCAGCTGTGGTGGGGCCACCAGATCCCGGCCTGGTACTGCGACGACTGCGGCGAGACTGTGGTCGCTAAGAGCGCACCCTGCACCTGCCCCAAGTGCGGCGGCACCAGGCTCACCCAGGACCCCGATACCCTCGACACCTGGTTCTCTTCCGCTCTGTGGCCCTTCAGCACTCTGGGCTGGCCCAATGAGGAGAGCGAAGACCTCAAGTATTTCTATCCCACCAACACCCTCGTCACCGGCTACGACATCATCGGCTTCTGGGTCAGCCGCATGATCTTCTCCGGTCTGGCTTACACCGGCAAGGCTCCCTTCGACACCGTCTGCATCCACGGCATCGTCCGCGACAGCCAGGGCCGCAAGATGTCCAAGAGCCTCGGCAACGGCATCGACCCGCTGGAAGTCATCGCCCAGTACGGCGCTGACGCCCTGCGCTTCATGCTGGTGGACGGCTCTACCCCGGGCAATGACATGCGCTACAGCGAGAAGAAGGTGGAGGCTGCCCGCAACTTTGCAAACAAGCTGTGGAACGCTACCCGTTTCGTTCTGATGAACCTGCCCGAGGACTTCCAGCCCGGCCTGCCCAGCGAGGAGAAGCTGGACATGAGCGACAAGTGGGTGCTGACCAAGCTGAATCAGGTGGCCGGCGCCATGAGCGACAACCTCGACCACTACGAGATGGGTCTGGCCGCTGCCAAGATCAACAGCTTCATCTGGGACGTCTACTGCGACTGGTTCATCGAAATCGCAAAGCCCCGCCTGAACTCCGGCGACGCCGAGCAGGCCGACACTGCCCGCCGCGTGCTGGTGTATGTGCTGGATAAGGCCCTCAAGCTGCTGCACCCCTTCATGCCCTTCATTACCGAGGAGCTGTATCAGGCTCTGCCCGGCTCTGCCGAGACCATCATGACCCAGAGCTGGCCCACCTTCGATGAAGCTCACAACTGGGCCGACGAAGAGGAAGCCTTTGAAAAGGTCATGGACTACATCAAGGCTGTGCGTACCATGCGCACCGAGATGAACGTCCACCCCGCCAAGAAGACCAGCATGATCATCGAGACAGCGGACCCGGCTCCCTTCCAGAGCGCCGAGGTCTATCTGGCAAAGTTCGCCTTCGCCACCGATGTGACCTTCACCGGAAAGTATGAGGGCAGCACCGACGGCATGGTGCAGGTGTCCACCCACGCCGCCCGCGGCTTCATCCCCATGATGGAGCTCATCGACCGCGACAAGGAGCTGGCCCGTCTGAACAAGGAAAAGGCCAAGGCCGAGAAGGAACTGGCCATGTTCGAAAACCAGCTCAACAACCCCAAGTTCGTCGAGCGCGCTCCCGCCGCTCTGGTGGAGGACATCCGCAATAAGCACGCCAAGAGCCAGGACAAGCTTGCCAACATTGAGCAGAGCATCAAGGCTCTGGGCTGATGCGGGAAACGGATCCTGATATGCAAAAAACTTCTCCCTGGCTCATTGCGGCACGAGTCATCTTTACCTTTGCGCTTATCGCCTGCATCGGATTCATCTTCTCCAACTCCATGCAGATCGGTGACGTCTCAGAATCGGCAAGCGGACGAGTATTGCTTCTGATGAAAAAGGTGTTCACCCGTCTGGGAATGCCCGGCGCGGCGAACCATCTGACAGACCACATCGTGCGCAAGCTGGCACATTTCTGCGAGTATGCGCTGGAAGGCTTCCTGCTCACTCTCTGCCTGCGGGTCTATACCCGGCACTTTTTCGTTCACATCTCGTGGCCGATCCTGGGCGGTCTGCTCACGGCCCTGACGGACGAGACCATCCAGATGTTCAGCGATGGCCGGAGCAGCCAGCTCACCGACGTCTGGCTGGATTTTTCGGGCGCGATGGCCGGTATTCTGGTGGGCCTGTTCTGTCTGGCCCTGTGCAGGATGTGCTGGCTGCTCTACAAACATCGAAACGAGGATTGACGCAATGACCATCGAACAGGCAAACGAATATTTTTCTTCTCTGCCCGAGGGCTTTGCCCCGGCGGAGGAGCTGCGCGCTGCCCTGACGGCGGATGTCCAGAAGGTGCAGTTCGTCGGTGTGGCCGGCACGGCGGGCAAGACCGCTGCTGCCGGTCTGCTGGCGGCCATCCTGCGGGAGGCGGCGTTCCACGTCGGCTTCTACCGCGCCGGCTGTGAGCCGCTGTCGGCCCGCATCGCCATCGGCGGCGTGTCGGTGGACCCGGTGCTGCTCTGTCAGGCTGCTGAGGCTCTCAATGCCGCAAAGCCTCTGCCCCGTGAGGCGGCAGAGCTGGCGGCGGCTGCCCGCTGCTTTGGTGCGGCAGGCTGCAAGCTGGCTGTGGTGGAGCTGCCGGATGCCGGTCTGGCATCGGCCCTGCCCAATATGCCGGTCTGCGCCGTCACGGCCATCGGCCCGGACGGCGTGAGCCGCTCAGTGGAGCGTCTGGCCGCGCTGGCCGCAGGCGTCATGCGGAAGGACACCGTCTGCGTCACTGCGCCGGAGCAGCCGAAGGCTGTTCTGAGTGAGCTGGTGGTGGCGGCGGCCAAGGCCGAGTGTGAGCTCGTCGTCCCCGACGCCGAGGACATCACCTTCCTCGAGGCGGAAAAGTTCACCAGCAAGGTGGACTACGGCGGATACACCGCCCCGCTGGCCTTCCTGGGCCGTCATGCGGCGGGCAATGCCGCTGTCGCGGTCGAGCTGGCATTGGCCCTCTGGCGCAAGGGCTTTGAGATCCCCGATGAGGCCATTCTGGCGGGCCTTGCCGCTGTGGAAAACCGCAGCAGCATCCGCGTCCTGTCCCAGAAGCCTCTCATCATCCTCGACGCCTGCCGTACCCCGCAGCAGGCTGCAGCCCTTCTGCGCGTCCTCAATATGGCGAAAGTACGCCATATGAGCGCCGTGATCGGCCTGACGGAAGAGGAAGGCGCGGAGTCGTTCCTTGCCGCACTGGAGACCGGACTGACTTCGGAAGAGCAGAAGAAGGACAAGAGCACTATGCCCGGCATGGGCGAGAACCCCTTCGACAAAGTCTTCCTTGTCGCCCCGGCGGGAACGGAAGCGGCGCTGGCAGAGCGCCTGACCGAAAAGGCACGGTATCACTTCGACGCGGTGTTCTGCCCGACGCTGGCCGAGGCCGTGGAGCAGGCGAAAGCCAACAGCCGCCGCGGCCTGCTGGTCTGCGGCAGTGAGGCCATCGCCCTCGAGGCGGAAAAGCTGCTGAGCGACACCGTTCTCTAAAAAATAACCCGAAAGACCTGTACACTGAAAAGGTGTACAGGTCTTTTCTTTATGCCAGAAAAAAGGAGATGAGGATATGGCGACAGTGACCTTCAGCGCGGCGGACGATGTGCTCTACGCCTATCTGGCCGGCGAGATCGACCACGACGCGGCGCAGGGGCTTCGCATCCAGCTGGACGACGCCCTGCTCACCCGCAGCCCGCGCATTCTGGTGATGGACCTCGGCGGAGTGGGGTTCATGGATTCGTCGGGCATCGGGCTGATACTGGGGCGGCAGCGCTGCGCCCGGACGCTGGGCGGCAGTCTGCGCATCCAGCACGCGCCGGAACAGCTCCGGCGGGTCTTACAGCTTGCAAGCATCCCCTGCACCGAGCCGGGCGGGGAAGTATCAGGAGGGATATAAATGAAAGCGGAAAACAGTGCAAAGATCCAATTTGATTCGCTCAGTGCAAACGAGGCTTTTGCCCGGGGCGCAGCGGCGGCCTTTCTGGCTCGGTATGACCCCACCGTGCCGCAGCTGGCCGACATCAAGACGGCGGTGTCCGAGGCGGTGACCAACTGCATCGTCCACGCCTACCCGGATGCCATCGGTCCCGTGACCCTGAGCATCGCCGTCTACCCGGAGCGGCTGGTGAAGATAACAGTAACGGATAAAGGCATCGGCATCCCGGACGTCGAAAAGGCCATGGAGCCTCTCTTCACCACCGGCAACCCGGAAGAGCGCTCCGGTCTGGGCTTTGCGGTGATGCAGAGCTTTATGGATAAGGTCAAGGTGTCCTCTCAGCCCGGAAAGGGGACGCGGGTGGTGCTGACCAAGCGTCTGGATGAGCGCTCTACATAATAAAGAGAAAGAGGGCGTCGCAATGGTAACGGACAAGACCCGGCGGAGCGCATTCATCGAGCAGAATCTGGGGCTGGTGCATTCCTGCGCCGGACGGTTCCGGGGGAGAGGCATTGAATACGACGACCTCTACAGCGCCGGCTGTATGGGGCTGGTAAAAGCGTACGACGGCTTTGATGAGTCGCGTGGCGTCTGTTTTTCCACTTACGCTGTGCCGGTCATTCTGGGCGAGATCAAAAAGCTGTTCCGGGACGGCGGCACCGTAAAGGTGAGCCGGTCACTCAAAGAGCTGAGCCTGCGCATCAATGCGGCCCGGGAGCATCACAGCAAGCTTTGCGGAGCAGAGCCTACTCTGTCGCAGCTGGCAGAGGAGCTGGGGGAAAGCGTGGAGAATATCACGCTGGCCATCCAGGCGGCGCAGCCTGCGATGAGTCTGACGCCGGAGAACCGGGAAGAGAGCGACCGGCAGATAGATATTCCGGTAGAGTCGCCGGAGGAAGAGCTTGCGGATAAGATAGGTCTGGCGGAGGTATTGAAGAGCCTGCCCGAAGAGGACAGGCTTATTATCCAGCTTCGCTTTTATGGGGGCAAGACCCAGAGCGATACGGCAAAACTGCTCCATACCACGCAGGTACAGATCTCCCGGCGGGAGCGCAAGATATTAAAGGTGATGCGGGACAGGCTGTTGGACGAATGATGGACAGAGCGGCCAAATCTGAGAGAAAAAACTGGGCAAAAGGACGAACCGCAAAATAATTCAAAAAAAGTGAAAAAAGGACTTGCTTTTTGAGGGGGTCTGTGCTAAAATACATTACTGTCAGGCGGACGTCTGACACAAACACCTCCGAAAAAGCGACAGGAAAAGTACGAAGGTCGATTGGTTCTCCTAAGAACTTCAAAAAATCTTCAAAAAAGTGCTTGACAATCTGGCACTTCGGTGGTAAAATAAACAAGCTGTCAGCCGCAAGGCTGAGGCGCAAACAGGACCTTGAAAATTGAACAATATCGAAAAACTTGTAACGGAACCTATTTTCGTGTTGGAAAAACACGTTAAACA
>ENA-UESP01001352-UESP01001352.1-human-gut-metagenome-genome-assembly--contig:-NODE-1352-length-16948-cov-143.423626_pt1 | contig 16948 bp, 9 predicted proteins | sample MGYA00243003_ERZ508004 | MGnify/ENA primary metagenome ERZ508004 (study PRJEB26167, sample SAMN06115443) | human gut metagenome | host: Homo sapiens | place: China:Henan | collected 2015-07-29...
CTTCTTCAGTAGCTCAGTCGGTTAGAGCATCTGACTGTTAATCAGAGGGTCGTTGGTTCAAGTCCAACCTGAAGAGCTTGAGAGTTCGTTGAATAAACGAACTTTTTTTATATCCTAAAACGAACTAATATGGACGATTATTACTCGCGAACGTATTACAATTATTTTAACCACTTCCTGAAGGGGTGTCGTGAGTAATCCTGTCTTTTACTCTGAAGATGCTCCTCCGGGCTTAAAATGAAGGAAAGGAGCAGACAGATGAGAAAGTATCTTTTTTGTGAAGCTGGCTTTGTAGAGAAAGCCAACTGGCAACCTAACTGCTGGATTAACATTGAATGTCCGGATGCCGCGGACTTCCACTTCCTGCAAGAACAATTAAAAGTTCCCCAGTCTTTTTTGAATGACATTGCCGATACCGACGAACGTCCGCGTACGGATACTGAAGGTAACTGGCTGCTGACCATTCTGCGTATTCCCGTACAGACTCCTGATGCAAAAGTGCCGTATGCCACGGTGCCTATCGGTATCATTACGAACAATGAACTGGTAATTTCGGTGTGCTATCACTCTACGGAGATGCTGCCGGATTTCATCGAACATACGCAGCGTAAAGGTATCAACGTACCCAATAAATACGAACTGATTCTACGACTGATTTACTCATCGGCTGTATGGTTCCTGAAATACCTGAAACAAATCAACAACGAAGTAAACAATGCGGAAAAGGAGTTGGAACGTAGCATCCGTAACGAGGACTTACTCCGACTGATGAACCTGCAGAAGAGTCTGGTATATTTCAATACGTCTATCCGTGGCAACGAGGTCATGATAGGCAAATTGCAGAATATCTTTAACGAGAAGGACTATCAGAATACGGAACTGACAGAAGATGTGCTCATCGAACTGAAGCAGGCACACAATCAGGTAAACATCTACAGCGACATTCTTACAGGTACCATGGATGCTTTTGCTTCCATCATCTCCAATAACGTGAACACCATAATGAAACGCATGACCAGTCTGTCTATCGTGCTGATGGTACCGACGCTGATTGCCAGTTTCTATGGTATGAACGTGGATATTCACATCGAAGGACTGCCGCACGCCTTTGCCTTGATTGTATGTTTCTCCATCTTCCTCTCGGCAACGGCCTTTGTTATTTTCCGGAAAATAAAGTGGTTCTAAGCTGAGAATATATGAAATACGGAGTATCTTCCAATACGCTGCTGCTTACGGCCGGAATCGTATGGCTGGTTGCCGGTATCAACATTCTCCGTATCGGCATTTCCTGCTGGATAACGGACGCGCACTACTGGCTGCTCAAGGTCTGCGAGGCCAGTCTGATATTCCTGCTGTTTTTCTGCATGATTTTCCACAAGCTTTACCGCAAGCATGCACAGCGTATCACAGCCGGTAACCCCAACAAACGCTGTCCATTCTCGTTTTTTGACGTGAAGGGTTGGCTGATGATGGCTTTCATGATTGCACTGGGTATAACTATCCGTACCGCACGCCTGCTACCGGAAAGTTTTATTGCGGTCTTTTATACCGGACTTTCCCTCGCCTTAATGGCCACAGGAGGACGTTTCATCCTGCTATATTGGAAAAGGAAATAAAACCGGGCTACGCATCAGCAAAGTACTATTTCCCCTCCTATAATGTGGAAATGACAGGTACTACACAATTATAATAGTCAATTATCAGAGTAACGAAAAACTTTAAATATACGATGCTTGCTTACATCGAATAAGCACATAAAAAAAGCCGCCTCAAATGAGACGGCTCTTTTTATGATAGTAATTGAGATTATTCAACTCCACTGTAATCTAATACATTCTTCTTGTTAGCCAAGATGCGATCGTATTCTTCTTTAGAACCTACCACAATCTTTTCAAACTCACGCTGACCTGTACCAGCAGGAATCAAGTGACCGCAGATTACGTTCTCTTTCATACCTTCCAGTTTATCAACCTTACCGTTGATAGCAGCTTCGTTCAATACCTTGGTAGTTTCCTGGAATGATGCAGCAGACATGAAGCTTGATGTCTGCAATGCAGCACGTGTAATACCCTGCAGAATCTGAGTAGAAGTAGCAGGAACAGCATCACGTACTTCAACCAGTTTCAAGTCACGGCGTTTCAGCATACTGTTTTCATCACGGAGCTTACGAGCTGTAACAATCTGTCCCGGCTGCAAGTTCTGAGAATCACCAGCGTCTACAACCACTTTCTTACCCCAGATACGGTCGTTTTCCTCATTGAATTCAATGCGGTCTACAACCTGCTGTTCCAAGAAGCGAGTATCACCCGGTTCGTCAATCTGTACCTTACGCATCATCTGACGAACGATGATTTCGAAGTGCTTATCGTTAATCTTCACACCCTGCAGACGGTAAACGTCCTGGATTTCATTTACGATATATTCCTGAACGGCTGTAGGACCTTTGATGGCCAAGATGTCGGCAGGAGTAATAGCACCGTCAGACAACGGAGTTCCGGCACGTACATAGTCGTTTTCCTGAACCAGAATCTGCTTAGACAAAGCAACCAGGTACTTACGAACGTCACCAGTCTTCGATGTAACGATGATTTCACGGTTACCACGTTTAATCTTACCCATCGTAATTTCACCATCGATTTCAGAAACGACAGCCGGATTAGACGGATTACGAGCTTCGAACAACTCAGTTACACGTGGAAGACCACCGGTGATATCACCCGCCTTACCTACGGCACGCGGAATCTTCACCAGAATATCACCCGACTTCACGGTTTGTTTGTCTTCTACTACTACGTGACCACCTACCGGTAAGTTGTATGTACGGATAATTCCACCGTTCTCATCCAAGATGTGCAATGACGGAATCTTCGTCTTATCCTTAGATTCAGTAATAATGATTTCACGCAAACCAGTAGCTTCATCTGATTCTACCTTATAGGTTACGTTTTCAATTACTGATTCAAAGTCAATCTTACCAGCAGCTTCTGTTACGATAACGGCGTTGAACGGATCCCACTTAGCAATCAGCTTGCCCTTTTCTACCACCTCACCGTCTGAAGCATACAACTTAGAACCGTAAGGAACGTTGTGAGTAGAAAGGATGATACCTGTATTCACATCCACAAAGCGAACCTCGGCCAAACGACCTACTACAATCTTCACTGGTTCACCAGTTTCTTCTACTGCATCAACCGTACGCAATTCTTCGAATTCCAGACGAGCATCATTCTTAGCTACGATACTTGCATTGGCAGCCATATTACCTGCGATACCTCCGGCGTGGAATGTACGCAGAGTCAACTGAGTACCCGGTTCACCGATTGACTGAGCAGCGATTACGCCGACAGCTTCACCTTTCTGTACCATACGGCTGGTAGCCAAGTTACGTCCGTAACATTTCGCACATACACCCTTCTTAGATTCACAAGTCAATACAGAACGGATTTCTACGCTTTCAATCGGAGATTGTTCGATTTCTTCCGCAATGTCTTCTGTGATTTCTTCACCAGCAGCTACAATCAGCTTACCAGTTGTCGGGTGGATAATATCATGAACAGATACACGACCCAGAATACGTTCGTACAAAGTAGCGATAACTTCATCGTTGTTCTTCAATGCTGTACAAACCAGACCACGCAATGTACCACAGTCTTCTTCGTTGATAATCACGTCATGAGAAACGTCAACCAAACGACGAGTCAAGTATCCGGCATCGGCAGTCTTCAACGCGGTATCGGCAAGACCCTTACGAGCACCGTGGGTAGAGATAAAGTATTCCAACACCGAAAGACCTTCCTTAAAGTTAGAAAGAATCGGGTTTTCAATAATCTGTGCACCCTCAGCACCAGCTTTCTGCGGTTTAGCCATCAAACCACGCATACCAGACAACTGACGGATCTGTTCCTTAGAACCACGGGCACCAGAATCCAACATCATAAATACAGAGTTAAATCCTTGGTCGTCGTTCTTAATAGTCTTATATAGAATGTCTGACAAGTCACTGTTTACGTGAGTCCAAGTATCAATTACCTGGTTGTAACGTTCGTTATCGGTGATGAATCCCATGTTATAGTTCATCATAATCTGTTCGATTTCTTCGTTACCACGTTTTACCAGTTCTTCCTTCTCCTTCGGGATAATGATATCACCCAAGTTGAATGACAGACCACCTTCGAATGCTTTCTTATAACCTAAGTTCTTGATACCATCCAAGAATTCGCAAGCACGAGCCACACCGACAGCCTTAATAACATCGCTGATGATGTCACGCAGAGACTTCTTAGAAATAACGGTATTCAAATAACCACATTCATCCGGAACCAGTTCATTTACAATGACACGACCTACAGAAGTTTCCTTAATCAACTTCTTCACGATATTGCCGTTTTCATCAAGGTCATTAGCCACTACGCTGATAATAGCGTGAATGTCTACCTTACCTTCATTGTAAGCAATCATTGCTTCTTCCGGTCCATAGAAAATCAAACCTTCACCTTTGGCACCCTTACGCAATTTGGTAATGTAATACAATCCCAATACCATATCCTGTGCAGGCACAGTGATAGGCGCACCATTGGCAGGGTTCAAAATATTGTGTGACTGAAGCATCAACATCTGAGCTTCCAGTACAGCTTCGTTACTCAAAGGCAAGTGTACGGCCATCTGGTCACCATCGAAGTCGGCGTTGAACGCGGTACAAGCCAACGGGTGCAACTGGATAGCTTTTCCTTCAATCATCTTCGGCTGGAAGGCCTGAATACCCAAACGGTGAAGTGTCGGAGCACGGTTCAGCAATACAGGGTGTCCCTTCATTACATGTTCCAGGATATCCCAGATAACAGATTCCTTGCGGTCTACAATCTTCTTCGCTGATTTCACAGTCTTCACAATACCACGTTCAATCAGCTTACGGATGATGAACGGTTTGTACAATTCTGCAGCCATCAACTTAGGAATACCACATTCACCCATCTTCAATTCCGGACCTACAACGATTACAGAACGAGCAGAGTAGTCCACACGTTTACCCAACAAGTTCTGACGGAAACGTCCTTGCTTACCTTTCAAGCTGTCTGACAAAGATTTCAACGGACGGTTGGCATCTGTCTTCACTGCACTCGACTTACGAGAGTTGTCGAACAATGAATCGACAGCTTCCTGAAGCATACGTTTCTCATTACGTAAGATTACTTCCGGAGCCTTGATTTCAATCAGACGTTTCAAACGGTTGTTACGGATAATCACACGACGATACAAATCGTTCAAGTCTGAAGTTGCAAAGCGACCACCATCCAGCGGAACCAACGGACGCAATTCAGGCGGAATAACCGGTACGATACGTACAATCATCCATTCCGGTTTGTTGCGGCCACGAGATGCACGGAAAGATTCTACTACCTGCAAGCGCTTCAAAGCTTCATTCTTGCGCTGCTGTGAAGAATCACTGTTTGCCTTATGACGCAATTCGTATGACAGAGCATCCAAATCAATTCCTACCAGCAAATCATAGATTGCTTCAGCACCCATCTTGGCGATGAACTTATTCGGATCGCTGTCTTCCAGGTATTGATTTTCTTTCGGAAGAGTTTCCATAATATCCAGGTACTCTTCTTCAGACAACAAGTCATATTTACTGATACCATCTTCAGCCTTCACACCCGGCTGGATAACTACATAACGTTCATAATAAATGATAGCATCCAGTTTCTTTGTCGGCAATCCCAGCAGATAACCAATCTTATTAGGCAATGAACGGAAATACCAGATATGAGCTACAGGTACCACCAACTGAATGTGACCACTACGCTCACGACGTACTTTCTTTTCTGTTACTTCCACACCGCATCGGTCGCAGACAATGCCTTTGTAGCGAATACGTTTGTACTTGCCGCAATGACATTCGTAGTCTTTCACCGGACCGAAGATACGTTCGCAGAACAAACCGTCACGTTCCGGTTTATAAGTACGATAGTTGATGGTTTCCGGTTTCAGAACCTCACCATAAGAATTTTCCAGAATCTCTTCGGGTGATGCCAGACCGATCGTAATCTTTGAGAAATTACTTTTTATCTTAGTATCTTTTCTAAAAGCCATACTTTTTATTTTATGATAATGAAGAATTTAATCATGAAGAATGGAAGTTATCTTTTCCATTCTTCATTTGAAAAAGTTATTCCAGCGTAATGCTCAAGCACAAACCTCTAAGTTCATGCAACAATACGTTGAGAGATTCAGGAATACCCGGAGTCGGCATAGGTTCACCTTTCACAATTGCTTCGTATGCCTTAGAACGTCCTACTACATCATCAGACTTGATAGTCAAGATTTCCTGAAGTACATGAGCAGCACCGAATGCTTCGATTGCCCAAACCTCCATTTCTCCGAAACGCTGACCACCGAACTGAGCCTTACCACCAAGTGGCTGTTGAGTAATCAATGAGTACGGACCGATTGAACGGGCATGCATTTTGTCTTCAACCATGTGACCCAGTTTCAACATGTAAGTCACACCGACTGTAGCCGGCTGGTCAAACTGATCACCTGTACCACCATCATACAAGTAAGTCTTACAATAGCGTGGCAGACCAGCTTTGTCAGTCCATTCATCCAAGTCATCCAAAGTAGCACCATCGAAAATCGGAGTCGCAAACTTCACACCCAATTCTTTTCCAGCGCGTCCCAGTACGGCTTCGAAAATCTGACCGATGTTCATACGAGAAGGCACACCCAACGGGTTCAATACGATATCAACCGGTGTACCGTCAGCCAAGAACGGCATATCTTCCTGACGAACCACGCGTGAAACGATACCCTTGTTACCGTGACGACCGGCCATCTTATCACCCACACCAATCTTACGTTTCTTAGCAATGTAAACCTTCGCCATCTGAATAATACCTGAAGGCAACTCATCACCGATTGTCAACGCAAACTTCTTACGTTTCAATTCAGCATCCAGTTCCTTGTACTTCTTCAGATAGTTTACGATAAGATCACGAATCATATCATTCTTATGAGCATCAGCAGTCCACTTGCTCAACTGAATTACAGTATAATCCAATGATTCCAAATCGTATTTAGTAAACTTAGCTCCCTTAGCAATCACTTCAGTTCCCAGATAATCCTTCACACCCTGAGAAACCTTATCAGCTGTCAATACCAGCAACTTGTCAATCAAGATTGCTTTCAGAGCTGCAGCTTTTTCTTCAAATTCTTCATTCAGTTTCGGCAGAATAGCCTTATCTGCATTTTTCTCGCTACGAGTCTTGATTACACGAGAATATAATTTCTTGTCAATAACCACACCGCGCAATGATGGAGAAGCTTTCAATGAAGCATCCTTCACATCTCCAGCCTTGTCACCAAAGATAGCACGCAACAGTTTTTCTTCTGGAGAAGGATCAGATTCTCCCTTCGGAGTAATCTTACCAATCAGGATATCGCCCGGCTCAATACGTGCACCAATACGTACGATACCGTTTTCATCCAAATCTTTAGTTGCTTCTTCGCTTACATTCGGAATATCAGAAGTCAATTCCTCCATTCCGCGTTTGGTTTCGCGTACTTCCAGAATATATTCATCTACGTGAACAGATGTCAGAATATCTTCACGAACCACACGTTCGTTCAATACAATAGCATCCTCATAGTTGTAACCCTTCCAAGGCATGTAAGCTACCAGCAGGTTCTTACCCAATGCCAGCTCTCCATTTGCAGTAGAATAACCTTCAGTCAGGATATCTCCCTTCTTCACGCGCTGTCCTTTATTACAAATCGGACGCAAGTCGATGGTCATGCTCTGGTTTGTCTTACGGAACTTCGGAATACGATATTCCTTCAATGCCGGTTCGAAGCTTACAAATTCTTCATCTTCTGTACGGTCATACAAAATACGAATTGTAGTAGCATCCACAAAGTCAATCACACCATCACCTTCTGCAGCAATCTGTGTACGTGAATCTTCACACAATTGTTTTTCGATACCTGTACCTACAATCGGAGCTTCAGTCTTCAACAAAGGAACTGCCTGGCGCATCATGTTAGATCCCATCAACGCACGGTTCGCATCGTCATGTTCAAGGAACGGAATCAATGAAGCCGCAATAGATGCAATCTGCTGAGGAGCTACGTCCATCAATTCTACCTGGTCCGGAGTAACTACCGGATAATCCGCATCACGACGCGCTTTTACCTTTTCACGGATAAATGTACCGTCACCATTCAGTGGAGCATTACCCTGAGCGATAATCTTGTCTTCTTCTTCTTCTGCAGAAAGGTATTCAATACCTTCATTTGACAAGTCTACTACTCCATCTTTTACTTTACGGTAAGGAGTAACAATAAAGCCCAGTTCATTAATCTTTGCGTAAACACACAAAGAAGAAATCAAACCGATGTTCGGACCTTCAGGAGTTTCAATCGGACACAAACGACCATAGTGAGTATAGTGTACGTCTCGAACCTCGAAACCAGCACGGTCACGTGACAAACCACCAGGTCCCAAAGCTGACAAACGACGCTTGTGCGTAATTTCAGCCAACGGGTTAGTCTGGTCCATGAACTGTGACAAAGCATTTGTTCCAAAGAATGAGTTGATTACAGACGAAATAGTTTTTGCGTTAATCAAATCAATCGGAGTAAATACTTCGTTGTCGCGTACGTTCATACGTTCACGGATTGTACGTGACATACGAGCCAGACCAATTGCAAACTGGTTAGACAACTGTTCACCCACTGTACGTACACGACGGTTACTCAAGTGGTCAATATCATCCACATCAGCCTTTGAGTTAATCAACTCAATGAGATATTTAATAATCTCGATAATATCTTGTTTCGTCAATACTCTGACATCCATAGGAGTATCCAGGTTCAACTTCTTGTTGATACGATAACGTCCTACATCACCCAAGTCATAACGTTTTTCTGAGAAGAACAAGTTGTTGATAACTTCGCGTGCACTTGCATCATCAGCAGGGTCTGCATTACGCAGCTGGCGATAGATATACAATACAGCTTCCTTTTCAGAGTTACTTGGGTCTTTCTGTAAAGTATTGAAGATAATAGAATAGTCAGAGGCATTTGCTTCTTCGTTGTGAACGAGGATATTCTGTACACCAGACTCGATAATCAAGTCGATATGTTCAGGTTCAATGACAGTTTCACGGTCAATTACTACCTCGTTACGTTCGATAGAAACAACTTCACCAGTATCTTCATCCACAAAATCTTCTGTCCACGTTTTCAATACACGAGCAGCCAATTTGCGTCCAATAATCTTTTTCAGGTTAGTTTTGTTAACCTTTACATCCTCAGCCAGATTGAAAATTTCAAGAATATCCTTATCATTTTCAAATCCTACAGCTCTCAACAAAGTTGTTACCGGAAGCTTCTTCTTACGGTCGATGTACGCATACATCACATTGTTGATATCCGTAGCGAACTCAATCCAAGATCCTTTAAACGGGATAATACGAGCCGAATACAATTTGGTACCATTGGCATGGATGCTCTGACCAAAGAATACACCCGGAGAACGGTGCAGCTGAGAAACAACTACACGTTCAGCACCATTAATTACAAAGGTGCCTTTCGGAGTCATATAAGGAATTGGTCCCAGATACACATCCTGAATCACTGTATCAAAATCTTCGTGATCGGGGTCGGTACAATAAAGCTTCAATTTAGCTTTCAAAGGTACACTATATGTCAAGCCACGTTCCAAACAATCATCAATTGTATAGTGAGGCGGATCAATATAGTAGTCAAGGAACTCGAGCACGAAGTTATTGCGTGTATCAGCTATAGGGAAGTTTTCCGCAAAAACCTTATACAAGCCATCATTCTTTCGTTTTTCGGGTGGGGTATCTAATTGCAAGAAGTCCTGAAATGACTTCAACTGTACTTCCAGGAAATCCGGATACTGCATCGGATTCTTAATAGAAGCAAAATTAATTCGTTGATTTTGAGTTTCTGAAGACATCTGTATGGAGTTTAAAATGTAAAAACTAGGATAATAACAGTCGGTCACTCTCACAGTTCCGACAGATGAAACCTAGTGAACTTAATATAGACGCAAAAAGGTTAAGAATCCTCTTTACAGAGGACTCTTAACCGAACTACCTGATTTACAGGATAATCTTATTTAAGTTCAACTTCAGCTCCAGCTTCTTCCAAAGTTTTCTTCAAAGATTCAGCTTCGTCTTTAGCCAAACCTTCTTTTACTGTGCTAGGAGCACCGTCAACCAAGTCTTTTGCTTCTTTCAAGCCAAGACCACAAGCTTCTTTAACGGCCTTAACAACCTGCAATTTAGCAGCACCTGCGCTCTTCAAAACTACATCGAATGAAGTTTTTTCTTCAGCAGCAGCTGCACCAGCAGCAGCAGGACCAGCAGCAACAGCTACAGCTGCAGCAGCAGGTTCAATACCGTATTCTTCTTTAAGGATAGTTGCAAGTTCATTAACTTCTTTTACTGTCAAGTTAACTAATTGTTCTGCAAAAGCTTTCAAATCTGCCATTTTTGTATGAAATTTAATTGTTTGTACTATTTAAATATTAAAGTTGTTTGGTATATTCTCGACTAGGCACAGAGTGCAATTATTCTGCACGTTCTGCCAAAGTCTGAAGAACTCCGTGAATGGTGTTGCCACCTGATTGAAGAGCCGAGATAACGTTCTTTGCAGGAGACTGCAGCAAAGCCACGATTTCTGCAATAACTTCGTTCTTGCTCTTGATTGTTGCGAGAGCTTCCAACTGGTCTGCACCCACGTAGAATCCTTCTTCTGCATAAGCAGCTTTCAGGGCAGGAACTCCATCTTTGTATTCCTTCAACAGTTTTGCCGGAGCATTAGCTGTTTCACAGAACATTACAGAAGTAGTACCCTTCAAAGAATCAAACAATGGTGAGTAATCCACATCCAAGCTCATCAAAGCCTTGTGAAGCAAAGAATTCTTCACAACTATCAGCTTGATACCAGCCTTGAAACATTTTTTACGAAGGTCACTTGTAGCAGCTGCATCCATTGCAGTTGTATCAACCAAGTAAAAATGTCCGTATTGCTTTACAGTATCTGCTAACTGACCAATAATTACGCCTTTATCTTCCTTTCTCATGATTCCTCCTTAATTATTAGATTTCGTCTACTGATTTAGGGTCAATCTTAATACCCTTACTCATAGTACTTGAAAGATAAATACTCTTGATATAAGTACCTTTAGCTGTGGTCGGTTTCAGTTTAATGATAGTAGCGATAAATTCTTTCGCATTTTCACGGATCTGCTCAGCAGAGAAAGAAACCTTACCGATTGAAGTATGAACGATACCGCTCTTATCAACCTTAAAGTCAATCTTACCTTGCTTAACTTCCTTAACAGCCTTAGCTACATCCATAGTTACAGTACCGCTTTTCGGGTTCGGCATCAATCCACGAGGACCAAGCACACGACCCAGCGCACCAATCTTACCCATGATAGACGGCATAGTGATAATCACATCAATATCAGTCCATCCACCTTTGATCTTTTCAATATATTCATCAAGACCAACATAGTCAGCACCAGCTTCAAAGATGTTTTCCGCTTAGCTGTTTCCAGAAGCTCTTTTAAGGAGGGTACGCATTCTCCATTCGCTAACCATAACCCGGTTAATTCCTTCAGAGTGGACTCTTCAACCTTATGCCCTTGAATAATCCCATCATGGCTAACCACCAAACCATTATCTTTTGTCAGCCAGACATCAAACTCCGAACCATAACATCCTATAGAATCCGCTTTCAACAAAGATGTAATGCTATTCTGTGCTGATCCTTGGGTTTTCCAGAAACCACGATGGGCAATCACCCGTGTTTGTGCCGAAGTATTGGCAATCATAAACATAATTGCCAATAAACACATTACCTTTTTCATTTTGTCCTTTCCTCTAATTGTTAGTTATATAAGAGCTGATTCTCTAGTATCCCGGATTCTGCACTAGATTGGGATTTACTTCTATCTGATCTTGTGGAATAGCAAGCCAATAGTTCTTGGGAGCGGTAAAATTACGAACGCCGGTTTCTTTCATGTCCGTAAGTTTATAAAAACTATCAGCGGTTTTTCCGGATAATGTCCAGGATTTCTGATAACGCATCATTTCAGTATGGGCAATTTTCCAACGGCGCATATCATGGAAACGTCTGCCTTCCATAGCCAATTCAATGGAGCGTTCATCATGTAATATTTCGCGCAACTTCTCTCCTGAAGGAATACCACCGGCTTTTGCCCATGAATCTGCAAAGGTAGGTAATCCGCAACGTTCACGTACTTTATTCAAATAGGACAGACTGGCAGTACTCAGTGTGCCGCTATATTCGAAATCCGCTTCTGCATAACTCAGATAGAGTTCGGCCAGACGCATATAAGGAAAGCACCAACGGTTGTAGGTTATTTGATCGGTAGTCCTATTATAGGTATCATATTTAGACACCCATTTCTGACAATAATAACCGTTGTCCGTTTGATACTCATCCTTGGCATTGCCATTATTCTGCTGCATTTCACCACGTCTGCATTTGAGCACTATTGTCTTTCCCTGCACGTCATAATTTCCACGATCAAAGCCAATAGAGGCATAAAAGCGCGGATCACGATTCCTGTGAAAACGTACCGTATTATCACCTGGTGCAATGGAATACGGATCAAGCTTCTTAGTCTCGGGGTCATCTGCCCAAGGTAGACCGTTCTTGGTATAATACCTACTCACACAATCCCACGTCGGGAATAAGGACCCTCTAAAACCTTTGGTCGAATAACTTGTAAATTCAACACGAGGAGCCATATTCTTGATACAGTAGGAAATAGTTCCCTGTTCAGCAAAGCCAAACAGGACTTCATTCCAGTTAAATCCGCTACCACTGATCCCATCACCGACAAAGGCTTCATGATAGTTTTTCTTCCCTTGCTCCAAGTCATTGGTCGAATTTCCATAAAGTTTGTAACCGTTCTCTTCGCAAAGGTCTATGGCCTCTTTGGCAGCATCCATCGCTCTCTTCCACTTTTCCCGGTCATAAGTCTGGTTAATCAGAAAAGTGCCGTCGGGGTTTTTAAAGTCGGAATAAAACTCACTATTCCCATTGACTAACGGCGAGGCGGCATAAAGCAACAGCCGAGCCTTGAAAGCCAAGGCAGCAGAAGAGGTAGCCCTGTTTCTCTTACTTGAATCCCATACGCCAGGAAGTAATCTAGCTGCTTCCGAATATTTATTGGCAATGAAATCGACACATGTATCATAAGGAGAACGGGAGGTCATCATCTCGGCCGGAGAACTTTCCATTGGTATTTCCTTGTCAATAATAACTATCGGTCCATAGTACTCCAGCATGATCTGATGATAATACCCGATCAAAAACAGCGCTTCACCTTTCCACCAGCTCAGGTTTTCGGGGGTAATGTCCGATACCCTATCCAGATTATTAAGCACATTATAGCAATTGCGGATACTTTCCCATACTGCTTTCTTCACAGCACCCTGCGGATAAGATTTTGCTGTATTGCTCCATAATGAGTAATAAGTCGTTGTTGGGGATTCTTCCCCATAAACCAGACTGCGGAAATGAAACCAGCGCGTTGTTCCTCCTTTGCTCGTTATGATTTCGTTTCCTCCGGTAAAATCAGGAAATTGTTGGGGATGGAAATAGTTAGGGATATTCGCGTAGCAAGACAGTACCATTCCTTCAGCCTGATATTGTGTTCGGTAGATATCATCCACGGTAGCAGTACCTTGCGGAACCACATCAAGAAAATCACATGATGCCATCATTAAACAGCCGATTGCCGACAGGCATAACTTTGTATATATATTTTTCATAACTTATTCTGTTCTTAATTAATAATGAAACTGAATCCCGATCTTGGCCGTGCGCTGTAGCGGATATTTCAAACCATTCCCACTTCCCATTTCAGGATCCCAGGTACTGAACGGAGAGAATGTCAGCAAATTAGTACCTGCTGCATACACACGCAGCCACGGGAAGAAGGAATAGCCCAGTTCGGCATTCTTCAGGCGCAGGAAAGCTGCGTTACGTAGGTAATAAGTGCTGGTTTGCGCATTGTTCGTGATAAATTCGGGTGATAATCGGGGATAGGCGGCACCGGCTACATTATTGCTTTCCGACCAGTGGTCATCAACGATATACTGTGCAATGTTATATCCTTTATGGCCCGCTTCGCTGAACGGATGAATATCGCTCATCATTAAACTGACTTTGGCCACTCCCTGGAAAAACAGAGACAAATCCCACTTTTTATACTTCAACGTTCCTCCAAAACCATAGATAATCTCCGGAATTTCAGGATTGCCGATAATCGTCCTGTCATAACCATTCACCACGTTATCACCATTCAGATCTTTATATTTAATATCTCCCACCGTATAATTTCCGAACGACTGTTTGGGAGATCTGTCTATTTCCTCCTGAGAAGTAAACAATCCGTCAGACACATATCCCATAATACTGTTTATCGGGTGTCCGATTCTTGAAGAATAGGGTTCTACATTCACCGGTTCGTCTATCTCCGTAATCTCATTATGTGCATAGGTCAGACTACCGTTCAGGCGGAGCACCCAATCTTTGCCAATTACTTTGCTGTATGCTACACTCATATCCACACCCTTATTCTTTACCGAGCCAATGTTGGCATAAGGCAGCATACCTGTCACTCCCATTGTTGAAGGGACGGACGAACGTTGCATAAAAATTCCACTACGGTCTTCCTTGAAATAATCAATGGTTATATCCATAGATTCAAGAAGGGTCATATCGACACCTAAATTCAGCTTTTTCGATTTCTCCCATGTAGCGTTCGCATTACCATAAATATTTACAAGCGGCCCATTCACGCGGGTACCGCTACCAGTCCACCAATCCAAATTATTATTCATACTGACTTCTGTTACATAGGGAAAGCGAGTGGCAAGCGCATCATTTCCGGTCAATCCATAAGTAGCTCGGATTTTCAGAGTGGAAACTGTTTTTTTTAACGGTTGGAAAAACTTTTCATTAGAAATAGTCCATCCTAGGGCAATCGCAGGGAAGAATCCGAAACGATGCCCGCTTCTGAAATTCTCCGAGCCATTATAACCAAAGGTAGCCTCAAGCAGGTAACGCTGACCAAAACTGTAGGTCAGACGTCCGGCCATCCCTTGCTCACGGTAAGGAAGAAGATCTTTTTCAGCTCCGCCGTCCTTCACTTTCTTGGTTTCTTTCATGTGGTAAACAAGGGTAGCTCCCACATCATGTCCACCAAACTGGCGTGAGTAGTCCAGCGCTCCCTGTAAAGACCAGACACTCTCTGTCGGATCACGCCCGGAATTGCTCTTCAGATAAGGTTCTCCCGGCTCACCGATAGTCGAAGTCTTATAAAGGTAGTTTCCCTGATCATCCATCGTATAGTCATCAGATACTTTATAGTAGAAAGGTACAATCCAATGATCCAGCCAGTTAAAACTGTAATTATAGAAAGATGCCAGTCCGGTGAGTTTTAACCCTGGTGTGACAAACTTCAAGTCCTGTTCGAGATTGAAAGCGGTCGTCATATAGACATAATTTCGTTCCGTATAACCTTCACTCAATTTGGCGTAAGGATTCGGCTCTGATTTTCCCACATCCCACGGATCATTGCTACCGTAGCGGATGTATGTATCCCCTGGTTCAGCAGGAAGTGTAGCAGGAAAACGTACGGGATTCCCATGCATGGAATAGGCGAACAAATTCCGGGTACTTGTTTTGGGGGCATGGTGGTAGAACAACTGCGTATTCATATTTAGCCCCACTTTCGTCGTAGAGGTAACACGGGCTGTCACATTACTCTGAAACAGGTATTTCTTGTTGCGCATACCCACATCAAGCTTATCTTCCTTGGGTTGCCGGATGATACCATTTTCATAGAAGATTCCAGCATTCAGGAAGTAATCCACATTTTTGCTTCCGCCCTTGATGGAGATATTCAAATTCTGATTAACGGCGAAGTCTTTGAACAACATACTGTACCAGTCATTGTTTGGGAACAGGTAGGGATTTGCATTGGCACGTGTTTTATCTATCTTATCCCGGCTATAGAAAGGCTCATACTCTTGGTTATTGGCAATAGCCTGATTATAAACGGCTTCATTATACATATCCATGTAAGTCGGGCCATCTGCCATTTTCTGCACATAGGTAGGCATGGAGAAAGTATTATCAAAGCGGATATCTACAGACATTTTCTCGGAAAGCTGTCCTTGCTTGGTAGTAACGATGATAACTCCGTTAGCCCCCCGTGAGCCGTATAGGGACGTTGCCGTAGCATCTTTCAGCACAGAAAACGACGCGATAGATTCTGGAGGAATATTGTTCATCATCGTAGCGTTGATTTCCACACCGTCAAGTATGATCAGCGGTGAGGTATTCGAACCAAAAGTTGATATACCACGTATATAGAATTTCGCCTCATCAGAGCCTGGTTCACCCTGTGTTTGTACGGCGATGATACCTGGAACGTTCCCGGCAAATGAAGTACTAAGATTACTGGATGTCATCTTCAGGTCTTCCGGCTTCACTGCCTGCACAGCTCCCACGAGGGATTCTTTCTTTTGTTTGCCAAAACCGACCACGACCACTTCATCCAGCATCATACTCCTGTCCGGAGTCAAATTAACGGAAATGAACTTCTTATCTTTTACCACTACCGTTTTCTTCTGGTACCCAACATATGAAATGGTCAATGATGCGTTCTTTGCCAACTGTATAGTGAATATACCGTCCACATCTGTTATAACCCCGTTCTGCGTTCCACTTTCCAATACGGTAGCTCCAATAACAGGCTCTCCGTTTTCGTCTCCCACATATCCTTTCATTTCTGCTTCTGCTGGAGGAGGAACCGACCTATGCCTATATTGAGGATGGCAGCTGGAGGGAGGAGGCTCCTTACGGCACA
>ENA-UESP01001395-UESP01001395.1-human-gut-metagenome-genome-assembly--contig:-NODE-1395-length-16426-cov-5.074194_pt1 | contig 16426 bp, 12 predicted proteins | sample MGYA00243003_ERZ508004 | MGnify/ENA primary metagenome ERZ508004 (study PRJEB26167, sample SAMN06115443) | human gut metagenome | host: Homo sapiens | place: China:Henan | collected 2015-07-29...
AAAAAGACTATGAAGAAATTTGTATGCACAGTATGTGGTTATGTTCATGAAGGTGACTCTGCTCCGGAGAAATGTCCGGTATGTAATGCACCGGCATCCAAGTTCATCGAGCAGAAAGAGGATATGGCTTGGGCAGCTGAGCATGTTGTAGGCGTTGCTCAGGGTGTCAGCGAAGATATCCTTGAAGATTTAAGAGCAAACTATGAAGGTGAATGTAAGGAAGTTGGTATGTATCTTGCAATGGCAAGAGTTGCTCACAGAGAGGGTTATCCGGAGATCGGTCTTTACTGGGAGAAGGCTGCTTACGAAGAAGCTGAGCACGCTGCAAAATTTGCTGAGCTCCTCGGCGAAGTAGTAACAGACAGCACAAAGAAAAACCTCGAAATGAGAGTAGAGGCTGAGAACGGCGCTACAGCAGGTAAGACAGATCTTGCTAAGAGAGCAAAAGCTGCAAATCTTGATGCAATCCATGATACAGTTCATGAAATGGCTCGTGACGAGGCGAGACACGGCAAGGCATTTGCAGGTCTTCTTAAGAGATATTTTGGCTAATTATCGCTCATATTATAACTTGTATTAAAGCTTGTTTCCTCAATTAAGGAGTGCCGCTTACAGGAATGGGATCATTTTGAACCCGTTCCCGGAGCGGCACTTCTTTCATTATTTTCAGCTTTGTTTATTCTTTTTCCACCATTTTTCTTGCCTCTGCAAGAGATACTCCTTTTTCTTTTGCAATGCGGGCAAGATCCTCGTATTCTAATTTGCTTCTTGTCACGCCGTATCCGGTGGAAATTTTTTCATGTACTGTTCCGTAAGCCGTGTTCCGTTCCTCCAGCTTTCTTTTAAGAGTAAATCTGCGGCTCACATGCTCCCGTACTCCAAGGGTGGTCGTATGGCAGAACAGAAGTTTTGTCATGGCAGCTTCGTCCTCCATCCTGCAAATGCAATTTAAAAGTATTCCCGGTCTGTTCTTTTTCATTCCTACCGGAATCGTGTAGACCTCCAGTGCCCCTGCTTCAAACAGGCGCTCCTGTGCAAAGCCGATCTCCTCTGCGGTCATATCATCCAGATTGCAGGCAAGCTCTACGATCTCGTCCCCGGTTTCTGCCGTTTCGCCTAAAAATGCTCTCACACAGTTAGCACGTTCAAAATCCTTCTTTCCCATTCCATATCCGATCTTGGATGCAGCCATTACAGGCATCTCGCGAAATTCCTTAACAAAATGTTTCAGTAAAGCAGCTCCTGTCGGAGTACAGAGCTCTCCCTTTACCTGAGTGCTGTAGGCGGGTACGCCCTGCAAAATATGTGCGGTTGCCGGGGCCGGTACCGGAAGGATTCCATGGGCGCAATGAACATGACCGCTGCCCACATGAACCGGAGATGCAAGCACCTGATCTGCACCGATTTCATGTATCAAAAGGCAGACACCTGCAATATCCGCAACTGCGTCCATAGTGCCGACTTCATGAAAGTGGATCTGATCCACCGGCTTTCCATGGGCATTGGACTCGGCTGCTGCGATCAGGCCATATACATGTTCCATATCATGCTTGACTTCATCCGGAAGCTTAAGTCCGGAAATTATGGAAGAAATGTCCGCCATGCCGGAGTGATGGTGGTGGCCATGGCCATGCTCATGATCGTGATCCCCGTGACAATGCTCGTGCTCGTGGTCATGATCGTGGTCTCCGTGACTGTGCTCATGATCGTGGTCTCCGTGACAATGCTCATGATCGTGGTCATGGACATCGTGGCTTTCTTCTTCCTCTCCGTCTACAGTCACGGCCATGTGGGTTCCTGTGATCCCGCATTTAACTGCGGGCTCTGCCTCAACGCGGACATTTTTAAGACCCAGCTCATTCATTTTTTTCAGGAATCCCTCTTTGTCCGGGCATATTTCATAAAGAGCTGCCATGAGCATATCTCCTGCTGCTCCCATACTGCAATCAAGATAGATCGTCTTCATATTTTTCCTCCTTTTTCCGGGTTATCCCCTGAGATGATTGATCATACTGGCCAGATATCCGGCCCCAAATCCATTGTCAATATTGACCACGCTGATCCCGCTGGCGCAGGAATTCAGCATGGATAAAAGTGCTGAAAGTCCATGAAAAGAAGCTCCGTATCCGACGCTGGTGGGAACAGCGATCACCGGGCAATCCGCCAGACCGCCGATCACGCTTGCCAGCGCCCCCTCCATTCCTGCGATGGCAATGATCACGCGGGCATTCATAATCGAATCCATGTGGGCAACCAGCCTGTGAAGACCGGCCACTCCGACATCATAAAGGCGATCCACATGGTTTCCCAGCGCTTCCGCTGTCAGCGCCGCCTCCTCTGCTACAGGAATATCGCTGGTTCCGCCTGTAGCGACTACGATGGTGCCCACTCCGTCTTTTTCCGGAAAGTCACCGCAGATTCCGATTCCGGCTTCCTTAAAATATCGAAAGCCTCCGCCATCCGGGTAAAGCCTTAAAAGGCCGTTTCTAACCTCCTCTGCCTTCTTTTCATCCACTCTTGTCATCAGGATCACCGGCTGCTGACGTTTTTTCATTGCCTCCACGATCCCTACGATCTGTTCCGGTGTCTTCCCGGCTCCGTATATTACCTCAGCTGCCCCCTGACGAAGCTTTCTGTGGGTATCCAGCTTTGCAAAGCCCAGGTCATCAAATCCAGCCTCTGTAAACGGCTCTTTCTTTAATTCCAGAACCGCCTGATCTACAGAAAGCTCTCCGGCAGCGACCTTAGACAGCATACTGCGAATATCTTCCATATCTGTGATCTCCCTGTTTTAATCAGAAAAAGCCATGAAAAGAAAGCCCCGCCTGCGGCGACAGCTGTTCCCTTCATGGCAACCCTTACTCTTTTATTCTATTACCGTATTCTTCAATGTCCCGATATCTTCTATAATACATTCTACCACGTCACCCGGCTTCATAAACCGCGGCGGATCAAAGCCCATGCCAACACCTGCAGGTGTTCCGGTTGCGATGATCGTTCCTGCCTTTAAGGTCATTCCGCGGCTCAGCTCACAGATCACCTCCGCGATGCCATGGATGAATAATTCTGTGTTGGAGTTCTGACGCAGCTCTCCGTTTACCTTAGACTGGATTGCCAGTCTTGGGGGAAAGTCGATGCTGTCTGCCGTTACGATCCACGGGCCCAGAGGCGTAAAGCCCTCTAAGCTCTTTCCGAAATACCACTGACCGTGTCCGGTCTGCACATCTCTGGCACTTACGTCATTCATGATCGTATATCCGAAAATATAATCCTGCACATCTTTTTCGGAAACGTTTTTAGCATCCTTTTTGAGGATAACGGCAAGCTCTGCTTCATAATCCAGCTGACTCGTCATGTCCTGATGGGCCGGTATCCCCTCTAACGGAGCCGTTGCACGGTTCACGCGCTTTGAGAAATATACCGCCTGCACCGGCTTGGAAAATGCCTCTTTTTTAAAGCGGGCAGATTCCTTTGCATGCTCCATATAGTTGATGCCGAGACAGATGATATCCTGCTCCGGTACCGGTATCGGAGCGAGGAGCCGGATCTCCTCCAACGGGGCCGCATTTGCCACCTCATAAGGCGGCAGCCCGGAGATATGCTCCAGTAACTCCATCTCCGACGGGCTGATCTCACTGATCACGTCCTTCATTGTCCGGTAATCCATATCGGCCGCGGAGAGAGGATATACAAACGTTTCTTCCCGGTTAAGTACGCCTACGAGTTCTTTCTTGTCTATCTCATACGTTAGTAATTTCATAAGCCGTCTACCTCATCTGGGAGCTTAGCGGATCCGCTCCGGGAATCCGATCTTTTTCTGTACTTTTCTAAGTGTCTTGTTGGAGAAGTAGGATGCCTTTTCTGCATTCTCCTTGATCACTCTGTCGATGTAATCCTTATTTTTGCTGTAATCTGCGAAACGATCCTGAAGCGGCTTAAGAGCACTGACAACAGCTTCTCCGACTGCCAGCTTAAAGTCACCATAGCCCTTGCCGTCAAATTCTTTTTCTACCTCTGCCGGTGTTTTTCCGGTGCAGGCACTGTAGATATCGATAAGGTTCTTTACGCCCGGCTGCTCATCTCTGTAGAGGATCGTTCCTTCGGAGTCTGTTACTGCACGTTTGCATTTTCTGATGATGGTATCCGGATCATCCATAAGATAAATACTGCCGTTCGGATTTTCATCCGATTTTGACATCTTCTTCGACGGATCCTGTAAGCTCATGATCTTTGCACCGGATTTTCCGATATAAGCCTCCGGGATCGTAAATACATCGCCGTAGATGTTATTGAAACGGGTGGCGATATCTCTTGTGATCTCAAGATGCTGCATCTGGTCGATTCCCACCGGTACCACATCGGCCTGATATAATAAGATATCTGCCGCCATCAGAACCGGATAGGTAAACAGACCGGCATTGATATTATCCGCATGCTTTGCCGCCTTATCCTTAAACTGTGTCATACGGTTCAGCTCTCCCATGTAGGTAAAGCAGTTCAGGATCCATGCCAGCTCTGCATGTCCGGATACATGAGACTGATAATAGATACAATTCTTATCCGGATCAAGTCCTGCTGCAATATAGAGCGTTAAAAGTGTTCTTGCACGCTTTCTTAATTCTGCCGGATCCTGCCGCACCGTGATGGAATGCATATCCACAACGCTGAAAAATGTCTGATAGTCATCTGAGATCGTAACCCAGTTTTTTAAAGCTCCCAAGTAGTTTCCGAGGGTCAGATTACCGGTAGCCTGCATTCCGCTAAATAAAATCTTCTTTCCGTCAAGCATTTTATTATCTCCTTTCAGTGCATGCACTGTGATTTCATATCAAACGAAACAATTCCACTTTATTATAGTACAATTTCAGCGGTGGCACAAGGCATATTTCATTTGGCCGATATTAGGCTTTTTGCAGCTCTTATACCGCTCCCAAAATTTTTTCGGCGTGTTTTACCGCTTCTTCGGTTGGCGGCTTAACCTCCTTTAACGTATACGAGATCCCGAGGGATTCCCATTTATATATCCCTAACGTATGATAGGGGAGTATTTCCACCCTTCTTACATTGGAAAGTGTATCCAAAAAAGACCGAAGCCGGAAAAGCTCCTCCTCCGTGTCGTTCACCCCGGGGACGAGGACATGACGGATCCATACCGGTTTTCCGATCTCATTCAAAAAGCGGGCAAATTCAAGGATATTGTCATTCGGGTGGCCGGTAAGTGTACGATGCTTCTCCGGATCGATATGCTTAATATCCAGCATTACCAGATCTGTGTTTCCCATAAGTGCCATGAGTCTTGAAAGATACGCTTCTTCTCTTTGAAACGGCTGTCCTGCTGTATCAAGCACTGTGTTTACGCCTTGCTTCTTGGCAAGACGGAAAAGCTCTGTAACAAAGTCCAACTGTAAGAGGGGTTCACCGCCGCTGACGGTGATCCCCCCTTCTTTTCCCCAATAGCTTTTATAGCGGAGCGCCTGACGGAGCAGATCCTCCGGTGTCCGCTCATCCACAAGCCACGACTTATTCTGCCCGGAAGGAGCGGAAGCCGTGTCCGGACAAGCTTTGGATACTCCTGCCAGCTTCCATGTATCCGGATTGTGGCAGTATCTGCACCGCATGCGGCAGCCCTGAAGAAAGATCACGAACCGCACGCCGGGGCCATCTACAGATCCAAAGCTGTCGATAGAGTGAATGTAGCCTGTTGTTTCCATATAATTGTTTTCCTTTCTACCGGAGCCTGCTTCTTATTTTACATCGTCTCGTGGCAGGTTCTGGCGATCACATCCAGCTGCTGCTCTCTTGTCAGATCAATAAATTTCACTGCATAGCCGGAAACACGGATCGTAAAGTTTGCATACTCCGGCTTCTCGGGATGCTCCATAGCATCCTGAAGCTTATCAAGCCCAAATACATTAACATTTAAGTGATGTGCCCCCTGATCAAAGTAGCCGTCGAGGACATGGACAAGATTATTCTTTCTTTCGTCTTCGGAATGTCCGAGGGCACCCGGAGCGATCGTCTCTGTGTTGGAGATTCCGTCAAATGCATATTCATACGGAAGCTTCGCAACGGAGTTTAATGCAGCCAGGAGTCCGTTCTGCTCGGCCCCATAGGACGGAGCAGCTCCCGGAGCAAATGGGGTGAAGGCGGCACGTCCATCCGGGAGAGCGCCTGTTGCCCTGCCATATACCACATTTGAGGTGATCGTAAGGATGGAGGTGGTCGGCTCTGAATTTCTGTAGGTATGGTATTTCTTTACCTTCTTTAAAAATGCCTTTAACAGCCATACTGCAATATCATCCGCACGGTCATCATCATTTCCGTAGCGTGGGAAATCTCCCTCTGTTACGAAGCCGGAAGCCATTCCATTCTCATCACGAAGGACTTTTACCTTTGCATACTTGATCGCAGAAAGGGAATCGACTACATGAGAGAAGCCTGCAATACCGGTTGCGAAGGTACGCCGTACATCCGTGTCGATGAGAGCCATCTCGGCTGCCTCATAGTAATATTTATCGTGCATGTACTGGATCAGGTTCAGGATATTAACATAAAGCTCTGCGAGCCAATCCATCATCAGATCATATTTATGCATAACCTCATCATAATCGAGGTATTCGGAAGTGATCGGTGCGTATTCCGGGCCGACCTGCATCGGCTTTCCGTTCTTATCGGTATATTTTTCATCCTTACCGCCGTTGATGGCGTAAAGCAGGCACTTTGCCAGATTTGCACGGGCACCGAAGAACTGCATTTCCTTTCCTGTCTGGGTTGCAGAAACACAGCAGCAGATGCTGTAATCATCTCCCCATACCGGACGCATCACGTCATCATTTTCATACTGGATGGAGGAGGTGTCCACAGAGATCTTTGCCGCGTACTTTTTAAAGTTCTCCGGGAGTCTTGAAGAATAAAGCACAGTCAGGTTCGGCTCCGGGGATGGCCCCATGTTCTCTAAGGTATGAAGGAAGCGGTAGTCTGTCTTGGTGACCATGTGGCGCCCATCCTGTCCGAGACCTGCAACCTCAAGTGTCGCCCATACCGGATCTCCGGAGAAAAGCTGGTTGTAGGACGGGATCCGGGCAAACTTTACCATACGGAATTTCATGGTCATGTGATCGATCAATTCCTGTGCTTTTTCCTCTGTGAGCACGCCTTCCTCAAGATCACGGTTTAAATAGATATCAATAAATGTGGAAATACGTCCCACGCTCATCGCCGCGCCGTTCTGGGTCTTAACCGCAGCAAGATAGCCAAAGTAGAGCCACTGGATCGCCTCTTTGGCATTCACGGCAGGAGCGGAAATGTCGTATCCATAAATCTTAGCCATCTCCTTCATTCCCTTTAACGCCCGGATCTGGTCTGAGATCTCCTCCCTCTGGCGGATGATATCATCATACATGGCTCCGTTTCCGCAAAGGCTCAGATCCTTCTTTTTCTCCTCGATCAGGAAATCGATGCCGTAGAGCGCCACGCGGCGGTAGTCGCCGACGATCCTTCCGCGGCCGTAGGTGTCCGGAAGTCCTGTCACGATATGGCAATGGCGGGCAGCCTTCATTTCCGGAGTATAGGCATCAAAAACTGCCTGATTATGTGTTTTATGGTATTCGGTAAAGATCTTATGGAATTTTTCATTTACCTTATATCCGTAGGTTTCAGCGGCTTCCTCTGCCATCTTGATGCCACCGTAGGGCATAAAGGCACGCTTTAACGGCTTGTCTGTCTGGAGACCGACGATCGTTTCGAGCTCCTTTAAGCCTTCATCAATGTAGCCCGGGCCGTAGGAGGTCAGACCGGATACGATTTCTGTCTCACACTCTAATACGCCGCCCTTTTTTCTTTCCTCGGCCTGAAGCTCCTGAAGACGTCCCCACAATTTTTCTGTCGCAGCAGTCGGTGCCGCGAGGAATTCCTCAGCTCCATCATACTGTGTATAGTTATTCTGGATGAATTCGCGGACATTGACTTCATCCGTCCATTTTGTCCCTTTAAATCCCCTCCAGGCTTTTTTGAAAACATCATCCATTCCGTTTAAGATATTTTTTTCACTCATCTTATTTTCCTCCCCAGTGTTTTCTAAGTCACAGCGGGACGTTTTAAACGCCTGAAGGCTAAAAATGAGCAAAAAAACAGCCCACTGCCTGCGCTTTGACTGCCCAGACGGTCGGCTTCCTTCGATCATACTTCACGTGGTTCTCCACTTATCCGTCAGTCGTATGATCGGTATGTACTTTTATATATACCAGAGGTTGCGGGAGATGTCAAGAGCAATTCGGCATCAAAATCGGGGGTTTTTGGCACCGATATTATAATTTCCTTGTATCATTGGACTTTTCCCGCTATAATAGAAAGAAAGTGACTGTGAAGGTGCTGAACAGTTACAAAAAAGGCGATCTCAGGAAAGGAAAGCGTTATGGAAAAAATCGCAAGTTTTACCGTCAATCATTTAAAGCTTATCCCGGGTGTTTACGTATCCAGACGTGACACAGCCGGAGACACCCGTGTCACGACCTTCGATCTCCGCATGACCCGGCCCAATCACGAGCCTGTCATGAACACGGCCGAGATCCACACTATCGAGCATCTGGGCGCCACCTTCTTAAGAAACCACCGCGTGTATAAGGATCGTGTCCTCTATTTTGGCCCGATGGGCTGCCGAACAGGCTTTTATCTTCTCCTGATCGGCGATTATGAATCTGCCGACATCGTGCCGCTGCTTCAGCAGATGTTTGCCTTTATCCGCGACTTTGAAGGCCCCGTACCTGGAGCTGCGGCAAAGGACTGTGGAAACTATCTCGATATGAACCTACCGATGGCAAAATATCTGGCCGGGAAATATCTTGATGAGGTATTGGAGAATATTCAGGAAGAACAGCTGATCTATCCGGAATAATCCTTGCCGAATCAGGCATCTGCCTTGCAAGCTGATTGTAAAAGCAGATGCCTGTTTTACTGTCCTACGGCTGCTCGTTCCCCGTCTGGCCCCTCTCCAGCGCCAAAAGCTTTTCTTTTATCGCCAGACCTCCGGCATAGCCCACCAGCTTCCCGTTTGATCCGACTACGCGGTGACAGGGGATAATGATAGCGATCGGGTTTTTATTATTTGCCATCCCGACTGCGCGGCATGCCTTTTCATCTCCGACTGCGGCAGCAATTTCTTTGTAGCTGCGCGTTTCTCCCCATGGGATCTCTCTTAATGCATTCCAGACCTTTTTCTGAAATTCAGTTCCCTGCGGATCGAGGGGCAGATCAAATTCCTTTCGCTTACCCTCGAAATATTCCATAAGCTGTGAGATCACCCGATCGGATAACGCGGTTCTCGCCTCACCCATAGCTTTATCCGGAGGAAGTACACGTCCAAACCGAACGCCGGTCACTTTTTCTTCCTTACACCATATCGTCAGTTCACCCACAGGAGTTTCATACGTATAATATCCGTCAGTCTTTTTTCCCTCCAGTATGGTTATACTTCTCGGAGCCACGGTAAGTTCTGCCTGATCCTTTAATGTCATGCCATTTCCTCCTTTTCTCAGATTGTTTTCTATTCTTTCGGACGTATCGCAGATCTTATGCCAGCTCTGTCCCTTTGGCAGATGCGGAAGTCCGAAAACGTGAGGCTCCCAGTGCATGTTATAGAGCACATAAAAGGAATCTCCCTCGCCTCCGTCCTCCCGTGATCCGTATGGCCCCCAGTACAGAACGCCGAGCTGGCGGCGGAAGGGATCAAATTCCGGACGCCATGCATACTCCCCATGATAGGACATATCCGGGCGTCCGCAGGATTTATGATCCAGAAATAGGGGTTCTCTGTCCCAATGGAAAACGGAATTGGCTTTTCGGAAGGCAATGAGTCTTTTCACAAATTCAAGCACATCTCTGTTTGCTTTTGCCATGCTCCAGTCTATCCAGCCGGTCTCGTTATCCTGACAATAGGCATTATTATTTCCGCCCTGAGAATTTCCAAATTCATCCCCTGCCAGAATAAGCGGAGTTCCCTGACTCAAAAACAGCATGAGGAATGCATTGCACAGCTGCTTTTTCCTCAGCTCCTTTATCTTTTTTTTCTTCGTCGGGCCTTCTTCCCCGCAATTCCATGAAAAGTTATGGTCACTGCCGTCCTTGTTGTCTTCATGATTTTCTTCATTGTGTTTTCTGTCATAAGAAACCATGTCCATCATAGTCATACCGTTCGTATTGGCCATATAGTTGACCACGGCATGCTCCGGCGGATTATTTTTGAGCCGAAATGCCACACTGCTCAGCATCCCCTCATCGCCCTTTAAGAATCGTCTCATGTCTGTCTGAAACTGATCGTTATACTCAGCGAGGTGCTTATCCCATAACGTAAGCTTATCCTTTGAAGGCTCATGATATGCCGTCTGTCCTTCAAAGCCGGAAATGCCGCTCCAGCTCTCTGCAAACAGCTTTGTCCCTTTTAAGAAGGGATCTTTGGCGATTGCCGCTAACGGTGGAAATCCGGATAAACGAAAGCCGTCAATATGATACTCCGCGACCCAGAAGCGCAGGACATCCAGAACCATTCCCACAGCCTCTTTCCCCGTAAAATACAGCTCCAGGATACACTCCATAGATTCCTTATGGAGCGCCCTGACCAGCTCCTTCAGCTCGTTTTCCGGCTTTTTTCTTCCGGAACCGTAGGAGGACTTGACTGCATACAGGAAGGACGGGCCATACCCCCAGTAGTTAAGGAGACCTGTCGGCTCCGGATTTTTGATCTCCCTTGCTTCGGGCGGCATTCCCCTGCTTCGGAGCACCTCATCAAATTCTGTGATGGGCATGAGCTCTGCCGATGTCACGCCAAGGGATTTCATATAGGGTATTTTTTCCTTTATCCCGGCAAATGTTCCTTTTGCCCGCACACCGGAGGATTGGCTTCTTGTAAAGCCGCGAACATGCAGACGGTATAGGATCGTATCCGAATACGGGATTTTTGGCCTTCTGTCCTCTCTCCAGTCAAAGTCCTCTGACATAAAACGGGCTCGTTCCGTTCCTACCGTTCTTGAAATATCTCCCCAGCTCTCTCGCCCTGTGAGGATTCTCGCACAAGGATCGGCCATCCACCTGCCATCTAAAAGGAAGCCATACTCCAGCTCCTTAAGCTCACTCTCCCGAAGACCATACCTTCTAAGGTCTGACCCGGAAATTGTCATCCCCCATACATCTCCGATCCTGTCTTCTTCCTTAAAGTCTATGACAGCCGCTGCCTTCTTCTCCCCCGGGCGGTAAAAAAGAAGGCTCAGCTTCTCCCCCTCTGCCTGCACCAGAATTCTGGCCTCTCTCTCCAATAAAGTAACTCCTAACGGCCAAAGGAGCTGCTGCCTGCTCTTTTTCTCTGCCATGTCATCCCTCCGCACTCTGCTCCGCTTTGTTGTCATATTCTGCTGCCTTGCTCCGGCGGCTCTTTGTCGCTCCGATGATCCTTTGTCGTTCCGGCGGCTCCCCGGTTCCTTATTTTGCCGCTGCTATTTTTTCTGCCAGCTCATTCAGATACATCCAGCGATCCATTTTTTCTTCTAACAGTGTTTCTGTCCTCGTTTTCTCCTCCATCAGCTTATTGAGCTTGCCATAATCGGTTGCCGATGCCTCGATCTGCTTTTCCAGATCGGCGATCTGCTCCTCGCAGGCCGCAATATCATCCTCGATCGTATCCCATTCCTTCTGCTCCTTGTAGCTGAATCTAAGCTTCTTCTCTCTGGGCTTTTCTGTCTTTGGCGCGACGGAAGCTTCTTCCTCCAAGTCTGCACGCTGGGCTTCCTTTTTCTTTATTCCCGATGCAGCTCCTGCCGTTTGATTCTCCTGCTCCATTTCCTTCTTAGCCTGATAATCGGTAAAACCACCCTCATACTGACGAAGGACTCCGTTTCCTTCAAACGCAAAGATCCGGTTCACAACACGGTCAAGGAAATACCGGTCATGGGATACCGTAATCACGATTCCCTGAAAGCTGTCCAGATAATCCTCGAGGATCATTAATGTCCGGATATCCAAGTCATTTGTCGGCTCATCTAAGATCAAGACATTCGGTGCAGACATTAATATCTTTAACAGGTACAGTCTCCGCCTCTCACCGCCGGAAAGCTTCTCGATCACGGTATACTGCACAGAGGGCGGGAAAAGGAAGCGTTCCAGCATCTGAGACGCGCTGATGCTTCCATCCTTGGTCTTCACATATTCTGCCACGTTCCGGATGTAATCGATCACCCGGCAGCTGGTATCCATATCCTCATTTTCCTGTGAAAAATATCCGATTTTTACAGTCTGACCGATCTCCACCGTTCCGGAATCCGGCTTCTCCCATCCGGCTATGATCTTCATTAGCGTGGACTTTCCGCTTCCGTTGGGGCCGATATACCCGATCCGGTCATTTTTCAAAAAGAAATAGGTATAATCCCGGATCAGCACCTTTTCTCCGTAGGCTTTGCAGATATCTGACAGCTCCACGGTCGTTCTTCCCAGACGGCTGGAAATGGATTCCATCTCTACATGTTCTTCCTCCACCGGCCCTTTTGCATCCCGAAGTGCCTCATATCGCATGATGCGGCCCTTTTGTTTTGTGGATCTTGCCCTTGCTCCGCGCTTCATCCATTCCAGCTCGACCCGGAGGATCGACTGGCGTTTCCGCTCGGAAGCCTTTTCCATATCCATACGCTCCGCCTTCAGCTCCAGAAAGCCTTCATAATTGGCCTGATAGCTGTAAAGCTTTCCGTTGTCCAGTTCAACGATCCGATTGGTCACACTATCCAAAAAGTACCTATCATGTGTGATCATCAGAAGCGCTCCTTTAAATCTCTTTAGATAATCCTCCAGCCAGTCGGCCATTTCACTATCCAGATGGTTTGTCGGCTCATCCAAGATCAGAAGCTGTGCCGTTGATAAAAGCACGGAAGCCAGCGCCACCCGCTTTTTTTGTCCTCCCGACAGGTGATCGACGACCTCTGTGTGGTCGGATATTCCAAGCTTATTCAGCATGGCCTTTGCCTGACTTTCCAGATCCCACACATGCTCATGTCCCTCATTCTCCCTGAGAATGCTTTCCAGCACGGTTTCTCCGCTTTTGAATACCGGGTTCTGGGGCAGATACCGGATATCCAGATTTCTCCCCCTTATGATCGTTCCCTGATCCGGTTCCTCAAGTCCCGCTACCATTTTTAAAAGCGTAGATTTACCGGTTCCGTTTATGCCGATCAGTCCGATCTTATCTCCTTCGTTAATAGAGAAGTCTGTATCATTAAATAATAATCGTTCTGTATATGATTTTGTTAAGTGTTCTGCTGTTACCAGATTCATTTCCATGTCAGCCTTTCCAATTTAGTCTTTAAGTGTAAGCTCTACCGGGCAGTGATCACTTCCCATGATGTCTGTGTGGATATCCGCACCGGCCAGCCTGTCCTTCAGGCACTCGGAAACGCAGAAGTAGTCGATCCGCCACCCGGCATTTTTTGCCCGGGCAGAAAAACGGTAAGACCACCACGAATATACACCCTCCTTGTCCGGGGAAAAGTACCGGTAGGTATCAATAAAGCCCGCATCCAGAAGCTCTGTAAACTTTTCTCTTTCCTCATCCGTAAAACCGGCATTCTTCCGGTTCGTCTTCGGATTTTTCAGATCGATCTCTGTATGGGCGACGTTAAGATCGCCGCAGAATATTACCGGCTTTGTTTCCTCCAGCTTTTTCAGATAAGTCCGGAACGCATCCTCCCACTCCATTCGATACGGCAGGCGTTTCAGACCATCCTGAGAGTTCGGCGTATAACAGGTAACTACATAGTAATCTCCAAACTCCGCCGTGATCACCCGGCCCTCATGGTCATGTTCCTCGATCCCCAGCCCATAGGTGACTGAAATCGGCTCCTCCTTTGTAAACATTGCGGTTCCTGAATACCCTTTTTTCTCTGCATAATTCCAATATTGAAAATATCCCGGCAGATCTATTGCTGCCTGTCCCTCCTGCAGCTTACTCTCCTGAATGCAGAAGATATCTGCGTCTGTCTCCTTCACATATTCCAGAAATCCCTTTCCCAGACAGGCTCTCAGTCCATTGACATTCCAGGATATCATTTTTTTCATAGTTGGATGCTCCTTCCTTTTCCGATAACATACTTCAGCTTCAGTATATCATTTTTCCGAAAATCTTAAAAGAATAAATATATAGAACTTCTTCCTATTTCATTTTCATTGGATACATGTTAAGATGATTTTATCTCAGTCGGAGACCTAACTCCTACTGAGACAAATTTGCTGTTATTCACCACCTAAAAGAGATGGGAGTCTTCTCGACTAAGATAAATATCAAAGGAGCGTGAATTTATGACGATGCACAACAATGCAAAAAAAGGAGAGATCGCAGAGCGGATCGTTCTTGTGGGAGATCCGAACCGTGCAAAGCACATTGCCGAAACATATCTGGAAAATGCGATTCTGGTAAACGATGTAAGATGTGCCTACTGCTACACCGGATTCTATGAGGGTGTCCGCATCTCTGTAATGGCCGTAGGCATGGGAGGGCCCTCCATGCTGATCTACGCCACTGAGCTCTGCCGCGATTACGGCTGCAAGATCCTCGTCCGTGCCGGTACCTCCGGCGGCTATCGGGACGATATGAAGAATTATGACATTGTACTTTCTCAGGCTGTAAGCACTACCAGCGGGATCAACGACAATATGTTCAACGGACATTTCTCACCTGTTGCTGATTTTGGACTTTTGAGTACCGCAAAGCACTTTGCGGATGAAAAAAATCTGGTCACATTTGTTGGCGGAACCGTATGTAATGACCGCCTTTACCGGGACGAAACCTATAAATCTAAAATGTGGAAGCAGTACGGAATGCTCTGCTCCGAGCAGGAAGGAACCGCATTTTATACTGCCGCCGCCCAGTTTGGCTGCCGTGCATTAATGATGGTTGGGATTACCACCGGGATCCGCTATGATGACGCCGGAAATGAAATTTTTGTCAGCCTGCCGGATCGTAATCCTGCCCAGACTATGGATGATCTGCTGCAGCTGGCTTTAAAAACAGCAGCCCACGCCGACTAGAAAAATTTGTAATAAATAATGTAAAAAAATATCTCCAGCCCAATCGTTGCGGCTGGAGATAAAACATTTTTATTTTTCTGCCATCATATCAAGTCCTGTCATTGCCAGTACCTTAACTGCGGCTGTAAGAGCACGTCTTCCTGCTTCACCGCCTGATGCAGCAGCGAAGGCTGCGGTGTGGGTTCCAAGTCCCTCTCCTACTCCGATATAGAACTGAGCAGCCGGAAGTGCATGAGTTACATTTCCTACGTCAGTAGAACCGATTCCCTGGGTCAAATCACGCGGAATATAATGTTCTCCGATAAAGTCCATATTTTTCTCTACTGCCTTGACAAGTCTTCTGTCATTACGTACATCCTTGATCAGGTAGCCATCCTGCTTGATCTCTACTTCTACTCCGGCACACATAGCTGCACCCTTAGCACAGCGGTCGATCACCTCGATCACATGCTCTAAGTAGTCTGCATCCAGTGAACGGATGTTGAATCTGCATACTGCTCTTTCCGGAACAATATTGACAGCGGTTCCGCCCTCTAAAACGATACCATGGACTCTTGTGTAATCCTTAAAATGGAGTCTCTGAGCATCAACTGCATGGAACATCTGCATAACGCCATTTAACGCACTGGCTCCTATCCACGGGCAGGCTGCGGTATGAGCCGGTTTTCCGCTAAAGGTATATGTCTTGTTCACACAGGCAAAGGCGATATCGTCCGGCATGGACATATCGCTGGGATGCATGATAAGAGCCATGTCTATGCCCTCAAAGATCCCCTCGTCCAGCATCGTGATCTTTCCGCTTCCGTTTTCTTCCGCCGGTGTTCCAAGAACCTTAAGAGTTCCGCCGATTCCGTACTTTTCCATAATTTCCTTTAAGATCACACCTGCTCCTGCTCCGCTTGTACCGATCAAGTTATGTCCGCATGCATGTCCGATCTCCGGAAGTGCATCATATTCGCACATGAATGCAAAGGTCATTCCCGGCTTACCGCTCTTATACTCTGCAACAAATGCTGTGTCCAGAGATCCGGCTCCCCGCTGTACATCAAATCCATGCTTTCCCAGCAAGCTGCATAACTGATCCTGAGCAAGCTTTTCATGATAAGCAAGCTCCGGGTGAGCGAAAATACATGCATTGACTGCCTCAAATTCCTCTCTGTGAGCCTCTGCAAGTGCCTCCAGCTCGTGCTTTACCTGTGTAAGATCCATCACAATACCCTCCTGTTAATTTTATAGATATCTGGTTCAAAAGCCCCCCTATTTTGATGCCTGCGGATTGCTCCGTGCTACGCACTTCCACAATCCTATCCAATATTATATTCACTAGATGGCTTTTAATCAAGAAAAATCTGTATGTTTTCGCGAAAAA
>ENA-UESP01001408-UESP01001408.1-human-gut-metagenome-genome-assembly--contig:-NODE-1408-length-16281-cov-4.292150_pt1 | contig 16281 bp, 18 predicted proteins | sample MGYA00243003_ERZ508004 | MGnify/ENA primary metagenome ERZ508004 (study PRJEB26167, sample SAMN06115443) | human gut metagenome | host: Homo sapiens | place: China:Henan | collected 2015-07-29...
GCAGGGAGGATATCTGTGCCTTTAGGCGGAGCATGGAAAAGGCAGTATGCAATGCAGCAATGGGAAATCCTGATGGTGTAGCTTTTCTGGAGGAAGCGGAGAGGATCCTGGAAAGGTGGCCCTATAAAGAGGCAGAGGAGAAGCAGGAAACAGAGGATGATTGCGCCTTTCATTACTGCCTGATTAAGGCTACGGGAAACCGCTTCTGGGTGATCTTAATCATGTGCTGTATTCCGATTACAGTGAAGTGATCGTGGTTGGAGCAGGTGCGGATGCGGTGGATTATAAACTGATTGGCATTTGCCATAAGGGAGACATTGTAATTTCTCAGGATTATGGTGTTGCTGCAATGGCACTTGCGACCAAGAAAACGTACAGTAGAGGATGATATACGCTTTGCACAGTCTTTTGAAAAACTCATACAGATGGCAAAGGAAAGATGATATGAATATACAGATATTTGGGACAAAGAAATGTAATGATACAAGAAAGGCAGAGCGCTTTTTCAAAGAGCGAGGCATAAAGTATCAGTTCATTGATATGAAAGAAAAGGGCATGAGCAAAGGGGAATTCAATTCCGTAGCTCAGGCAAATGGCGGAATGGATAACATGATCAATTGGGATGGAAAGGACAAGGACTTGCTTGCTCTTATAAAGTATATTGCTGACGATGATAAGCTCGAAAAGGTTCTTGAAAATCCCCAGGTGATTAAGACACCAGTGGTTAGAAATGGTAAGCAATCAACCCTGGGTTATCTGCCGGATGTTTGGAAAAACTGGAATTAGAGGACAAGGATATGGTAAAGAAAATTATGCGGGATTCATTGGCAGGAGTTCTTAATGCATTAAATGCTGATGTTTTGATCTGCGGCGAAATCGGAGAAGATGTCAAGACCGCGTTAGCGGCATCAGGCATTAAGCTTTTTGGAGGGGTTTCCGGTGATGCGGATCAGGCAGTTAAAAACTGTGAATGCTGCATCGATCTCTACATGGATTGAGTATTTTTCTTTTCTTGCTTGTAGAAAGTGATGAATGGAAGGTATAATATTGTTAATGAGCCAGAGATATTTATTTTGGAAACAGCTTAATCAATTTGGAGGTATAGAATGAAAGCACATAAGTATTGGTCAGTCGGAGCGTTAATTACTATGATTGGAACTTTTTATACTGGATATAAAGGATCCAAATCAAGTCATAGGTATTTTGCGTGCAGCACTCTTATATGTATGATCATGTCCATGTACACTGGACATAAAATGATTTCAGGTAATAAGAGAACAAGAAAACAGGTGGAAAATACAGAAGCGGAGGAATAGTAAATGTTAGAAATAGGAACCAAAGCACCGGATTTTGAATTGCCGGATCAGAATGGAGAAATGCATAAATTAAGTGATTATGCAGGGAAAAAAGTAATTTTATATTTTTACCCAAAGGACAACACGGCAGGATGTACAAAGCAGGCTTGTGGTTTTTCCGAGCGTTATCCTCAATTCACCGAGAAAGGAACAGTTGTTCTTGGGGTAAGTAAGGATTCTGTAGCCTCTCACAAGAAATTTGAGGAAAAATATGGATTGGCATTTACACTTTTGGCAGATCCGGAGCGCAAGGTGATCGAAGCGTATGATGTATGGAAAGAAAAGAAAAATTATGGCAAGGTTTCCATGGGTGTGGTAAGAACGACATATCTTATTGATGAACAAGGAATTATCATCAAAGCCAATGATAAAGTCAAAGCGGCAGATGATCCTGAAAATATGCTTAAGGAATTGGTATAATGAAGATTATATTGTCACCTGCAAAAAAGATGATTGTAGATACTGATAACATAGCACCGATTGAACTGCCTGTCTTTATTGATAAGACAGCGGAGATATTGAGCTGGATGAAAAGTAAATCAAAAGAGGAACTGAAAGCTATCTGGAAATGTAATGACAAGATTGCAGAGCAGAACTTTAACAGATTGGAAAATATGGATCTTTATAACAGGCTTACTCCGGCTGTTTTAGCATATGAAGGGATTGCATTTCAATATATGGCACCATCTGTGTTTGAAATCCAGCAGTTTGAGTATCTGCAAAATCATTTAAGAATCCTGTCTGCGTTTTATGGCATTTTAAAACCAATGGATGGTGTGACTCCTTATCGTCTTGAAATGCAGGCAAAGGTTGGAATTGGAGATGCAAAAAATCTGTATGAGTACTGGGGAGACTTGTTATACCGCTCAGTAATCGATGACAGCAGGATTATCATTAATCTTGCATCAAAAGAATACTCAAAATGCATAGAAAAGTATCTGACACCACAGGACAGATATATTACGATTGTATTTTGTGAGTTATCCGGAGATAAATTGGTAACAAAAGGTACCTATGCTAAGATGGCTCGTGGTGAAATGGTCAGATTCATGGCAGAAAATAATATTGAAAATCCGGCGGAAATTCAAAAATTTGACAGACTTGGATATTCCTTTAGGTCTGATTTATCATCAGATTCAGAATATGTTTTTGAGCGCAAAATAAAATAGTTATTCAGATAAAAGATGCCAAACTGGGCATCTTTTATAATAATGAGAATTATTACTATTTTCATTGACAACAGGATCATTGTGGTATATAATCCTTATTAAGAACTAATCCTAATAAGGAGCACGAATGACAAGTAGGAGAAATACCATTCAAAAAGATCTTGTAAGAAATGCCGTATACGAAATGAGAAGACACGTTACGGCAAATGAAGTGTATGAATTTATAAAAGAAGCATATCCTACAATCGGAAAAGGAACTGTATATAGAAATCTTGATATATTGGTAGAGGAAGGTGCATTAAGAAAGGTTGAAGTTCCGGATGGACCGAACCGATTTGATTTTACATTGAAAAATCATTACCATGTAAGATGTATAAAGTGCGGTGAAATTTTTGATGTGGATATGGATCAAATACCGGATTTGCTGGAAAGAATTCATAACACTCATGGAATTGAATTTGTGGATTATGATATTTCATTTAAAGGCATTTGCCCGAAATGCAGAGAGAAGGTAAAGGAGGAAAAATATGGATAGGAAAGCAATGTATAAGCTGAGTTATGGATTGTTCGTGCTGACTGCCAGGGAAGACGGAAAAGACAATGGATGTATTATTAATACAGCCATTCAGGCAGCTTCAGAGCCGAACCAGTTAAGCATCTGCGTCAACAAGGCAAATTACACGCATGATATGATTCAAAGAACCGGAAAATTTACTGTATCAGTCTTAAGTCAGAAGGCACAGTTTAAATTGTTCAAACATTTTGGCTTCCAATCAGGAAGAGATACCAATAAGTTTGAAGCATTTGAGCAGTGTGCCAGGGGCACAAATGGTATTTATTATATTACAGAAGGTACAAATGCATACATTTCTGTGACAGTTACCAAAACAGAGGACTTGGGTTCACATACGATGTTTATCGGTGAGATAACCGATATGGAAGTTTTAAGCAATGTTCCTTCAGTAACATATGATTATTATCAGAATAATATTAAGCCTAAGCCACAGGAAGTTGGAAAAACAGAGGACGGTCAGACAATATGGCGTTGCAGAATTTGCGGATATGAATATGTAGGCGAGGAATTACCAGATGACTTTATATGTCCTTTGTGCAAGCACCCGGCATCAGATTTTGAAAAAGTAGTAAAGAAAACGGAGGTAAAAGAGATGGCAGCAAACAAATATGCAGGAACACAGACAGAGAAGAATTTACAGGAGGCATTTGCAGGGGAATCACAGGCAAGAAATAAGTATACCTATTTTGCTTCTGTAGCGAAAAAGGAAGGTTACGAGCAGATGTCAGCATTGTTTTTAAAGACTGCAGATAATGAGAAAGAACATGCAAAGATGTGGTTCAAGGAATTAGCAGGAATTGGTGATACAAAGGAAAACCTGGCGGCAGCGGCAGAAGGCGAAAATTATGAGTGGACAGATATGTATGAAGGCTTTGCTAAAACAGCTGAGGAAGAAGGATTCCCTGAGCTTGCAGCAAAATTCAGGGCAGTAGGTGAGATTGAGAAGCACCATGAGGAAAGATATCGTGCACTTCTTAAGAATATTGAAACTGCACAGGTATTTGAAAAGAGCGAAGTTAAGGTATGGGAATGCCGTAACTGCGGACATATCGTGGTAGGAACAAAGGCTCCTGAGGTATGTCCGGTATGTAACCATCCGCAGAGCTATTTTGAAGTACATGAAGAGAATTATTAAGGAGATAGCAAAAGAATATGGATCAAGAAAGAAGCGTCAGTTCATTATCAGAGTGGTGATGGGTATGGCGCTTTTTTGATGCCAAAATAAGGAGAAAATTGCATGGCATATGAATATGACCATGACTGAACCTGAGATTGAAACATTAGATCAGGAAATTTCGAGGGTGGAGGAGGAAGATATTGCCAATGCATTTGTGTTTCTTGCTTCAGATGAAGCGAGTTACATTACAGGTGTTATATTAAGTGTAGACGGTATGGCAAGAAGTTAAGACAATGTAGTATGGTGATATCATCACGGAAAATAAAGAAAATTCAGGCTATAATAAAGCCACAAAGGAAAAGAAGAGGAGGATTGTAAAATGTCAGCAATTAATATTAATACAAATAATTTTCAGAACGAAGTAATGAATTCCGATAAACCGGTTCTTTTGGATTTTTGGGCTCCTTGGTGTGCTCCTTGTCGTATGGTCGTTCCTATCATAGAGGAGATTGCAAGTGAACGCGCGGATATCAAAGTTGGAAAGATCAATGTGGATGAGCAGCCTGAACTGGCAAGTAAATTTGGTATTATGAGTATTCCAACTTTAGTGGTCATGAAGAACGGGAAGATTGTTCAACGGGTTTCGGGTGCGAGACCCAAGGAGGCCATTCTAACAATGATTTAAGGAGATGTGTTTATGGGGTTTTTGATTTTTTTAAACAGGCAGATGTCAATCAAGGTATAGAGGAATATAAAAGGACTGCTTATACAGGAAAGGTAGAAAAATAAGATGAAGATTGTGATCGTAGGCGGTGTAGCCGGTGGAGCTACAGCCGCAGCAAGAATACGCAGACTGGATGAACATGCTGAAATTACTGTATTTGAAAGGTCTGGATACATATCCTATGCGAATTGTGGGCTTCCATATTATATTGGGGATGTGATCACAGACCCGGAAGAGCTTACTCTGCAGACACCAGAGAGTTTCTTTCAACGGTTTCGTATTGACATGAAGATACATCATGAAGTTATTGCCATACATCCAGACCGTAAAACTGTTTCCGTGAAAAATTTGGAAAACGGTGAGATATTTGAAGAAAACTATGATAAGCTGATTCTTTCTCCAGGTGCAAAGCCTGCACAGCCGAAGCTTCCGGGAGCAGGTATTGATAAGCTTTTTACACTTCGTACTGTAGAAGATACTTTTCGGATTAAGGAATACATAAATAAGAATCATCCCAAAACGGCTATATTGGCTGGTGGTGGCTTTATTGGTCTGGAGCTGGCGGAAAATTTGAGGGAGCTTGGTCTGGATGTTACGATTGTCCAACGGTCGAAACAGCTGATGAACCCTTTTGATCCGGATATGGCACCCATGATTCATAATGAAATGAGAAAGCATGGGATAAAACTGGTACTGGGCTATACAGTAGAAGGATTTAAAGAAAAAGACAATGGAGTGGAGGTTCTATTGAAAGATAATCCATCTCTTCACGCTGATATGGTAGTACTGGCAATCGGAGTTACACCAGACACAGCATTAGCAAAAGAGGCCGGTCTGGAACTTGGCATCAAGGGAAGTATTGTAGTGAATGAAAGGATGGAAACTTCTGTACCGGATATTTATGCTGCAGGTGATGCAGTTCAGGTAAAACATTATGTTACTGGTGATGATACACTGATCTCTTTGGCTGGACCAGCCAATAAACAGGGAAGGATCATTGCTGATAATATTTGTGGCGGTGATAGTCGTTACCTGGGCAGTCAGGGAAGCTCCGTTATCAAAGTGTTTGATATGACAGCAGCCACTACAGGTATCAATGAAACCAATGCTAAAAAGTCAGGATTAGAGATAGATACCGTAATCCTTTCTCCTATGAGTCATGCCGGTTATTATCCTGGAGGAAAAGTAATGACCATGAAGGTGGTTTTTGAAAAAGAGACTTATCGTTTGCTTGGTGCGCAGATTATTGGATATGAAGGAGTTGATAAGCGTATTGATGTGCTGGCAACAGCAATTCATGCAGGGCTGAAGGCAACCCAGCTGAAAGATCTGGATCTTGCATATGCACCGCCCTATTCCTCTGCCAAGGATCCTGTAAATATGGCCGGATTCATGATAGACAATATAGCAAAAGGTACCTTAAAACAATGGCATCTGGAAGATATGGATAAGATTTCTAAAGATAAAAGTGCTGTGTTGCTGGATGTGAGAACGGTAGATGAATTTAGCAGGGGGCATATTGATGGATTCAGAAACATTCCTGTAGATGAGCTGAGAGAACGAATCAATGAAATCGAGAAAGGAAAGCCTGTGTATCTGATATGCCAGAGTGGGCTGCGCAGTTACATTGCCAGCCGAATTCTGGAAGGAAACGGTTATGAAACATATAACTTCTCCGGCGGATTCCGCTTCTACGATACAGTGGTCAATGACCGTGCACTGATCGAAAGGGCATATGCATGTGGCATGGACTATTAGAAATAAACAAAATATTTTATGATCTTTGTAGTGTTTCCAGTCTTTTCGAATCAAGGATTGTGATTTTGCCGCGGGAGAGTTTGACGAGACTCTCGCCTTGAAAGTATCGGAGCATTCGCGTGATAACTTCCCTGTGGGAACCAAGATGGTTGGCGATCGTTTCGTGAGTGATTTTCAGTTCATTTGTTTCTTCAATAGAGGTTTCCTCTAAAAGAAATGAAGCAACACGCTTATCCAAACTTTTCCACATGATTTGCTCCATCAGCCACATGACATCAGAAAAACGGGTAGCCATTAATTCACTGGTATAGTTTGCGACGGGAGCAGATTCCTGCATGATGCTTTTATAGATCTCAGCGGGGATGATCCAAAGATCAGAGTCTTTTTCAGCTTCAATAGTCACTTCGAACTGAATAGACCGCATGATACATGAGGCGGATAAAAGACACATATCCATATCGAACAGACGGTAAAGAGTAATCTCCCGTCCTTCATCAGAAAGTATATAAGTTCGAAGCTGCCCGGATTTAACCAGTAATAATCCGGTACAATCCATGTTCCCGTTGTGAATGATTGTTCCTTTTTTCACATGCTGTGTGATCAAATTGTCTGAAATTAGGTTTTTCTGTGCTGTATTTAAGTCATTCCATAGCGGAAAATAATTTTCGAAGCTCATAACAGTTATCTCCTTTACGAACATAGTATACTTGCTTTTTTAAGATGCGTCAATTACATAATTGACATATGCCATAAATAAAAATATGTCACTTCAGTTATTAGCGTTCAAGGTAAATTCTTATGTAATAATATCACAGAAGAGTTTACCTTTTTCAGGTGCAATAGAGATACTAAATTTGAAAGGGGAACAAAGCAGTGGAAAAAAGAGTGGCAAGTGTCGATAGAAAAGATGTGTTGCCTGCGGAGTATGTGAAAATACTTGTCCGCTGGCAGAGGTTAAAGTTCATCGTGGATGCTATGCGGTAGTAGAAGAAACATTGTGTGTAGGATGCGGGAAATGTGCAAAATCCTGTCCAGTAGGCTGCATTAGATTTTAACAATGATAATGCTAGAAAAATCATGTGAAAACATGAAATGCAATTTAGAATAAAGAATGAACTTGATGGTCTGGGATTTCCAGACTGTCAGGGCCTTTTTTCTTATCTGGCAGCAGTTTTCTAGGAATTAAAAAGTAGAGAAAAGCCTTATTTTAAGGTGAATGGTATTTACAATACGAGGAGATAACGAAACTATGTCCGTTACCTCCTTTCTACATTAGCTTATTTATATGTTGATTATTTTGCACCCTTTTTCTTTTTAACAAGCAGTACAATGTTTATTATGCTGAAACTAGAAATAAGGAGCAAAACAGACCAGAGGAGCAATTCGTTGCTATCACCAGTCGGAGGCTTTTGGGTAGATGAACCATCACTTGTCAGTTTTGTCCAACCAGCATAAACTGTTTTGTTTTCGTTCAGCTTGATTTCCGTGATTTTCTGCATCAGCGTCTTATCGGAATACCAGCCGGTAAAGTCATAGCCGTTGCGGGTCGGGATGTAGTCGGAAAGGTTAATCGTCTTACTAGAAGTCGTGCGGATTGCATGAATACTGCTACCACCGTTGGTATCAAAGGTCAATGTGTAGTAAGTGGTTCCTTCGTCGTTGTTTGATTTTCTTTCAAAAAGAGCCTTTACAGTCACATTTCCTGCGGGCATGGTAAACTTACCTTCGCTGATCGTCACATCGCCGGAAACAACTTCCCACGACTTGAAGTGGTAGCCACTGTCCGGCGTAGCAGTTAGTGATATTGTCTCTCCCATCGTTGCGGATCCGGGAACAGCAGTTGCAGAGCCATTTCCATCATTTTCTACGGTCACAGCATAAACAGTTAAGTCATAGTAGAGTTTTAAGGTCAATATATCCGATGCACTGCTAATCTTTTTTAATGTCCCTTTGGTAATACTTCCTTCTGCATCAGGATTATAAGTGTAGCCTGTGTAGGTTTTTGGCTCAGCGGTAACATTCGAACCGATAGCACCTCCAAGATATTCCGTTTCTTCCAGCGTATAACCATCGTTACTAGCCTTATAATGCTCCACGATATATTTTACCGTATCGCCAGGAGTGATTGGCGTAGGGGAAACAGATTTTTTCCAGTTAGCTGTAACGGTTACGTCGGCGTTTGGCATGGTAAAGGTCGTTGTCGCGCTGCTTGCATCCGCAAAGGCAACATCACGATTGGAGGTCCAACCACCGAACTGATAACCGCTGCGCTCACCAGCCTTAATCGTTACTGTTTCGCCCTCTGAATACTCTCCATCGCCCGAATCTTGTGCGTAGCTTCCGTTCACTGTGACAGCATACTGCGGCTGCTTTGTAATCAGTGCAAGCTGTAAAGCGGATTCGTTCCCCGCACTATCCTGTGCGTAAAGGGAAAGAACACCACCGTTGCTCTCCAGCGTACCGGGTACGGTGAAGGAGCCATCGTTAGCCGCATCGACAGATTTACCATCATTTCCGTAGAAAATCTTGCTACCCGCGTCCGCCGTGCCTGTGATTTGATATTCGCCCGTCATCTTGTCAGCGTAGAATATCGGAGCAGAAAGAGTCAGCACAGGCGGCGTTTTATCCACACTAACCAGCAAGAACACACTGGTCATATCCTTGGCGGTCGTATTGCCCGCAACACCTGAAATACCGTCGATTCTGAACATCAGGCTGCCCTCAAAATCGGGAAGCATATACCCTGATCCTGCGGTATTCTCACGAATCTCGGCATTCGTATCCATCCGTGTGACCTTGTAGGTGACACCGGTTGTTTCACAGCTTACCGTTAGCACATCGTCGGTACCGTCCACATAGGCATGGTACACGCCGTTTTCGTCTGCTATACAAGGCGTATCATTCATGGAGAGCATCAAATTCAACGGCGCATATTGTGGCAGATATTGCTCGGAAGATTCGACTTCCGTACTGTAGTATTTGCCGCCCTCGATGGTTCTGTATGCCCTCACGCCCACCTTGTAGGTCTTGTTTGCTTCAAGGTTTTCTGCCGCCGTGGTGGAAGAAATTTCTCCTTCTTCGTTCACCTCAACCGCTTGCCCGCCAACAGTAAGTGCCATATTGATAGAGGTGGCGTTTTTATCAAGGTCATAGCCGAAACCGGTGTCCTTGTATGTGCCGTCGTCTTGCTTCTGATAGATTGTCACGGCGTAACCATCGGCACTGTCTACCTTACCCCACGATGCCGTCATGACCTCGTTTCCAGCAAGGTTCAATGCAACGTTGTCAGGCGCAATCGGATGGTTGTTGTTCGTGTAGCTCACTTGAGTGTCGAACTGCTGATTGTCGATGGCGACGAGACCGGTCAGGGTTTCCACCTCGCCGTCCTCGTTGGTACTTTCAACGCTCTTTTCCGTCATGAGGAAAGAGGTCATATAGTAGCTGCCCGTGGGTGCCAGCGCACCGCTCTGCGGAATCTCGACTGAGATATTACTTGCGTCCGTTACCTCCTGCTCATCAATCAGATAATCTGCTCCGCCCTTTTCATTTGCAAAATAGGTGCGAAGTACATACTTTGTACCAGTTTCGGCGTACTTGATTTGGCCAGTCACCTGCTGATTGTTCAGAGACAAGTCCAGTTCCTCAAATGGTGTTACAGCGGCTTCCTGGTGTTTTTTTAGTTCAAGCGAGCCCGTGTTGACCGTATAGGTCCCGCCTTCATTCAGCCGCAGGAGCGCCACGTTGTAGTCCTTGTTGTCCGTCGTGTTATGTATGATGTCGATGTCCGCATTGATGTCCGCGTCGGCATCAATCAGACCATCCTCGCCCACCCAGTTGACACTAATCTCTTGGTTGTCTTTCTGAATCTTCAAAGCATCCTTGATTTCCTGTTCGGTGACCGTGTTCTCAAAGGCCAGCAAGATATACGGCGTTTCGTCTGCACCGGCAGTCACTGTGATTTCCTCTGTGTTCCCACCGCTAGCTACAGGTACACCTGATTCTTCCGCAAGCAGCATAGGGACAGCCTCGCCGCTGTCCTCCGACGGCATGGCCTGCACGATTGGATCGACGCCCTTGTCCGACCAGTCCCATTCGGGCAAATAGCCGAACGCGTTAACCTCAATATCCCAACCGCCGCCCATGCGGAAGTTGGTCTCAACGATATTCGGCAAGAGTACCCATGCCCGGGCACTGGCAAGCCAGCCGCCCACCTCGGTCATCGCACCGAGATACACGTCCATATTGCTAAACGCCTGCTTCATGCCCTCGCTGACGCTAGCATTCCTGATTGGGAAAACAGTCTGTCCTCCTATGACGAGATTGATATTCGCAACATCTACACCAAGACCGCCGAGGACGCGAATATTGTCCGGGAACTGCACTCTGCCCCTGACGCTGCCATTTGCGCCTACGCCAAGATAAAGGTTTGTTTTGTTCTCATCAGTACCGCCGAACGCACCCAGCTCGACGGAGGAGTTCAGGACAATAACATTGAACTCAGTATTCGGCAGATGCAGGTTAAGGGCCTCGGAGCCGACGAAATAGATACCCTTGTAGGTGGTTCCTTTATAAGTCCGCTCCTGTCCGTTGAGCTTGAGAGCATAGCCAAAGCTGTCAATAATGGATGCGTTCGTGCCGACGATACCCACCTCGCTGGCCGTAAGGGAAATCTCACTCGGTCCGATGACTACGTCCCCCTTGCCCTCGATGAGATGGAGATAGGTGCCCTTCAATGTGCCCCGTAGCTTGAGGGGTGGGATGGCGAAATAGTCACCGTTCACTGTATCAGCCAGATTGCTGAATCCCGCGCCGCCGCCGTTGAGCTGTCCGATCGGCACCGGAGGAATGAGGGGAATGCCGGGGCTTGACGCGACATAGAAGTACAGCGTGTTGGGGAGCAGGCTGCCGTCTTGTTTGCTGCGTGTCAGCTCCAACTCGGCCTCGGTTTCAAAGAGATCAAAAGCGTTCAATTCCAGATTGAAAGCATATTTTTCTTTGCCCTTGAAGGTATTGACCTCGCCCTCGACGCTGGCCAGCTCCAGCGACAGCGTTTTGGCCGTGTCAAAGCTACCCGTTGCGTGAACGCCGTTGACCTTAAACTCGTTCTTCTCATTTAGGCCGTAGCCCAGTTCTTCCAGAGTGAAGCTTGCCCCCTCAAAGATGGTTCGGAAGCTAATATCACCGCTGAACACAAGATTTCCCGCCGCATCGGCAACAGCCTTTTCCAGCTTTGCATTGGCATATGGGATATCAACGTAAATCACAGCCTCATTTTTCGTTGGATTAATGTCAAATGTGAAACCGTCCTGTGTGAGCTTGATTTTCAAGTCCTTGCCTGCACCGCTTTTCGGCTGGTAGAACTTAAAGCTCGGTGCGTTCAGGCTCAGACCGCTATGAGTGATCGTTCCGTCCTTGTGGATGACGAGCTTGTTGTTTTTGTTGGAGGTATCCCATGTCGCCGTCACGGAGGGCGAGAGCAGTGCCGCCCCACCGGTAAAGGTAAATTCCGTGCCGTTTCTGCTCTCATAGTCGCCGCTGATGAGGGCAATAGGATCGCCGTATTGCTGTTTCAGGGCGTTCAGTGCCGCATCGTCGGCCACATATTCCACCGTCACACTGTCCCCGTTGGCAAAGGCGGCCAGCCGCTTGGCCTCAATGGAGATTTCTACCTTGTCCGCTTCTGTCGGAACATTCTCAGCACCTTTCTTCAATTCGCGGAAGCCCCAGAGGAAGTGCACATTCCCACCTGGTTCATTACTGTCGAAATGGTAAGCAACGTCGCCCTTACACTCCACATAGGTGTTGGCAGGACTACTGTCCGGTGTTACGCTGAATCTTTCCGGAAGAATAATATCAATGCCCTGCACATCAGAGGCTTGCGTCAGTCCTACAAATGGATTTGCCCAAGTGTAGCCGTCCACATAAACATCGCGGATATCGACCCCGCAATAGTCGCTTCCCTGAAAGAAGGCGTCCCAGGTAGACAGATTTTTCACCTTGCTGGTAAGAACAGAGCTTTCGGTCGATTCCGTATGCTGATCCGTATTGTAGACAGTGCGTCTCATCTTAATTGCAGGACTGTCTGTGGCGTTTGCGTGCCCCATGCCGGTAAAGTCGTCGAGGGTATAACCCCACCTTGGCACATAAGCATCACTATCAGTCGTAGGAGGGACATATCCGCCTGTGATATAGATACTGCTGACGGTTGTCAGTACGCCCCAGGTATCTTCTGACGATTCGTCTTCCTTGCACTGCACCAGCTCATAGTAGACCGCGGTCGTGGCGGTAAGCGTGCTGTCGGGCAGCTTGGTCGTCAGGTCATACTCCACTTTGATGGCTTTTGCATCGCCATTTGGCGTTTTATTTACAAAAGACACATTTTTCAGGCGGAGCGTTGTGGGATACACAAGCTCCTGTTTGTTATAGCCGTAGCCTTTCCATGTAACAAACTCACAGAATGGTTTTTGTTTGTCTGTTTGATTGACACTGCTCGACGTTGCGGCAGGGGAAGTTGTGAGGGAGCCGTCCTGCTTGTTCAGCGTCATGCGGATATAATCGTTTTGCAGGACGAGTGAGCTGTTGCCCACCGAAACCTGCTCTACAGTGTCTGCCCGTTGAATGTTGTCAGCAACATAAGCCAGCGCTTGTGCGGGTAGTGCGCCTAAAAACAGGCAGAGAATCAATAGCATAGATAGGAATTTTTTCATATGGTGTTCTCCTTTTGTTCTTTTTTTTGTTTTTGTTGTTTCTTCTCTCGTTCATGCAGCCTCATACAGACGACCGTTATCACTACGGCCAGCACGAATGCAGTCATAGCCACCAGCACATATCCACCCACCCCTTCATGCAACAGGATCGCGCCATACATTCCTGCGGCATCCATCGGCTGGATCTGCACCGTCCCTAAAGCTCCCGCAAGGGACAAAAACAGCAGAGCACACAGAGCAGACAGGTGATAGACTCTATGCCGCTCCTTTCGGCGGCGATATTCATACATTCGCTTTTTTACCAGCTCAACACGCTTTTCTGTATCGTACATACCTTCCAACCTCCTCAAAAGCACAGCTTAAAAAAGCCTTTCACTTATATAGGTACAAAAACTCGGAAAAACTCTCACCTCAAAATCGAATTTTTTCAAAAAATTTGGGAGCTGCACATAAGCAACTCCCAAAGAAGAAAAATTCAGTTGTATCACGGTATGAGACGGCGGGAGATAAGTTTTCCCACTGTCAAAATCAGAACGGGCAGGAGATAAGCGATATACTGTGCCGCGCTGCCGTAGGCGATCAGCAGGTTATAGATTGCATGAATGGTAATTGCCGCCCCCAGCAGGCCGCAGGTTCCGGCAATTTTTAACCATGTCCGCCGCCACACATAGACAAGCCCTCCGCCCACTATGGCCCCACAGATGACGTGCATGGCTCCCGTCCCAATGCCCCGGAAGAAAATAAAGGAAAAATGTTCGGCTCCATTCTGAATCAGATAGCAGACATTTTCAAAAGTAGCAAAGGAAAGGGCGACGATCACGGCGGCAATTTTGATCTGCTCCGCTTTTGGCTCGAATACCAACAGATAAAAGAGCAGTGGCAGGAGCTTCATTACCTCCTCCACCACGGGAGCGATCTCCGAGGTGGCGGCAAAGGCATCCGCCTCGTAAATCGCGGTAAGAAAGGTGTTGATATAAGCGGAGAGCAGACAGGCACCCATTCCGGCAAGGCAGAACAGAAAGAATTTTCTCTGCCGCTTTCCCATACACAGAGCAGCAATCAGCAGAGGCGAGGCCATACAGATCAAAACATTTTCAATATAGGTCATCTCACCACCGCCTTTCCCGTGGCTGGCAACAGAGCGAGCAGGCAGAGCGTCAGCAGAAAGTCAAACCAGCAGTAGGGGCTGGAAATGGAAGCCCCCGACCAGAAGCAACCTGAAGTCCAAAGGGCATACTCCACCGCCGTATAGCACAGCACCCCGATGTGGAAATGCCGCAACTCCCGTGCCGTTCCCGTCTGTGTATAGGCGTAAGCAAGCCCCCGGATGGAATGATGGGAAATAACGATCATCATGCCGCACCAGAGCAGATTGGAGAGGACATCCCCAAAGGTGCAGTAAAACATGCACAGCGGAACGCCGATCAGGAGGGCAAGCAGGGCTTTGCGGCATGCAAAACTCCTTTCCTCCGCGGTGGAAAGCCCGTATTGCAGAAGATAAAGAAAAATCACGCTGGACACCCAGCCAAACTCCGACACATAAAAGACCTGCGGCGTTTCAGAAAATAAAAGCAGATACAGCGTCCAGTAGAGAGAGCCGAGGGCGAAGCAGCCGTAAAAGCAGGTCAGCAGAAAATACGCCTGTGCCCGGCTTTTCAGATACCAGATGCCGCTCAGGCAGAAGCCCAGCAGGGTAACGATGAATTGTGAAAGGTTACTGACAAGCTCCATCCGCACCATCCTCCTTTTGCTCATCCGGCTGTTCCTCCCTGTTCAGCAGACGGACGCGGAAGCATAAAATCGTCACGCACACGCCAAGAACAAAAGCGAGCAGTCCAATCACGATATATCCCAGCGCGGCGCTGCCACCTAACATCGTTGCCGCCGTTTCAAAGCCGGAGAAAGTCCCCGGCTCGATTTGTTCCACAATACCGGGCATGGAAAGGGAAATACCAACTATCACCGCAAGACACGCCGCCACGCCGGAAACGGCGGCAATCCATCTCCGCCGCAGTCTTTTTTGACGCTCTTTTTCTGCGGTACGCCGTTTTACCTCCGCGATTCGTTCCTCATGGCTCAACATTTGTGATCCCCTCCCGTTCCAATAATCCGCGCAAACGTTCTTTTCCCCGGTACACCATATTTGTAATCTGCTTCACGCTTTTTCCCATGACCTCGGCGGCCTGTTGATAGCTCATGCCTTCAAAATAGGTCAGATAAAGGGTCTCTCGATATTCCGAGTTTAACTCGTCCATACAGAAATGTAAAATCTGATTCCGTTCCTTTGTTCGGACGACCTCCTCTACCAGCGTTTTGCCGTCCGGCTCCCCGGTTAAGTCCTCAAAGCTGAAAAAAATCTGCCGTCTGCTTTTGTGGCGTAGAGCCATGTGCCGTGCCGCTTTATACAGATAGGCCTTAAATCCGCCGTCCCGGATGCGGGGCTTTTTCGTAAACAGATAGGAAAAGGCTTCGATCATCAGATCTTCCGCTTCGTGAACGTCATGCAGATAACCGTTTATATATAAGGTCAGCGGGTCGCCATATTTTTTCATCAGCGCCTCAAGCCCTGCTTCATCACCGCACAGATATTGCTTGTAAAATTCTTCATCGGTGCTCATGCTGTTCACTTCCTTTCTGCCATGTCGTTCCTGCATTTCCCATTTTCGGGCAGTTTCTCTTATGGACAGATAACCTCACATTACGTTCCACTTTTTTCAAAGATATAATCCTGTTCTGTCTGAAAATAATATATACATTATATGTGAACATCAGCATAATTTCAAGAATTCTTTGTTTATATGCAATTATCATAGTTGAGCTTTTTATAGCTTATTTGTACAGCAAAATGGAGCTTGTACATCTATTTCCACTAATACA
>ENA-UESP01001409-UESP01001409.1-human-gut-metagenome-genome-assembly--contig:-NODE-1409-length-16272-cov-13.134424_pt1 | contig 16272 bp, 17 predicted proteins | sample MGYA00243003_ERZ508004 | MGnify/ENA primary metagenome ERZ508004 (study PRJEB26167, sample SAMN06115443) | human gut metagenome | host: Homo sapiens | place: China:Henan | collected 2015-07-29...
TTTTCGAATATTATATACTATTTGATTTTTTTATTTAATGTACAAAAAATGAAAGTTATTTTGCATTCTGTTGCAAGAAGTGTTCCCTGGACGTTTATTCCCCTTTACATCCGTTCCATGATTTTCAATATAATAAGTCCATTGCGGACCGCCAGCATTTCCGATACGTTGGTAAAATCCATTCCCGATATCTCCGCTATCTTTTCCAGACGGTATGAAACCGTCCGGTAATGAACATACATAAGCTGTGAGGTTTTCTTAAGGCTTTGATTATGATTCAGATAGCATTCCAGTGTACTGACCAATTCTCCGTTTTTCTGCTGGTCATACTGATACAGGTTATATAGAGAATCCGGTATATAGGGCCGCAGCTGCTCCTTGTCCGTCATATTAGTAAAAATACGGAAAAAGCCCAGCTTGGAGTAGTCCACCACGGATTTGTACTTATCTCCTACGACTTCCCGGAAGATTCCGATGTATTTGATGGCCATCTGGGAGTCTTCATAGGATTCACTCAGATCATGATATCCACAAACACATTTTCCGATACCAACCTGGAACTCCACATCTGTATCCTTTTGCTGCAGCGCCAACTGCACACACTGCTGCAGCTCTTCCACTTTTCGGCGAAATTCCAGCTTACTTTCCCTCGTATCTTCCTTATGAATATATACAATCTGGTTCGTATAGCCGTATATACATTCCTTCGGCAGATACCGTGCTATCTCTTTTTCCGCAAATTCTATTTCCTGTCTTTGACTGACATTGAATTTTTCTTCAACATTCCCTGATTTTAAACAGAATGTGATTACGCGGTATTCTTCGGATTCTTCCAGGTTCAGAATATGAGCCGCCTCATCCTCTTCGGCATCCGACAATGAACCATTTAACAAACGATATTCCAAATCTTTGCGATATTTTTTCTCATAGTTGATTCCTGTCTCATATCTGCTTAAGAGATTATTCAGCATAGCAATGACATTTTCCAGAGCAATGAAATCCAGAGTAGTCAGCGATCCATCATTTTCTGTGATACACAGATAAAAATCACTCTCTTCAATCACCTTCAATTTTATTATGTACTCCGTATGCTCTCTTGTCTGGCGCAAATACTCATTTCGTGTAATGATATTGGGAACATATTGTTCAATCTCTTTTGTCAGCACCAGCTTCTCTCCAGCTGAATTCGACGAAGCCAGACAATTCAGTTCGCCGTCATACAATGCTGTTGGATTTCCGAGCACTCTCTCAGTCTGTATCATAATTGCCTTTATCTCCTGATCCAGAGTCAATTTGTCCAATGTATCAAAGTAGACTTTATTGATATTGTCGTAAGTGATCTTAAAATAAGTCAGTTTTGCAGTTTCCAGATTATTTATCCGAAGCAATATATGCTTAATCACTGCCCAGTAATAGATATCCTCTGGAAGTTCCAGCACCGGGATCTGATGTTCTTCCGTAAACTGCATCAGAACTTCAAACAACCGTCTCTGCTGACTCGTATCCCGAACATCTTTTACTACAAACGCACTGACTGCTTTCTGACTTAACTCATTCAAATGAAACAGCAATTCCCATTCCTCTATGTCTTTGTATGCCCTCAGACTCGTCAGGAGAATTTCACCCCCCCCCAGAAATTTTTCCATATCTGGCACTTCAAGAATCCGGGCTCCCTTTATCTCCCTGTCAATACCGGCTTCTCCTCCTATCAGCCGCATCCCAGGAAATTTATTTGATTCTAGTAATTCTTTTACTGTGTATCCCATATTCCTCTAAGCTCCTTGAAAAATAAAAAAGCCCCAACCCCGCAGCTCTCCGTCTGCAAAATCGGAACCTTTTATAGTGCACCTTCAGGGACTCGAACCCTGGACAAATAGATTAAGAGTCTACTGCTCTACCAACTGAGCTAAAGGTGCATATTCTGTTGTTTTGTTGTGTCGCTTTGTGTTGTTCTCCGTGACACGAACATTAGTATATCTCATAGGGCAAAAAATGTCAACAACTTTTTTAAAAAATTTTTTACTTTTTTTAAGGGCGGCCAGACACCCTTTTTGTGCCTGCCGCCCATCACCCTTACAGTGCTTTGTCCATCGCCTCTTTCAGCACTCTTTTATCCTGCATACCGATCATCTTGGCAACTGCCTCGCTTCCCTTAAATACCATAAAGGTCGGGATAGACATGATGCGGTATTTGGTAGCGATATCCATGGCATTGTCTACATTGATCTTGCCGACTTTTACCTTGCCCGCATACTCCTCAGCCAGTTCTTCCACCACTGGAGCCATCGCCTTACATGGGCCGCACCAGTCTGCGTAGAAATCCACCAATACCGGGATCTCGCTGTCATATACTTCCTTCTCAAAATTACCGCTTGTTAATACAACTTCCATTTTTATTTCCTCCTTTGCTGTTTTACTTCCGTTTCTTATCCGGTTTCTTGCACTCGCCGCAGATGGCCTTCTCTGCCTCCTTGAAGCATTTTCTCCACTTCAGGATCTTCCGGTTCCAGTCGATCTTGTCACAGGTGGCCTGCTGGAGCTTCTTTTTCATGCATTCACATAGGGACATATCCATCACCCTAGTCTGCCCGGTTTGCTTCATTTTATGACATCCACCGCCCCTGGTTTCCAATTAGATGCGTCCTAATTGGAAGATCCCTTCACAGTCTGACGATCACTGGCTCTTCCGTGACGCGATCAGCTTGCAGATCGGTTTCCCCTCACCGGAGAACTTGGTCTCATACTCGGTCATCACATTGCCTTCCGCATATTCGCTATGATGCAGATCAAAGGTGTGCATCTCGATCTCCCAGCCTGCTTCCGGAATCGCTTCCAGGGAGTAGTCAAATAAGCCGCGGTTGTCCGTCTTAAACTCCACTTTTCCTTCCGGACATAAAATCTGATCATACACTGCCATGAACTGTGGAGAAGTCAGTCTTCTCTTGGCGTGGCGATCCTTCGGCCATGGATCAGAAAAGTTCAGATAGATCTTCGCCACCTCACCCTTCTTGAAAATATCTGCCAGCTTACGGGCATCTACACACATGAAACAGATGTTGGTCAGTTCCAGGGTTTCACGCTTCTGGATGGCTTTTAATAATACAGAAGAGTACATCTCGATTCCCACATAGTTAATATCCGGGTTCTGCTGAGCCAGCTCCATCAGAAACTTTCCCTTTCCCATACCAACCTCGATGTGGATCGGATTCTCATTGCCAAACACCTCTGCCCAGCAGCCCTTCTTCTGTTCTGGCTCCTGGATCACAAAAGTACTTTCCTCTATCTGTTTTTCTGCGCCTGGAATATGGCGTAATCTCATATCATTTCCTCCAAATGGTTAAAATACAGCTCTCGCCGCAAGCCTATCTTACCACGGTCATTACCTTCTTGTAAAGCGTCCCTCTATCATCTTACATTTCTCTTACAGTGCAAAATTATAGATGCAGAAATTGTCGAAAAATAGTATAATAAAGACGGAATTCTGGATTTTTATACCATTTTATATATAAGGAGGATCTTCTATGACCGCAAACGAAGCAATCAGCAGCTGGGAAAAGATCCAGCAGGGCGTGAAGGATGCAGAAACCCTGATGGGAAAAAGGGAATACAACTTATCCATGGTCAAGGCAAGACAGACCCTGGAATTCATGGTTCATTGTCTGTGTGACCAGGCCGGTATTATGGAACCAGATCTGTCACGCTCCATTGACGCTCTTTATAATGAACGGATCATCACCAAGACCACCTGCGAACACTACCACAAGATCCGCATGCTCGGCAACTCTGCTGTCCATGAAAATAATACCAGCGCTTACGATGCCAACCAGGCGTATCAGTTTCTGTCCCAGGAGGTTTACACCTTCTCCCATGACTACCGTGCAGGCAAACGCCGCCCGTCAGCCGCATCCAAGAGCCGTTCCTCTCAGACCGAACGCCGCACCTCTGGCAGCTCCAGAGGTTCAAGCAGCTCCAGAAGCCGTAAAAAAAGCTCCGACAGCCGTTTCTCTTCCACCGATCTGATCCGCCTTGGCGCAGTCCTGGTCTGTGTGGCAGTCATCGTTCTGGTTGTTCGTCTGGTCCTTCCTAAGAAAAAAGACGCATCAGAAACCGCTCCGGTCACAACCGAGAACCTGCTTCCAGAGACTACGGCCGCCCCGGAAACTATGGCAGAAACCACTCCGGCCGCTGTTTACAAGACCTCTGACAACTTAAATGTCCGCTCCGAGCCCTCCACTTCAGGAAACAAGCTGGGACTTCTCCCTGCCGGAACCATCGTAGATTATGTGGAAGATTATGACAGCGAATGGGCCGTGATCAACTATGACGGCACCCAGGCTTATGTATCCAAACAATTCCTGGTGCATGACTGATCTTACGTTCCCAGGCTTTCCCGGGAACGTGATTCTGTCGGGGATCATCCATAAGTTGTCTGACATCTTTTTCGTTATATGTTTTATCATTATCTGACAATTTTTTGTCACACTGGAACTTATGCCCAAAAAACAGCGAGACATATTCGCTATTTTTTGGGCATTTTGCATGTTACTTTTTTCTAAAAATAGTGTATTATGTTAAAAGGCACTTATGTACAAACTTATGTACAATATTAGTCAGTACCTATATGTATGTTATCTGCAGATGCTGACACAGGTGTTAGAAAAAAGGTAACTATGAAGGTACTGAATAGTTACGAAAAAAGACAAGGAGGATACGACGTGAACGATGTAATCAACAAATTGTCTGACATTGAACAGGCTTCCGTCAACATTATGGACAGTGCCAATGCCCGTAAAAAAGAGATTGCTGCTCAGATGGCAGACAAGACATCCAGCTTTGATGCCCAGATCCAGGCTGATACCGCCAAAAAGTTAGCAGATCTGCGTACTCAGATGGAAGTCGATATGCAAGCCAAGTTGTCTAAGCAGAAATCTGATGCTGAGGAGACCTTACGGCAGATGGAGGACAGCTATGCTGCCCATCACACAGAATATGCACAGGCTCTCTTTCGAACTATGACAGAGAGGTGAGCGTATGAGTGGCTTATTAGCTTACAGCGGTATTGCCACGAAAGTGAAATCCATGCAGAGCAAGCTTCTTTCCGAAGATAAGCTCCGGGAAATGGCTGCTTTAGAAAATGTTCCTGAGGCATTGGAATACTTAAAACGCCAGCCCGCTTACGAAGACCTTTTCAGCGATGTGGACGACCAGTCCTTTCACCGCAGCGCCATCGAACAGCGGCTGCTTCTTTCCAAATACCGGGATTTCACGAAGCTTTACCGTTTTTCCAGAGTTTCCCAGCGGAAGTTTCTGGATCTTTATTTTCTGCATTATGAGATCGCCATATTAAAACGCTGTCTCAGATGCGTACTGGATCACCGGAATCCGGATCTGGACCTTTCCTTATTTCAGGAGTTCTTTGAGAAGCACTCTCACCTGAATTTAATGGCCCTGTCTTCCGCTCAGACGATCCAGGATTTCGTTTCGAATTTAGGGGGTACTGTATTTTACGATCTTCTGGCTGATCTGGCAGAAACACCGGGAACCACATTGTTTGACTATGAATTAAAGATGGATCTTCTTTATTTTAAGACCATGTGGAAACAGGCTTCTTACCTCTCCAAAAAAGAGGCTGGGATCTTGACCCAGTGCTTCGGAAGCAAGCTGGATCTGTTAAACATCCAGTGGATCTACCGTTCCAAAAAGTATTATCAGCTTTCTACTGCTGACATTTACGCGCTGCTGATTCCGATCTCTTACCATCTGCACCACGATGATATCCGCAAATTAGTAGAAAGCGAAGGGGTAGATGGATTTTTCGCTGCTCTGAAAACCACTTCCTATGGTTCCATGTTCACAACAGATCTGTACCAACAGCCGGATCTGGAGGAACTGTATGAAAAAGTCTTAGACCGGGTTCACCGGCTGACGGTTCAGAGACAGCCTTATTCCATCGCAGCTTTGAATACCTATCTTTATTTTAAAGAACAGGAGGTTCAGAGAATCATCACCGTGATCGAAGGAATTCGATACGGATTGGGGGCAGACACCATTTGTTCCTATGTAATCAAACACTAAAGGGGGCTAACAACTGTGATTGAAAAAATGAAGTTCTTAAGCGTTACCGGCCATAAGGACGACATGGATCGTGTCATCGACCAGTATCTCTCCAAACACGAGATGCAGTACGAGAACGCTCTGTCAGAATTAAAAACCGTATCCAACTTAAGACCATTTATGGCGACCAACCCTTATAAAGATGTTTATCAGCAGGCCTGCCTTCTGACCGACTCTTTTCCTAAGGAAACCATCGACAATGCCAGAGAGATCACTCTGGATGAGGCGGTTGCCATTGTAACACGCTGCCAAAAGCAGTTTGAGGAACTGGCTTCTAAGAAGGAAGCCTTACAGAAATCCTTAGAGGAAGCGGAAAGCTCTCTGGGCAAGATTTCCCATTTCTCCGAACTGGATTATGATATCAGCAGCATTCTCCATTTTAAATTTATCAAATTCCGTTTTGGACGCATTTCCAGGGAATATTATGACAAGTTTTATAACTATGTATATGACTCTGTAGACACGGTTCTTTACCGCTGTGATGAGGATCAGGAATATGTATGGTGCGTTTACTTCGTCCCGGGAAGCATCAGCGACAAAGTAGATGCCATCTACGCTTCCATGCACTTTGAGCGTACTTTCATTCCGGATGAATATGAAGGAACCGCAAAGCAGGCTTCTGATCTGCTGACCGGAAAAATTTCTGATCTGAAAGCTCAGGTTGCCAAGGCAGATCAGGCATTAAACGTTGCTTCTGAAAATGCCAGAGACGATCTGTCAGCGGCTGTAAAACGCCTGGCTATCTTCACCAAAAACTTTGATATCCGCAAATTAGCAGCCTGTACCAACCATGATGAGGCTCACACCCACTACATTTTATGTGGCTGGATGCCGGAGAAAGAGGCTGAGAGCCTGCAGCGTGAGATGGCCGATGATGTCATGGCCTTCTGCATCGTAGAAGACAATCATGATAACATCACCAGCCGCCCGCCGACAAAGCTGAAAAACTGCAAGCTGTTCAAGCCTTTCGAAATGTTTGTAGATATGTACGGACTTCCGTCCTACAACGAGTTAGATCCAACCGTTCTGATCGGTCTTTCCTATTCCATTCTCTTCGGTTTCATGTTCGGAGATGTGGGACAGGGCTTATGCCTGATGATCGGCGGCTGGCTTCTGTATCATTTTAAGAAAATGAACCTTGCGGGCATTCTTTCCCGCTGTGGCTTCTGTTCCACCATCTTTGGATTCCTCTTCGGCAGCTTCTTTGGTTTTGAAGATGTCATTCCTGCCCTGTGGCTCCATCCAAAGACAGCCATGATGCAGGTTCCATTTGTCGGCAACTTAAATACCGTATTCGTGGTTGCCATCGGCCTTGGTATGCTGATCATCCTTCTGACCATGGTCTTAAACATCTACAACAGCGTGAAAGAACACAATACCGAAAAGACCTGGTTTGATACCAATGGTGTTGCCGGACTGGTATTTTACGGCGCTCTGACCGTTACCCTGGCACTTTACATGACCGGACATGCACTTCCTGCTGCTATCGTACTGGTTGTGATGTTTGTGATCCCGCTTCTGGTGATCTTCTGTAAAGAGCCTCTGACTGCACTGGTTGAGAAAAAGAGCCATCTGATCGAGGACAGCAAGGTCATGTTCTTCGTGCAGGGCTTCTTTGAATTATTTGAGGTATGCTTGAGCTACTTCTCTAACACTCTTTCCTTCGTCCGTGTGGGAGCATTCGCAGTCAGCCATGCGGCTATGATGGAAGTTGTACTGATGTTGGCAGGCGTGGAAGCAGGCAATCCAAACTGGGCTGTCGTAGTCCTTGGCAACTTATTTGTCTGCGGTATGGAGGGCCTGATCGTTGGTATCCAGGTACTTCGTCTGGAATACTACGAGTTATTCAGCCGTTTCTACCGTGGTACCGGCCGTGCATTCAGGCCTTACGGAAAAGCTTAATTTTTTAATTCACTTTATAAAAGGAGAGTAAAATCATGAGTTTATTAGTTAAAATCACATTAGCCGCAGCATTAATCTTAAGCATCGTTGTTCCTTTCGGCGCATTCGCCATGGGTGAGAAAACAAAAGGCCGTTATAAAACCGCTTTAGGCATCAATGTATTCCTGTTCTTCGGTACCTTGATCGTATCTTCCGTACTGATGTTCTCCGGCAACGCATTCGCTGCTGAAGCTGCTGCTGAGACCTCTTCCGCTTTAGGCATGGGCTGTGTCGCTGCTGCTCTTTCTACCGGTATGTCCTGTATCGGTGGTGGTATCGCCGTATCCGCTGCTGCTTCCGCTGCATTAGGTGCGATCAGCGAGGACGGTTCTATCCTTGGTAAATCATTAATCTTCGTAGGACTTGCCGAAGGTGTTTGTCTGTATGGTCTGATCATCTCCTTCATGATCTTAGGTAAGTTCTAATCCATGAAAATGTACCTGATCAGCGACAACGTCGATACCTGGACTGGCATGCGCCTGGCAGGTGTCGAGGGCTGTGTCGTTCATGGAAAAGATGAGCTTCAGAAGGAACTTGATAAGGTTATGGCCGATAAAGAGGTTGGCATCGTTCTTCTTACAGAAGGGTTTGGCCGCCGTTTTCCGGAACTGGTAAACAAAGTAAAGCTGAACCGGATCCCTCTGTTTGTGGAGATTCCCGACCGACATGGAACCGGCCGCAAGCCAGACTTTATCACCTCCTATGTCAATGAAGCCATTGGACTGAAATTATAAGATATAAGAAAGAGGTGGTCGTCGTGACAACGGAAGAAAAATTAGAACGTTTCCAGAAATACTGTCTGGAAAATGCGAGAGTCCGCAGCGCAAATATGCTGGACGAATATACGCAGGCACTTGAAAAGACGTTTGAAGAGCATCAGGCAGACGCCCATCGCCGTGCAGATATGCAGCTCAAGGCAGAGACCCAGAAGATCCAGAAGGACATCAACAAAAAGCTGTCCATCGAGCAGATCAACTTAAAACGGACTCTCGGTCATAAGCAGGACGAATTAAAGGATAAATTATTTGTAGAACTCCGCGATATGCTTGCAAACTTCATGGAGACTGCCGAGTATGACAGACTCTTAGATGCACAGGTAGCGGACGCTGTCAAGATCGCAGACGGCGAGCCAATGATCATCTATATTGATCCGGCTGATGAAAAAAAGCTCCACAATCTGGCTATGCAGCACCAGGCCGATGTACGGATCAGCGAATATTCTTTCCTGGGCGGCACCAGAGCCGTGATCCCAGGCAAAAACATTCTGATCGACAACTCCTTCCAGGCAAAGCTTGCCGAGGCAAGAGAGAATTTCCAGTTCGATTCAGCAGCACAGACAGGAGGTACCATCCATGGCTAAGACAGGCGTTATCTATGGCATCAACGGCCCTATCGTCCACATCAAAGGCGATGTCGGTTTTGAGATGCATGAAATGGTCTATGTCGGAAAAGACAATCTGGTTGGTGAGGTAATCGGTCTGGCCTCCGATGATACCATCATTGAAGTATATGAGGAAACCACCGGTATGAAACCTGGTGAGATCGTAACTGGTACCGGCGCTCCGGTATCCGTTACCCTGGCACCTGGTATTTTAAATAACATTTTCGACGGTATTGAGCGTCCATTAAGCGAGATCGCAAAAGAAGGCGGCGCTTACATTGGCCGCGGTGTGAATGTAGATTCCCTGGATACCCAGAAATTATGGGAGACCCATATGACTGTAAAAGCAGGTGACCGCCTGTATCCGGGCTCTATTATCGCAGAGGTTCCGGAGACCCCGGCTATCACCCACAAGGTGATGCTTCCACCAGATTTAGAGGGCTATGTCATCGATGTTGCTGCTGATGGCAGATACACCATCAACGACACCATTTTGACCTTACAGTTATTAGATGGAACCGAGAAAAAGCTTTCCATGACCCAGAAATGGCCGATCCGTGTACCGCGTCCAACAGCAAAGCGTTATCCGGCATCTGTTCCGCTGATCACCGGCCAGCGTATCATGGATACCATGTTCCCACTGGCTAAAGGTGGCACAGCAGCGATCCCAGGCGGTTTCGGTACCGGCAAGACCATGTCCCAGCACCAGATCGCAAAATGGTCTGACGCAGATGTGATCATCTACATCGGCTGCGGCGAGCGTGGTAATGAGATGACCCAGGTTCTGGAGGAGTTCAGCGAACTGATCGACCCGAAATCCGGCAACCCTCTGATGGACCGTACCACTCTGATCGCCAACACCTCCAACATGCCGGTTGCTGCCCGTGAGGCAAGTCTTTACTCTGGTCTGACTCTGGCTGAGTATTACCGGGATATGGGCTACGATGTAGCCATCATGGCAGACTCCACTTCCCGTTGGGCAGAGGCTCTGCGAGAGCTTTCCGGACGTCTGGAAGAGATGCCGGCCGAGGAAGGTTTCCCGGCATATCTGGCTTCCCGTCTTTCCGCTTTCTATGAGAGAGCCGGAATGATGCAGAACTTAAATGGAACCGAAGGTTCTGTTACCATCATCGGAGCAGTTTCCCCACAGGGTGGTGATTTCTCCGAGCCGGTTACCCAGAACACCAAACGTTTCGTCCGCTGCTTCTGGGGACTGGATAAATCCTTAGCTTACGCAAGACATTATCCTGCGATCCAGTGGCTGACCAGCTACTCCGAGTATTTAACAGACTTAGCACCATGGTACAATGACCATGTAAATCCCAAATTCGTGGACTACCGCAACCGCTTAATGTACCTGTTAAACCAGGAAAGCAGCTTAATGGAGATCGTAAAACTGATCGGCAGCGATGTTCTGCCTGACGACCAGAAACTGATCCTGGAGATCGCCAAGGTTATCCGTGTCGGCTTCTTACAGCAGAACGCCTTCCACAAGGATGATACCTGTGTACCGATGACCAAGCAGTTCGCCATGATGGATGTGATCCTGTACCTGTACAAGAAGTCCAAATCCCTGATTTCCATGGGTATGCCGATGTCTGTTCTGAAAGAGGATAAGATCTTCGATAAGGTCATCGCCATGAAATACGACATCCCGAATGACAAGCCGGAACTGTTTGAGCAGTATAAAAAAGACATTGACGCATTCTATGAAGACGTCATTGAAAGAAACGCATAAGAAGGAGGTTCCAAATGGCAGTTGAATATTTAGGTTTAAGTGCAATCAACGGACCTCTGGTGGTCCTGGAAGGCGTCCGCGGCGCCAGCTACGATGAGATCGTGGAAATGACCGTGGGCGGCAATGAAAAGAAGCTGGGACGTATTGTTGAGGTTTACGAGGACAAAGCCATCATCCAGGTATTTGAAGGTACAGAAGGAATGGCTCTCCGGAACACACACACGCGTCTGACCGGACATCCTATGGAGTTAGCCGTATCGGAGGATATGCTTGGCCGTACCTTCAACGGTATCGGCGTTCCGATCGATGGTCTGGGCGACATCCGTTCCGACATCAAATTAGACGTAAACGGCAAACCATTAAACCCGGTAAGCCGTGAGTACCCACGTAACTATATCCGTACCGGTATTTCTGCTATCGACTGTCTGACCACCCTGATCCGTGGCCAGAAGCTGCCGATCTTCTCCGGCAACGGTCTTCCACATGACCAGCTGGCTGCACAGATCGTACAGCAGGCTTCTCTGGGAGAGGATTCTGACGAGGAATTCGCTATCGTATTCGCCGCTATGGGTGTCAAATACGATGTGGCTGATTTCTTCCGCCGCACCTTTGAAGAGAGCGGTGTTTCCTCCCACGTAGCCATGTTCATCAATCTGGCAAATGACCCGGTGGTTGAGCGTCTGATCACACCAAAGGTAGCCCTGACACTGGCAGAGTACCTGGCATTTGAGAAGGGCATGCACATCCTGGTTATTTTAACCGATATGACTTCCTTCGCAGAGGCTATGCGTGAGGTTTCCTCCTCCAAAGGAGAGATCCCATCCCGTAAAGGTTACCCAGGATACTTATACAGTGAGCTGGCAACTATTTATGAGCGCGCCGGTATCGTAAAAGGCGGCAAAGGTTCTGTGACCCAGATCCCGATCTTAACCATGCCAAACGATGATATCACCCACCCGATTCCTGACTTAACCGGTTACATCACCGAGGGTCAGATCGTTCTGGACCGTAACTTAAACGGCCAGTCCGTTTACCCGCCGATCAGCGTCCTTCCTTCTCTGTCCCGTCTGATGAAGGATGGTATCGGTGAAGGCTACACCAGAAAAGACCATCAGGATGTTGCCAACCAGCTGTTCTCCTGCTACGCCAAAGTAGGTGACGCAAGAGCGCTGGCATCCGTTATCGGTGAAGACGAGTTATCCCCGATCGATAAGAAATACCTGGCATTCGGTAAAGCATTTGAGAGCCGCTTCATCGGACAGGGTCCGACCGAGAACCGTACCATCTTAGAGACTCTGGATATCGGCTGGGAGCTTCTCGGCATGCTGCCAAGAGAAGAGTTAGACCGTATCGATACCAAGATCCTGGATCAGTATTATAAACCTGCGGACACGGGTGCTGACAAAGAATAGGAGGGTTTTTCATGAATCCGAATACATTCCCTACAAAGGGTAACCTGATTCTGGCCAAGAACTCTCTGGCCCTGGCAAAGCAGGGCTATGTGCTGATGGACAAAAAGCGGAACATCCTGATCCGGGAGCTGATGGATCTGATCGACCAGGCGAGGGATATCCAGTCGGAGATCGACTCCACCTTCCGCGAGGCTTACGAGTCCCTCCAGAAGGCCAACATCGAGCTGGGCATCAACTACGTCCAGGAGATCAGCTCTTCCATTCCGATTGAAAATGGAATCCGCATCAAAGCCCGCAGTATCATGGGAACCGAGATTCCCCTGGTACAGCACGAGGAGGCCCCCATCAACCCGACCTATGCTTACTACAACACAAGGGAGTCCTTAGATGACGCCAGAGTAAAATTCGACAAAGTAAAGGAACTGACTATCAAGTTATCCATGGTGGAAAATTCCGCTTACCGTCTGGCCAACAATATTAAGAAAACACAGAAACGTGCAAACGCATTGAAAAACATCACCATCCCGACCTATGAGACATTGACGAAAGATATCACCAATGCTCTGGAGGAGAAGGAGCGTGAGGAGTTTACACGGTTGAAGGTGATCAAAAGACAGAAAGAGAAGCGTGCGTAAGCGCTTCTCTTTTTTGTGCCCACCTGTTTCACCTCTGGACATCCCTTCGTATTTTTACTATAATAGTAACTATTCAGTACCTTCATAGTTACGAGCAAAAATCCATTCCAGATCAGCTTCGCTGATGGGATTTTTGCTTTCTAGCCTATGTGTTCTTACGGTCAGCGCAGCATGTGCGCAGACCTACTGAATAGTTACCTATAATACAGCTATTATGGGATTTATTTCCCTAAATCTGAAGATAAGAATCGAGGCAGCCTATGAAAAACAACAAATACCTTTCCTATGCCCTTGGAATCCTCTTCTCCTTCTGCCTGATCGTGACCCTTCTGATCACATCTGTGGAGGCGGTGACTTACTGGACTCCGGGATATTATGAGCGGGAATACTCGAAATACAACGTAACGGAAGATGTCCATATGGAGATGGATGATCTGTTAGACGTGACGACGGAAATGATGGCGTACCTGCGGGGCAACCGGGAAGACTTACATGTTCCGACCATCGTGGACGGACAGCCCAGGTAATTTTTCAATGACCGGGAGATCGCCCATATGGAGGACGTCAGAGGTTTGTTTGTTGGGGCGTTGGTGCTGCGGCGGATCTGCATCGTCACGGCTTTTGTCTGCGTGGCCCTTCTGTGGCTTCTGAAGGCAGATATCGCCCTGGTAGTTCCACGGTCTGTCTGCTGGGGAACCGGACTGTTTTTTGCTATTATCTGTGTGCTGGGACTTGTGATATCCACAGACTTCACGAAATATTTCGTGATCTTCCACCATATTTTCTTCAACAATGACTTATGGCTGTTAGATCCTGCAACGGATCTGTTGATCAATATTGTTCCGGAGCCATTTTTTGTGGATACGGCTTCTTATATTGCTCTGGTGTTCGGCATCAGCGTGGCGGTCATCTTCGGAGTGTCACGCTGGTGGCTGCGCCGGGAGAAGCGCCAGAGAAAGCAGGCGGATGGCTCCCGTCCGGCAAACGCATAGGATTTCGGTCTTCTGCCTGCAAAATCATCTTTATGATAATGGAGATTTTTGATGAAACGAATTTTTCACTTTTTATTATGTCTGACATTGGTATTTTCCCTGATCACACCGTTTCATGCTTACGCAGAGGCCACATGGCCGGATTACGTGCCGATCCAGGCGGAAGGCGGCATCGTAATAGACGCCGACACGGGAACGGTCCTTTACGGAAAGAACATCCACACTGCCTACTACCCGGCCAGTATCACGAAGATCATGACAGCCCTGGTGGTGATTGAAAACTGCTCTCTGGATGAAATGGTGACCTTTTCCCACAACGCCGTCTACAATGTGGAGGCGGGAAGCAGCAGCGCCGGACTGGATGAGGGCGACGTATTGAGCGTCCGGGACTGCCTGTATGCCCTTTTACTGAAATCCGCCAATGAATCCGCCAATGCCCTGGCAGAGCATGTAGCCGGTTCCACGGAAGCATTTGTGGAAATGATGAACGCCAAAGCGGCATCCCTCGGCTGCCAGGATTCCCATTTTGCCAATCCAAGCGGCTTAAATAACCCGGATCACTATGTTTCCGCCTATGATATGGCGTTAATTGGACGGGCTGCCTTAAACAATCCGACCTTTCTGGAGATCGACTCCACCTTATACTACGATCTGCCTGTGACCAAGCGCAATCCCGAGGGCGGACGTATCTATCCAGGACACAAGATGTTAAAGAAAAATATGCCGGAATACTATGAAGGCTGTATCGGCGGCAAGACCGGATACACGTCCCTGGCTGGCAATACCCTGGTAACCTTTGCCCGCAGAAATGGCATGACCCTGGTATCTGTGGTCTTAAACGGCCACCAAACCCAGTACACCGACACCAAAGCCCTGTTAGACTTTGGTTTCCAGAATTTCCAGACAGTCTCCGCAGGAGACTACGACACCACTTACCAGTCCGTAACCAATGACATGACCATCGCCGGACTGACTACTTCGGAATTAGCAGGCTTAATAATTGATCCTGACAGTAAGGTAACGATCCCGAAAGCCTCCGATTTCTCCTCTGTCACCTCCCAGATCTCCTACGATCTCCCGGCCGATGCCCCCAAGGGCGCCATTGCTCAGATCTCGTACCAGTGGGGCCAGAGAAAGATCGGAACTGCTTATTTAAAGCTGTCCCTCTCCCCGCAGGCAGAGGATACTTCTGGTGCAGACAGCTCAGATATGGTCTCTGGCGCTCCAGAATCGGTTTTGAGCGGCGAAAATGGTTCGAATGAGGATTCTTCCACAATTGACACACAGTCCATTACAAGGGATTCTGGTGCTTTAGGAAGCAATTCCACCAACACCACCTCTGATAGTACCTCCCAGACACTCCCAGAGGTCACTCTTCTGGACAAGACCCGTGATGATTCCTCTCCTCTTGCCACCTTCCACGTTCCATCCATCGTATGGATCGTCCTGGCAGTTCTGTTCGTCGGCGGAGCTATCGCTGCCATCGCAGTCGTTCTCCACGCCAGACATGAACAGAAGGAGGAAGAAGAACGCATTCTCCGCAAGCAGAAACGCCTGGCGCGGTTGGAGGCCAGTGGAATCAGTCAGGAAGAGTTTAATCTGATGCTGGAAAGGAAACGGTCGTCTTATACTACGACGAAGAAGGGGAAACGGATGTTATCACGGAAAAGAAAATAGTATTGAATGTTGAATCAACTTGGTAAATAGCCCGGAGGCAGGCGGAAATGATTCACACCGGACGCGCTCGCGCTCAGAGACGCAAGTAGCCGTACTAAGGGTGCAAAATACGCACCCTAAGGACGGACATGCGTCTATGGTCCGGCTTAGAATTCATTTTCCGCCTGCCTCCTATGTTTCTGGCCGTTCCACATTTTATTACAATTAAAGCTAAAATATAAAAAAATAACCGCCCCAGCCTCCGAAACTGAACGGTTATTTTTTATATATCATATGTGGACTAACCGTCTATCGGTAGCACCTTTTCTACTACAATATATTTATGGTTAATATCCCTTACAGCCAGTAAGGAATTATCCATCTTGTTGCTTAAGCTGTATAA
>ENA-UESP01001429-UESP01001429.1-human-gut-metagenome-genome-assembly--contig:-NODE-1429-length-16061-cov-3.032470_pt1 | contig 16061 bp, 30 predicted proteins | sample MGYA00243003_ERZ508004 | MGnify/ENA primary metagenome ERZ508004 (study PRJEB26167, sample SAMN06115443) | human gut metagenome | host: Homo sapiens | place: China:Henan | collected 2015-07-29...
TTCGTAGGTCAGACGATCGCTGTCCACAACGGAAACAAGTTTATTCCGGTGTATGTAACAGAGAATATGGTAGGACACAAGCTCGGTGAGTTTGCTCCCACCCGTAACTTCCGCGGTCACGCAGGTAACAAGAAAAAATAGGTAGAAAATGGGTGCAAGAAAAGCTATAAAAGCCGAGAAAATCAAGGCTGAGAAGAAGCAGAAAGCAATCGCTGTTCTGCGTGATTGCCCGACCTCTCCCCGCAAGATGCGCCTCGTGGCCGACATCATCCGCGGCGTCGAGATCAACAAGGCATTGGGCATCCTTCGTTTTTCGAAGAAGGAGGCGTCGATCCGTATGGAGAAACTGCTCAAGTCGGCTATCGCCAACTGGGAAGCCAAGAACGAAAACGAACGTCTGGAAGACACCAAGCTGTGCGTGAAAGAGGTATTCGTAGACGGAGGCCGCATGCTGAAGCGTATTCAGGCAGCGCCTCAGGGCCGCGCTCACCGCATTCGCAAACGTTCGAATCACGTGACGATCGTAGTTGATAAAATGGTAACCGTAGAAAACAAGTAATCAGATGGGACAGAAAGTTAATCCGATAGCAAATCGTCTTGGTATCATCCGGGGTTGGGATTCCAACTGGTTCGGAGGCAAGGATTTCTCCGACAAACTCGTCGAGGACGCCAAGATCCGCAAGTATCTGAATGTCCGTCTGGCGAAGGCGTCGATCTCGAAGATCATCATCGAGCGCACGCTCAAACTGGTGACGGTTACGATTTCGACCGCCCGTCCGGGCATCATCATCGGCAAGGGCGGCCAGGAGGTCGACAAGCTGAAGGAGGAGCTGAAGAAGCTCACCGGCAAGGAGATCCAGATCAACATCTTCGAGGTGAAACGCCCCGAGGTGGACGCTGTCATCGTCGGCCAGAACATCGCCCGCCAGCTGGAGGGCCGCGTATCGTTCCGCCGCGCCGTGAAGACGGCCGTGGCATCGACCATGCGCATGGGCGCCGAGGGTATCAAGATTCAGGTTTCCGGCCGTGTAGGCGGTGCCGAGATGGCCCGCAGCGAAACCATCAAGGAGGGGCGTATTCCGCTGCATACGTTCCGTGCCGACGTGGATTTCTGCCTGACCGAGGCGCTCACGAAAGTGGGTATTCTGGGTGTGAAGGTTTGGATCTGCCAAGGCATCGTGTACGGCAAGCGTGACCTGTTCGAGATTGCAGGCGCATCGGCGCAGGCTCCTTCGGGGGACCGTGGCGAGCGCGGTGATCGCGGAGACCGTCGCGGCCGCGGAGACCGTCGCGGAGGACGCGGCGACCGTGGCGACCGCGGTGGTGACCGTCGTCGCAACAACAACAATAAGTAAGTCGGACCTTTTTAAAGCAAAACAACAATGTTACAGCCGAAAAAGACCAAATTTAGAAGAATGCAGAAGGGTCGTATGAAAGGTATCGCTCAGAGAGGTAACCAACTTGCATACGGATCGTTCGCAATCAAGGCACTTGAATCGACTTGGATCACAGGTCGTCAGATAGAGGCGGCCCGTCAGGCCATCACCCGTTACATGAAGCGTGAAGGTCAGCTCTGGATCCGCATCTTCCCCGATAAACCCATCACGAAGAAGCCCGCCGAGGTACGTATGGGTAAGGGTAAAGGTAATCCCGAAGGCTTCGTGGCGCCTGTTACGCCCGGACGCATTCTCTTCGAGGCAGAGGGTGTGCCCCTGGCGGTTGCGCAGGAAGCGCTGCGTCTGGGCGCCCAGAAACTGCCCATCACCACCAAGTTTATCGTAAGACGTGACTACGTCGAAACCACAATTTAAGGGACACAGAACATGAAAAGTGCAGAAATCAAGGATATTTCGACAAAGGACCTGCAGGAGCGCATCGAGACCGAAAAGGCGCAGCTGGCGAAGCTGAAGGTGCAGCACGCGGTGTCTCCCGTCGAGAACCCTTCTATCATTAAGAAAAATCGCAGAGATATAGCTCGCATGCTGACAATCCTGCGTCAAAAGAACGCCTAATAAGGAATAACTATGGAAAGAAATCTTAGAAAAGAGCGTATTGGGGTGGTTGTCAGCAACAAAATGGAAAAGACCATTGTGGTTGCGGTCGCACGCAAAGTGAAGCATCCCATTTACGGTAAGTTCGTCAACAAGACGACGAAGTTCGTCGCTGAGAGCCTCGACGAGACCTGCAAGGAGGGCGATACCGTGCGCATCATGGAAACCCGCCCGCTGAGCAAGACGAAGCGTTGGAGATTAGTACAAATCATTGAAAGAGCTAAGTAATTATGGTACAGCAGGAAAGTAGACTCATAGTAGCTGATAACAGCGGTGCGAAGGAAGTCCTCTGCATCCGGGTGCTCGGCGGCACCAAGCGCCGCTACGCATCTATCGGTGATAAGATTGTGGTGGCTGTCAAGAGCGCGACTCCTTCGGGCGACGTCAAGAAGGGCGCCGTGTCGAAAGCGGTTGTCGTAAGAACGACCAAGGAAATCAGACGCGCCAACGGTTCGTACATTCGTTTCGACGACAACGCCGTGGTGCTGCTTAACAACCAGGGTGAAATGCGCGGTACTCGTATATTCGGCCCCGTAGCTCGCGAGCTGCGCGACCAGTATATGAAGATTATCTCCCTCGCACCCGAAGTATTGTAATCATAAAAACAATTTCGGATATGTCAGTGAAATTACATATTAAGAAAGGGGATATGGTCCAAGTCATTGCCGGTGACAACAAAGGCCAGCAGGGCAAAGTCCTGAAGGTCGAGGTTACGAAGCAGCGTGCCATCGTCGAAGGCGTGAACCTCTGCAAGAAGGCTACCAAACCCAACGCGCAGAATCCCCAAGGCGGCATCGTCGAGAAAGAAGCGGCGATCCACATCTCGAACTTGCAGGTGCTCGACCCCAAGAGCGGTAAACCCACGAAGGTCGGTCGTAAGCTCAATGCAAAAGGTAAATTAGTCCGTTACGCTAAAAAGTCAGGGGAGGAGATCAAATAATGGCATACGTACCTACACTCAAGACACAATATAAGGAGCGGATCGAACCCGCCCTTATGAAGGAGTTCGGTTATTCGAGCGTCATGCAGTGCCCGAAGCTCACGAAGATCGTTATCAATCAGGGTATGGGACAGGCTGTAGCCGATAAGAAGCTTATCGACGTGGCCGAGGCCGAGCTGACGCAGATCACGGGCCAGAAAGCCGTGCAGACGCGTTCGCGCAAGGACATCTCCAACTTCAAGCTGCGTAAGGGCATGCCCATCGGCGTGCGCGTGACGCTGCGCGATACGAAGATGTACGAGTTCTTGGAGCGTCTGATCGCCGTGGCTCTGCCCCGCATCCGCGACTTCAAGGGTATCAACGAGAAGTTCGACGGTCAGGGCAACTACACCCTCGGCATCACCGAGCAGATTATCTTCCCGGAGATCGACATCGACAAGATCACCAAGATCTTCGGTATGGAGATTACGTTCGTTACCACGGCCAAGACCGACGAGGAGGCTTACGCGCTGCTCCGCGAATTCGGCCTTCCTTTCAAAAACGCTAAAAAGAATCAATAAGCTATGGCAAAAGAGTCAATGAAGGCACGCGAGGTAAAACGCGTGAAACTCGCAAACCGCTATGCACACAAGCGCGAGGAGATTGCTGCCAAGTTGAAGAGCGGTGAGATCGACCACGAGGAGGCTTGGGTTGCGCTTTCGAAGCTGCCCCGCAACTCGAATCCGATCCGCCAGCACAACCGCTGCAAGATCACGGGCCGTCCCAAGGGCTATATCCGCCTGTTCGGCATCAGCCGTATCCAGTTCCGCGAGATGGCTTCGAAGGGTCTGATCCCCGGCGTTACGAAAGCAAGCTGGTAATATTTTCGGATGCCGGATCATATCCGGTATCCGAAAATTCATTTTCTGCCGGGAGGCAATCCGAAGGGGGAGGGGAGTAGGGCTATGAAGGCTCTAAGGTAGGCTAAGTTCGTCCGAAGGGAGGGACAAGGTTTGCCGGTTAAGCTCATCTGAAGGAGAAATCCCGGATACGAGTCCGGATTTTGAGGGCGCAAGCCCGTGGACGGACGGCTGTCGCTGAGACGGCCCGGCGTCGGAGAGGGGCTTTGCAGGAGGGGGAAACCCGGAATGCGGAGCGTGAACCCGGCGATTGTGCGCAGGCCGATGAAGCGTGCCGCAGTCCGATACCGCAGAGATCGGGGCTTATATGGGTGCAGAACCCGAGTAGTTACGTCGCAATGTCGAGGAAAGTGCCGCCGCAAGCGGTAACTTCTCGGCGGCGGGGCGGAAATCGAGGGGTTAGGCATTTGGTTACAAATTTCTCGGACCGAGGGGCCGGAGAGAGACCGCGCAAAATGCGTACGGCACGGCGTAACCCGTTGAATGACGGGGTGGCGCGTGTGGACGCGGATGTGGCGTGACGGGCGGGCGGAAAGCCGCCGCAGCGTCGTCGGACGGAATCTTCTCCTGAAAGGCGGACGGTTGTCGATGGGAATTTTTGTACGGGTCATGTTAGCAACACCTCAGTGCTAACATTGTCCGTATTCCGGCATCGGCACTTAAAACGCTGAAAATAGGCTCGTAACTTGGTTTTTTGAGAAATAATATGTATATTTGCGCGCTTTATCCCCATGCCGAAAGGCCTGTCGGAGAGCGCAAAAGCGCTGAACGAGAGGCGCAAAACGAAAAACATCCGAAGCGGCGGCGAGTCTGTTGAAAGATTCAAGGCGCTGAGGACCAAATAATTAACTAATTCATTAATTTTTAACTTCTATTCGTTATGACTGATCCTATTGCGGACTTTCTGACCAGAATTAGAAACGCAGTGAAAGCCAACCACAAGGTGGTTGAAGCTCCTGGCTCAAAAATTAAGCAGGAAATCACTAAGATTCTTTACGAGCAGGGCTACATCCTCGCTTACAAATTCGACACCGACGAGAAAGGTCACCCGTCGATCAAAATCGCCCTTAAATGGGACGCTGCCACCAAGGGCAACGCCATCAAGGACCTCAAGCGCGTGAGCCGTCCGGGTCTGCGCCAGTATGTGTCGGTGGCCGACATGCCCCGCGTGCTGAACGGTCTGGGCATCGCCGTGCTCTCGACTTCGAAAGGCATCATGACCGACGCCAAGGCCCGTAAGGAAAACGTGGGCGGCGAGGTGCTGTGCTACATCTACTAACGGAAATTTTTAAACAAGAACAACAATGTCAAGAATTGGTAAATTACCTGTAAACCTGCCCGCCGGCGTTACCGTAGAGGTTTCGGCCGACAATGTGGTAAGCGTGAAAGGGCCACTCGGGACGCTGAGTCAGAAAGTGGACTCGGACATCAAGGTAGAGGTCGGCACGCACAAGGACATCCACACCGGAAACGAAATTCCCGCCGTGCTCGTATCGCGTCCTACCAACCAGCCCCGCCACCGTTCGCTGCACGGTCTCTACCGCGCGCTGATCAACAACATGGTCGTCGGCGTATCGAAGGGCTACGAAATCAAACAGGAGCTCGTGGGCGTCGGTTTCAAAGCCGAAGTCAAGGGCCAGATTCTCGAAATGAGTCTCGGTTATTCGCACGACACGCATTTCATGCTTCCCAAGGAGGTGACCGCTACCGCCGTGACGGAGAAGAAGGGCAACCCGATCGTAACGCTGAAGAGCATGGACAAGCAGCTCATCGGCCAAGTCGCCGCCAAGATCCGTTCGCTGCGCAAGCCGGAGCCGTACAAGGGCAAGGGTATCAAGTTCGTCGGCGAGCAGTTGCGTCGCAAGGCCGGCAAATCAGCAGGTGCTAAATAGTAAATAGTCTAGAGTTATGTCATTGAACAAGATAGAAAGAAGAGAGAGGATCAAGATGCGTATCCGCAAGATCGTGAGCGGAACCGCCGAACAGCCTCGCATGACTGTATATCGTAGCAACAAGCAGATCTACGTGCAGTTTATTGATGACCTTGCAGGTGTGACCATGGCTGCGGCATCCTCGCTGGACAAAGAGGTGGCGGAAGCCGCCGCCGGCAAGAACAAGTGCGAAGTAGCCGCCCTCGTGGGCAAACTGGCTGCCGAGCGCGCTGCCGCCAAAGGCATTTCGTCCGTAGCGTTCGACCGCAACGGCTACCTGTATCACGGAAGAGTTAAACAGCTGGCCGAAGCAGCACGCGAAGGCGGTCTTAAATTCTAAGCGATTATGTCAAATACCAACATAAAGAAAGTACGCACTAGCGATCTCGAGCTTAAGGACAGACTCGTAAGCATTCAGCGTGTTACCAAGGTAACCAAGGGAGGTCGTACATTCAGTTTCTCGGCCATTGTCGTCGTCGGTAACGAGGACGGCGTCGTAGGCTACGGTCTGGGCAAGGCTTCGGAGGTTCAGTCGGCCATCGCCAAGGGCGTGGAGGACGCAAAGAAGAACCTGGTGAAGATTCCGGTTATCAACGGTACGATCCCCCACAAGCAGGAGTCGCGTTACAGCGGTTCGCTCGTGATGATTCGTCCGGCCGCTCCCGGTACGGGTATCATCGCCGGCGGTGCCATGCGTGCCGTGCTGGAGTCGGTGGGCGTGAAGAACGTGCTCGCCAAGAGCAAAGGTTCGTCGAACCCCCACAACTTGGTGAAGGCTACCATCGGCGCTCTCTGCGAGCTGCGCGATGCGCACAGCATCGCCCGCCTGCGCGGTATCTCGATGGACAAGGTGTTTAACGGTTAATTCTCAAGAAGAACATGGCAAGATTGAAAATCACCCAGGTCAAAAGCCGCATCGGCTCCACGGAGCGTCAGTGCAAGAACCTTGACGCGCTGGGTCTGAAAAGGATCAACGCGAGCGTCGAGCACGACGACTCGGTGATCATAAAAGGTATGATTGCGCGCGTGAAGCACCTCGTGAAGGTCGAGGAAGTAGCCCCCGCCAAGAAGGCTGCCCCCAAGGCCAAGAAAGCCGAGGTCAAGGAGGAGGCTGCACAGGCCGCAGAATAAGTTTAACAGCTAACGGACTATAACAATGGAACTCAATAATCTCAAACCCGCAAAGGGTTCAACGCATCACGATAAACGGATCGGCCGCGGTGCAGGTTCGGGCCACGGCGGCACGGCTACCCGTGGACACAAGGGTGCACAGTCGCGTTCGGGTTACTCGCGCAAGCTCGGCTTCGAGGGTGGCCAGATGCCGCTTCAGCGTCGCCTCCCCAAGTTCGGTTTCACGAATCTGAAACGAGTTGAATTCAAGGCCATCAACCTCTCGACGCTCGAGGAGCTGGCAGCCAAGAAATCGCTCACGGAGGTTACGGTCGACACGCTCATCGCCGCAGGTTTCATCTCGTCGAACGACAAGGTGAAGATCCTGGGCAACGGCACGATTTCGAAGGCGCTCGCCGTCAAGGCGCATGCGTTCTCGAAGAGCGCCGAGGCGGCCATCACGGCAGCCGGGGGCAGCGTCGAAAAACTGTAAGCAACCTTAGAACCCAAAAATTATGAATCAGTATCTCGTTGTTGGCGTCGTCTTTTTAGTGGTAATCGCTCTTTTGGCGACCAACAAGAAATTGGTTGAAACGCTCAAGAATATCTACTAGTTCGAGGAGCCGCGCACCCCCGTGATCTACACGATCGGGCTGCTGCTGGTCTACCGCTTGGGTAGTTTCGTAGTGATTCCGGGCATCAACCCCAACGCCTTGGGCGAGGGGTCGGCTTACGCCAGCCAGCTGGAGGGCAACGGACTGCTGGGTCTGTTGAACGTATTCTCCGGCGGCGCATTCGGCAACGCCGCGATTCTTGCGCTCGGAGTCATGCCGTACATCACCGCCTCCATCATCATCCAGCTCATGGGTATGATGATCCCGTATTTCCAGAAAATGCAGAAGGAAGGTGAGAGCGGCCGCCGCAAGATGAACCAGTGGACGCGCTTTCTGACGATCGGCGTGCTGATCCTGCAGGGTCCGGCGTATATCGCCAACCTGTATCATCAGGTCCCCACTGCATTCGTTTACGGCAACTCGTTCGGCTTCGTTGCCTATGCGACGACGATCCTGATCGCGGGTACCATGTTCATCATGTGGCTCGGCGAGAAGATCACGGACAAGGGTATCGGTAACGGTATCTCGCTGATAATCATGATCGGCATCGTGGCACGTCTGCCCCATGCGCTGTTGGCCGAGGTCAATGCGCGCTTCCAGACCGCCAGCGGCAGCGCCATCATGCTTATCCTCGAACTGGTGCTCCTGTTCCTCGTCTTCATGGCGACGATCGCCCTCGTGCAGGCTGTCCGCAAGGTCCCTGTACAGTATGCAAAGCGTATCGTCGGTAACAAACAGTACGGCGGCGTACGTCAGTACATTCCGCTGAAGATGAATGCCGCGAATGTGATGCCTATCATCTTCGCGCAGGCTCTGATGTTTATTCCGGCGCTGTTCTCCGGTACGGCCTTCGCGGCTGCTTTCAGCTCGATGACCGGTTTCTGGTACAACTTCACGCTTGCAGTGCTGGTAATCGCCTTCACCTACTTCTACACGGCGATTATCATCAACCCTCAAATGATGGCCGATGACATGAAGCGAAACGGCGGCTTTATCCCGGGAGTGAAACCGGGTAAGCAGACCGTGAACTACATCGACACCATCATGACGCGTATCACCCTTCCGGGTTCGTTCTTCCTGGCGATCGTGGCGATCCTGCCCGCGCTGGCGATGAAGTTCCTGGGCATTCAGCAGTCGTTCGCCTACTTCTACGGAGGTACGTCGCTGCTGATCATGGTCGGTGTGGTACTCGACACTCTGAAGCAGATCGAGAGCTACCTGCTGATGCGCCATTACGATGGTCTGATGAAGACCGGACGTATTCAGGGTCGTCATTAGGAGTTTTTCCGAAGAGTTCTTAAGCGAAGAAATGATCTATTTAAAGACAGACGAGGAGATAGAGCTGCTCCGGGAGAACAACATCCTGGTGTCGGAGACGCTGGCGGAAGTGGGTCGCCACATCCGTCCGGGCGTCACCACCAAGGAGTTGGATTCGATTGCCGAGGATTTCATCCGCGCGCACGGAGCAGTTCCCGCCTTCCTCGGGTATCAGGGATTTCCCGCTTCGTTGTGTATATCGGTAAACGAACAGGTGGTTCACGGTATCCCATCCTCGAAATGCGTTCTCAAAGAGGGCGACATCGTTTCGGTCGATTGCGGTACGTTTATGAAGGGGTTTGTTGGTGATTCGGCATATACGTTTGCCGTTGGCGAGGTTGCCGGGGAAGTTAGGCAGCTGATGGACGTCACCAAAGAGGCTCTTTATAAAGGTACGGCGCAGGCTAAAGCCGGCAACCGCGTAGGCGACGTGTCGGCAGCCGTGCAGGAGTATGCCGAAAGCTTCGGTTACGGCGTGGTGCGGGAGTTGGAGGGACACGGTTTGGGTCGCAAGATGCACGAAGACCCCGGTGTTCCGAACTACGGCGCCCGCGGCAGAGGACCGCTCCTCAAGGAGGGAATGGTCATCTGTATCGAACCCATGATAAACATGGGGACCAAAGCGGTGGTTTTCGAAAGGGATGGCTGGACAGTCCGCACGCGCGACCACAAACCCGCGGCGCACTACGAGTTCGCCGTCGCGGTCCGTAAAGACGGTCCCGACGTGCTGACGGACTTTAGTATCATCGAACAGGCAATTAACAAGTAAGACTCTATGGCTAAACAGGCTGCTATTGAAAGGGACGGCACGATCATCGAGGCCCTGTCCAACGCGATGTTCCGCGTCGAGCTGGACAACGGACACGTGCTCACCGCCCATATCTCAGGGAAGATGCGTATGCACTACATCAAAATCCTTCCCGGAGATAAAGTTAAAGTGGAGATGACGCCCTACGATTTGACGAAGGGACGTATATCTTTCCGGTACAAATAACATTAGATTGCTTGAAAATCATGAAAGTAAAAGCATCCATCAAGAAGAGAAGCGAGGATTGCAAGATTGTGAAGCGTAAGGGGAAACTCTACGTCATTTGCAAGAAGAATCCCAAGTTTAAAATGCGCCAAGGGTAATGTTTAAACGATTAATTAAAGAAAGAGAAATTTTATGGCACGTATAGTAGTTGTAGCTTTACCAAAAAACAAACGCGGCGAGATCGGCTTGACGTATATCTACGGCATCGGTCGCTCGACCGCCCGCAAAATTCTCGACGAGGCCGGTATCAGCTACGACCTCAAGGTTCAGGATTGGTCGGATGAACAGGTCGGCGCAATTCGTTCGAAGATCGCGGATATGGGTATCAAGGTCGAGGGCGAATGCCGTTCGGTCGTACAGCTCAATATCAAACGTCTGATGGATATCGGCTGCTACCGGGGTATCCGCCACCGTCTGGGTCTTCCGGTTCGCGGTCAGAGCACCAAGAACAATGCCCGCACGCGTAAGGGCAAGAAGAAGACCGTCGCAAACAAGAAAAAGGCAACGAAGTAATAATTAGAGAGTTATGGCAAAGAAAACTGGAACAGTCAAGAAGAAGGTTGTTAAGGTCGGTGCCGTGGGTATGGCCTACGTACACTCTACTTTCAACAACGTGATCATCACCATCACCAACGAGGTGGGTGACGTCATCAGCTGGTCTTCGGCCGGTAAGATGGGTTTCCGTGGTTCGAAGAAGAATACTCCGTATGCCGCACAGACCGCTTCGGCCGACTGCGCGAAGGTCGCTTACGACATGGGCCTGCGCAAGGTGAAAGTGTATGTCAAGGGACCGGGTGCCGGTCGTGAGTCGGCCGTGCGCACCATCCACGGCGCAGGTATCGAGGTGATGGAGATCATCGACGTTACTCCGCTGCCGCACAACGGTTGCCGTGCTCCTAACCGCCGCCGCGTATAATCTGCGTCGGGGTAAGGAATATTTCTAAGATTTTAAAAAAGTCAAAACAATGGGAAAATACATAGGACCAAAATCGAAGATCGCCAGAAAGTTCGGCGAAGCTATTTACGGTGCGGACAAGGTGCTCGAAAAGCGCAACTATCCTCCCGGACAGCATGGTCTGGCGCGCAAGCGCAAGAAAGTGTCGGAGTACGGCACGCAGTTGAGCGAGAAGCAGAAGGCGAAGTACACGTACGGCCTGCTGGAGAAGCAGTTCTCGCGCACCTACGAGCAGGCTGCCCGCATGGGTGGTATCACGGGTGAGAACCTGCTGAAGCTGCTGGAGTGCCGCCTGGACAACGTCGTTTACCGCTTGGGTATCGCCCCGACGCGTGCGGCTGCCCGCCAGCTCGTTTCGCACTGCCACATCTGCGTGAACGGCAGCGTCGTGAACATCCCCTCGTACTCGCTGCGCGCGGGTGACGTGGTGTCGGTTCGCGAGAAGTCGAAGAGTCTGGAAGTGATTTCGGCATCTCTGGCCGGCGGTTCGAAGAGCCGCTACGCTTGGCTTGAGTGGGATAACGCCTCGATGAGCGGCAAGTTCCTGCAGAAGCCTGAGCGCGAGGAGATTCCTGAAAACATCAAGGAGCAGCTCATCGTCGAGTTGTACTCGAAGTAGTAATCAAACAAATTCAAATATATTATGGCAATATTAGCATTCCAGAAACCTGAAAAGGTTATTATGCTTGAATCCACTTCATCGTTCGGAAAGTTCGAGTTCCGGCCGCTGGAGCCCGGATTCGGTATGACTGTCGGTAACGCTTTGCGTCGTATTCTGCTCTCTTCGCTGGAGGGTTACGCAATCACGACTGTCAAGGTAGCCGGTGTCGACCACGAGTTTGCCGCTATCCCCGGCGTGATGGAGGATATGTTGAAAATCATCCTCAATCTGAAGCAGGTTCGTTTTATCCGCACAGTCGATAATCAGGATGCCGAGAAGGTCTCCATTAACGTTGCGGGTGTGACGGAGCTGACTGCCGGATATATCTCGAATTACCTCTCGTTCTTCAAGGTTTTGAACCCCGATCTGGTGATCTGCCATCTCGCGCCCGGCACGAAGATGCAGATGACGCTGACCATCGGCAAGGGCCGCGGCTACGTACCCGCCGAGGAGAATACTCCCGCCGAGTGCGAGTTCGGAACGCTTCCGATCGACTCGATCTTCACCCCGATCAAGAACGTGAAGTATTCCATCGAAAACTATCGTGTCGAGCAGAAGACCGACTACGAGAAATTGAATTTGGAAATTACTACCGATGGGTCGATTCACCCCAAGGAGGCTCTGAAAGAGGCCGCGAAGATTCTCATCCAGCACTTCATGCTCTTCTCCGACGAGAAGATCACCGTCAACATGGAAGACACCAACGGCGCCGAAGAGTTCGATGAGGACGTACTCCACATGCGCCAGCTGCTGAAGACCAAGCTCTCGGATCAGGACCTGAGCGTCCGCGCCCTGAACTGTCTGAAAGCCGCCGACGTGGACACCGTGGGGGACCTCGTGAAGCTCAACCGCAACGACCTGCTGAAGTTCCGCAACTTCGGCAAGAAGTCTTTGACGGAGCTTGACGAGCTGCTGACCTCGCTCAACCTTAAGTTCGGTATGGACGTATCAATCTACAAACTTGACAAAGATTAATTATGAGACACAATAAGAATTTTAACCACCTTGGCCGTCAGGCGGGACACCGTAAAGCGTTGATGTCGAATATGGCTTCGTCGCTCATCCTGCACAAGCGTATCGAGACCACCGTTGCCAAAGCCAAGGCCGTTCGCCAGTTCATCGAACCGCTGGTGACCAAGTCGAAGGACGACACGACGCACTCGCGCCGTATCGTTTTCTCGTACCTCAAGCAGAAAGAGGCCGTAACCGAGTTGTTCCGCACCATCGCGCCGAAGATCGCCGATCGTCCGGGCGGTTACACCCGCATCCTGAAGACCGGTTTCCGTCTGGGCGATGCTGCCGACATGTGCATCATCGAGTTCGTTGACTTCAACGAGCCTTACACGCTGGGCATCGCTCCCGCAGCCGCTTCGGAGGCAAAACCGAAGACGCGCCGCTCGCGCAAGTCGGCCGCCAAGGCTACCGACGCCGTCGAGGAGGCTACCGTCGTCGAGGGCGAGGCTAAAAAGGCCGCACCCAAGAAGGCTGCCGCCCCGAAGAAGCCCGCAGCGCCGAAGGCCGCTTCGGCCAAGGCTTCGGCTCCGAAGGTTGCGAAGAAGACCAATGTGGGCAAAAAAATGTAGCCTTTTGGATTTGTAAGCGGATATTCCCGCACATCCTAAACAAAACCCGAATGGGACGTCCGTCAGGACTACCCATCCGGGTTTTTTATTACGATGCACGAAAAATCGGTTTCGGCTTATGTCGTGCTTGAAGCCTTTCGCCTGCAATCGAAAATCGCCGCAACAAAAACAGGGACTGTGTAAACAGCCCCTGTTTAATTTACGATCCGTTTGGCGCTATTGGAAATGATAGAGAAACACGACCGTCGCATCGAGGGCCGTTTTGGGGCTGTCCTTGATTTCGAGCGACACCTTGATCTCCGCCTTGGCGATGCCGCGGAGGTTTGCGAGCGACACCAGCGAGGCGCGCAGCCGGACTGCGTCGCCTGCCAGCACAGGCCGGTTGAAGCGCAGTTTCTCGATGCCGTAGTTGACCAGCATCTTCACGTTGTTGACCTCCAGAATTTGTCCCCAGAGGTAGGGGAGCACCGAAAGGTTCAGGTAGCCGTGTGCAATGGTCGATTTATAAGGGCTTTCCGTCCGGGCGCGCTCCGTGTCCACGTGAATCCACTGGTGGTCGAGCGTGGCGTCGGCGAAAAGGTCGATCTGCTCCTGCGTGATCGTCAGGTAGTCGGAAACACCCAGCTCCTGACCTATGTGCTGGGCGAATTCGTTGAAATTGTTGATGATTAACCGGCTCATGTCGTTTTGTTATGTGCTGTAAATATACGAAAAAAGTTTGTTCCGGCCGCATTCGGCCCGTTTTTGAACATCTTTGCGGAGGGCATGGAAATCCCCGGCCGTCGACGGTCCGGGGATTTTTTAACGGGTGCGGGATTACAGATTGATCTCGATCCGGGGATGATCCTTCTCGGAGTACCACATGTTTTCGACGGTGACGTCGAGCGGCTTGTCACGTCCCACGGTGGTCATCAGCGTCGAGAACGGCTTGAGCACGACGGGATTCTGCCCCGGGAAGCGGAGGACGTACTCCACCGAACTGCTGTTCGTGAGGCTTACCGTGCGGCGGCCGTTGCTCGGGTCGGTGTGGAGCACCTTTGTCCGGACCGATGCCGTGAAGAGGTCCTTCAGCAGCTGTTCGTCGCCCGCTATCGTGCCGAACGAATAGGCCAGCGTGCGGCGCGCTTCGAGCGCCTCGCGCAGCGCTTCGAGCGAGTTGTTCCGGGCGAAGATCAGCGTCATGTTGCGGCTGTGGCCCTGAAGCCGGTAGGTCTCGGCCGTCGCATCGTGGATGTCGGTATTCGCCGACACGAACAGTTTGCGGGCGTGGGCGCGTGCGATGGCTTTGGGGTAGAACTCTGCGCCGTTCATAATTTCGATGCCGTCGATCAGCCCTTCGCCGTAGGCTTTGACTTCGAACTCGGGGTGTTCGAGGCTCTTGCGCCGCCAGCCCGGATGGTTGTGCATCACCAGCGCCCCCTGCGCCTTGGCGTTGCGGAGCGATTGCAGGGCGTCGGTGGCGTAGAGGGAGTTGTTGTCCGTGGTGAAAAGGGCGTTGTAGTGGCCGTAGGCGATCGGTTCGCGGGTGATCTCGGCGCCGGGAATGATCGTCAGACCGTATTCTCGGGCGGTCTCCCGGGCCAGTTTCACCGGGAGGTTCAGATCCGACTGGATGCCCCGTTCGTCGGCGCTCCTCCGGATGATGTTGTTGTTTATGGCCTCCGTACCTTCGGGAACGTAGCCTTTGAGGAAGTTCAGCATCTTGCCTTCGTGGCGGCGGTATTCCACGTGTTCGGTGATCGCCAGCACGTCCAGACCGTCGTACCACGCTTCGCGGACGCGGAATTCGGGCGTGCAGTCGCCGTCGGAGTAGACCGAGTGGGTGTGCAGGTCGGCTTTGTAGACGTTGTAGCCGTTCACCTCGGGCAGTATGAATTCCGCGCGCTGTGCGGCGATGCGCCCGGTGTGGCGCGTGATGTCGGGATTGTAGGCGTCGGTGTAGTAGCCTTGCGCGCTTGCGGCGCATGCCGCCGAGAGTGCGGCGGCGAGAAACAGCAGTTTTTTCATGGTGTCGTAGTTATGGTTGGGAAATCCGGGTCGGATAAAGAGACAGATGCCCCTGCAAGGGGCCTCTGTCCGTAATTGTACGCTGTCGCGGTATTACTTCGAGAACCCCTTGCCGATGGCGAGGAAGTCCTCTGCCTTGAGGGCTGCGCCGCCGATCAGGCCGCCGTCCACGTCCTCCTTGGCGAAGATTTCGGCGGCGTTCGAGGGCTTGCATGAACCGCCGTAGAGGATCGCCGTCTCCTGTGCCGCTGCGCCGAACTTGGCGGCGAGCACCTGGCGGATGTAGGCGTGGATCTCCTGTGCCTGCTCGGCCGAAGCGGTCTTGCCCGTACCGATGGCCCAAACCGGCTCGTAAGCGATCACGAGGTTCTTGTACTGCTCCTCGGTGAGGTTGTAAACCACCTCTTCGATCTGGGCCTTCACCACGTCGAAGTGTTTGCCGGCCTCGCGCTCGTCGAGGTTCTCGCCGACGCAGTAGATGGGGATCAGCCCGTTTGCATAGGCCTGCGCCATCTTCTTGTTGAGCGTCGCGGAGGTCTCGCCGTAGTACTGGCGGCGCTCCGAGTGGCCGAGGATCACGTATTTGCATCCCAGCGCCGCGATCATCGAGGCAGCGATCTCACCCGTGTAGGCGCCTTTGGCTTCGGTGGCGCAGTCCTGCGCGCCGAGTGCGACGTCCGAACCCTTCAGGGCCTCGGCAACCATCGCCAGATGGGTGAACGGCGGGCAGACGATGAAGTTCACGCACGAGCAAACCTCTCCGCGGCCTGCCACGACGCCTTTGGCCAGTTCGACACCTTCGGCGGGAAGCGTGTTCATCTTCCAGTTGCCGGCAACAATTTTCTTTCTCATAGTTGTAATTCTTTTTTATGTTAATAAGTCTATCCTTTGTTTAGCAAGAATCCCGGTTTCGCATGCGCGGCGTTCCGCCGCGTTTGCAATTCTACCCTCCCCTAAATC
>ENA-UESP01001444-UESP01001444.1-human-gut-metagenome-genome-assembly--contig:-NODE-1444-length-15818-cov-6.490566_pt1 | contig 15818 bp, 13 predicted proteins | sample MGYA00243003_ERZ508004 | MGnify/ENA primary metagenome ERZ508004 (study PRJEB26167, sample SAMN06115443) | human gut metagenome | host: Homo sapiens | place: China:Henan | collected 2015-07-29...
CTCAACGTAGTGCGGAGAATACCCAAGGTGATAGGTTTCACTAATACTTCAGTTGCTCCTGCATTCATTGCATTTTCCTTATCCGAGCTAAAAGCATAAGCCGTCTGCATGATAATAGGAATTTCTGTGTTAGATTCACGGATTATCTTCGTTGCTTCCAATCCGTTCATCACCGGCATCTTAATATCCATTAGCATTGCTTTGGCTCTTTGCTGGTGTTGCTGAAACAACTCCACCATTTCCTGGCCATTTTTAGCCCACTCGATATCACACTTTTTGCCTATGATAGCCTTGATTAATTTAAAGTTGCTGTCATCGTCTTCAGCTACCAAAATTAAAGGTCTGAATTCATTCATTTGTTCGCTTTCCATATCGCTTATATATTGTTTTTTTTTATCTGTTTTTTTAGAGCTATCTTCCTTTTCAGCCCGCAAGGTATAAAAAATATTCATATATTTCGCTATCTTTGCGCCTCAATTTAAAAGAATAGTATGATTTCTGTTGACGGACTAGCCGTAGAGTTTGGCGGCACTGCTTTATTTAGTGATATTTCTTTCGTAATTAATGAAAAAGACCGCATCGCTCTGATGGGCAAAAACGGGGCTGGAAAAAGTACGCTGCTGAAGATTTTGGCAGGCGCACGGCAACCGACACGTGGAAAAGTTTCCGCACCCAAAGATTGCGTAGTAGCATACCTGCCTCAACATCTGATGACGGAAGACGGAAGAACAGTGTTTGACGAAACGGCACAGGCTTTTTCACATCTTCATGAGATGGAAGCGCAGATCGAAAAGTTGAACAAGGAGCTTGAAACACGGACGGACTACGAGAGCGACAGTTACATGGCGCTGATCGAGGAAGTGTCCAGCTTGAGCGAGAAGTTTTATTCAATCGATGCTACTAATTATGAAGAGGATGTGGAAAAGGCATTGCTTGGATTAGGATTCACCCGAGGAGATTTCCAACGCCAGACGAGTGATTTCAGCGGTGGATGGCGAATGCGTATCGAACTCGCCAAATTGCTGTTGCAGAAACCGGATGTGCTCTTGCTCGATGAGCCGACGAATCATCTGGATATCGAATCTATTCAATGGCTGGAGGATTTTCTTATTAATAATGGGAAAGCGGTCATTGTAATTAGTCACGACCGTAAATTCGTGGATAATATTACAACACGCACCATCGAAGTAACGATGGGACGTATCTATGATTACAAGGTAAATTACTCGCAATATTTGCAGCTGCGCAAGGACCGCCGCGAACAGCAACAGAAGGCTTATGACGAGCAGCAGAAGTTTATTGCTGAAACGAAGGAGTTTATCGAACGGTTCAAGGGGACTTATTCAAAGACGTTGCAGGTGCAGAGCCGTGTCAAAATGCTGGAGAAGCTGGAATTACTCGAAGTGGACGAGGAGGATACTTCTGCATTGCGACTGAAATTCCCGCCTTCACCCCGTTCGGGCAGTTACCCGGTCATCATGGAGGGTGTTGGAAAGACATACGGAGACAAAGTGGTATTCCGCAATGCTAATCTGACGATTGAGCGTGGTGATAAGGTAGCTTTCGTTGGTAAGAACGGTGAGGGTAAGTCTACGCTCGTGAAGTGTATCATGAAGGAGATTGAGCATGACGGTACATTGACTCTCGGACATAATGTGCAAATTGGATATTTCGCTCAAAATCAGGCTTCGCTGATGGATGAAAACCTGACGGTTTTCCAAACGATTGACGATGTAGCCAAAGGGGATATCCGGAACAAGATTCGTGATTTGCTGGGGGCGTTTATGTTTGGCGGTCCCGAGGAATCGATGAAAAAGGTCAAAGTGCTTTCGGGTGGAGAGCGTACCCGTCTGGCTATGATTAAATTATTGCTGGAACCTGTCAACCTCCTGATTTTAGATGAGCCGACGAATCATCTGGATATGAAAACGAAAGATATTCTGAAACAGGCATTGCTGGATTTTGATGGTACGCTGATCGTCGTTTCACACGACCGTGACTTCCTTGACGGGCTGGTTACCAAGGTGTATGAGTTCGGCAATCAAAAGGTGACGGAACATCTTTGCGGTATCTATGAGTTCCTCGAAAAGAAGAAAATGGATTCGTTGCAAGAACTGGAAAAGAAATAATAAATAATAAAAAGAGGGTATCGGCTACAGGCGAAATAAAAGTATTTGTATATTTGCACTTTGAAGCTCTGAAAAGCGGATAACCTCTAAAAGAAAGGATGAAAGGGAAGAAACGAATTATAGTAACTCTGCTGTTTTTTATCAACATTATTATGTTGGTGGCAGCGGTTATTCCCCATCATCATCACCCCAACGGAATGATTTGCATGAAGCAGGACTTGCCTGTAGAACAGCAATGTCCCACGCATCATCATCACCCGGGAAACGACTCATGTTGCAGCAGCGAATGTATGACTCGTTTCTACTCTCCCACTCCATCCATACATACGGATAGCGGACCGGATTACGTATTCATCGCTACCTTATTCACGGATGTAATCATCGAGCATTTATTACGACCGCAAGAGAAACGGATTAAAAACTATTACGTTTACCGAGACTCTCTGCATGGTACGGATACTCATCGTACCACTTCTCTTCGTGCCCCTCCCTACTCTGTTTTTGCGTAAAAGCGTAAATGCAAATTAGTTGCATCTGCGCTACCTTATCTTTGTAGCGTAAAAAGAAAACAGTAAAATTTAGTAGGAAAATATCATTATGAAAAAACTTATTTTCGTGGGAATCCTGGGCTTATTCGTGCTGGGATCCTGTAATAATAGTACCGTCACACACACACACGATGAACACGATCATGCCGCGGAAGAACATAATCACGAGGCAGAAGGACCCGATCATTCCCATGAAGGCGAATGTAGCGGAGAACACAATCATGAAGCAGCCGATGAATACAACGAAGCTGCCGAAGCCCACGGTGATGAAATCATTCTTCCGAAAGCGAAAGCTGAAGCAGCCGGTGTAAAGGTGAGCGTTATTGAACCTGCACCTTTCCAGCAAGTGATTAAAACCAGCGGACAGGTGCTGGCTGCTCAAGGGGATGAATCGGTTGCCGTAGCTACAGTAGCCGGCGTGGTATCTTTCCGTGGAAAAGTAACGGAAGGTATGAGCGTCGGCAGCGGCACTCCGCTAGTCACTATTTCTTCAAAGAATATCGCCGATGGTGATCCGGTGCAACGTGCCCGCATTGCCTACGAGGTATCCAAGAAGGAATACGAACGTATGAAGGAGCTTGTTAAAAACAAAATCGTATCCGACAAGGATTTTGCACAAGCGGAGCAAAGTTACGAAAACGCCCGTCTTAGTTACGAAGCTCTTTCTAAGAATCATTCGGCTATCGGCCAAAGCATTACGGCTCCTATTGCCGGATATGTGAAAAGTATTCTCGTGAAAGAAGGTGACTATGTGACAATCGGACAACCGCTGGTAAGCGTGACGCAGAACCGTCGTCTTTTCCTCCGTGCCGAAGTGTCGGAAAAGTATTACCCGTATCTCCGCACCATCAGTTCCGCCAATTTCCAGACTCCTTATAATAATCAGGTGTACGAGTTGAAAGCATTGAACGGTAAACTTCTCTCTTTCGGAAAAGCTGCCGGAGACAATTCTTTTTATGTGCCTGTCACTTTTGAGTTCGACAACAAAGGGGAAGTGATTCCCGGCTCATTTGTGGAGGTATTCCTGCTTTCTTCAGTAATGGAAAACGTGATTTCTCTTCCGCGCACCGCGCTGACAGAGGAACAAGGCATATTCTTCATATATCTGCAACTGGACGAAGAGGGTTATAAAAAACAGGAAATAACGATAGGAGCCGACAACGGCAAAAGCGTTCAAATCCTAACTGGTGTAAAGGCTGGCGACCGTGTAGTGACCGAGGGTGCTTATCAGGTTCGACTGGCAAGCGCAAGCAATGCAATCCCGGCACACAGCCACGAACACTAAAGAGACTAGGCGTCGCAACCGTTTTTTTTGTGCGGCGCATCTATCAAGTTATTTATAACTCTCAATTAATGAAATATCATGCTTAATAAAATTATACATTACTCCCTACACAACCGGTTGGTTGTAGTTTGTGCGGCCATCCTCCTGCTTATTGCGGGAACGTATACCGCCATGCATACGGAAGTAGACGTATTCCCCGACCTAAATGCACCTACGGTAGTAATCATGACCGAAGCGAACGGTATGGCTGCGGAAGAAGTTGAACAGCTCGTTACTTTTCCTGTTGAAACTGCCGTAAACGGAGCTACGGGTGTGCGCCGTGTCCGCTCTTCCTCTACTAACGGATTTTCCGTTGTTTGGGTAGAATTTGATTGGGGAACGGATATTTATCTCGCTCGTCAGATTGTTAGTGAGAAATTAGCGGTGGTCAGCGAATCGCTGCCGGTCAATGTCGGCAAACCGACTCTTGGACCACAGTCTTCTATCTTAGGCGAAATGCTCATCGTCGGTCTGACTGCCGACTCCACTTCCATGCTCGATCTTCGCACGATTGCGGACTGGACCATCCGTCCACGCCTGCTGTCTACCGGAGGAGTGGCACAAGTGGCTGTGCTCGGAGGAGATATCAAAGAATATCAGATTCAGCTAGATCCCGAACGGATGCGTCATTACGGCATCTCGATGGGAGAAGTGATGGCTGTAACACAGGATATGAACCTAAATGCCAATGGAGGTGTGCTCTATGAATTCGGAAATGAATATATTGTACGTGGTGTACTCTCCACTTCGAAAACAGAGCAACTTGGCAAAGCGGTAGTAAAGACAGTGAATAACTTCCCTGTCACGCTGGAAGATATTGCAAACGTAACCATCGGCCCGAAGGCTCCGAAACTGGGTACTGCTTCAGAACGCGGCAAATCTGCCGTCCTGATGACTGTTACCAAGCAACCGGCTACCAGCACACTGGAACTGACGGACAAACTGGAAGCATCTCTGAAAGACCTCCAGAAAAATCTGCCGCCGGACGTAAAAGTTTCAACGGACATATTCCGTCAAAGCCGCTTTATCGAAAGCTCCATCGGCAATGTGAAGAAATCACTCTTTGAAGGAGGTATTTTTGTAGTAATCGTACTCTTCCTGTTCCTGGCAAATGTGCGCACTACATTGATTTCATTGGTAACGCTGCCTCTTTCCCTGCTTGTTTCGATTCTGACGCTGCATTACATGGGACTGACAATCAACACCATGAGTCTAGGAGGTATGGCGATAGCCATCGGCTCATTGGTAGACGACGCCATCGTCGATGTGGAAAACGTATATAAACGACTGCGGGAGAACCGTCAGAAAGCAGAAGCGGAAAGGTTAAGTACACTCGAGGTGGTATTCAATGCTTCGAAAGAGGTGCGGATGCCTATACTTAATTCTACGCTGATTATCGTTGTCAGCTTTGTTCCGTTGTTCTTCCTTAGCGGAATGGAAGGCAGAATGTTGGTTCCGCTGGGCGTTGCCTTTATCGTGGCATTGTTCGCGTCGACAGTAGTTGCTCTGACGCTGACTCCGGTGCTCTGTTCTTATCTATTAGGAAGTAATAAGACGAACAAGGAACTGAAAGAAGCTCCTGTTGCCCGCTGGATGAAAGGGATTTATGAAAAAGCACTGACTTGGGTACTGGCACATAAACGTGTGACTCTCGGAAGTACAATCGGACTTTTTGTAGTTGCCCTCGGAGTGTTTTTCACACTTGGACGCAGCTTCCTTCCTTCGTTCAATGAAGGATCGTTTACTATCAATATCAGTTCTCTGCCAGGTATTTCGCTGGAAGAAAGCAACAAAATGGGACATCGTGCCGAAGAGTTATTGATGACAATTCCCGAAATACAAACGGTAGCCCGGAAAACGGGACGTGCCGAATTGGATGAACATGCGTTAGGAGTCAATGTTTCTGAAATAGAAGCTCCGTTCGAATTGAAAGACCGCTTGCGCAGTGAACTGGTAGCTGATGTACGTGAAAAATTAGGTACGATCACCGGAGCAAACATAGAAATCGGACAACCGATCAGCCACCGTATCGACGCAATGCTATCGGGTACGAAAGCGAATATTGCTATCAAATTATTCGGTGATGACCTGAATAAAATGTTTTCACTCGGTAATCAAATCAAAGGAGCGATCAGTGACATTCCCGGTGTTGCCGACCTGAACGTGGAACAACAGATTGAACGTCCGCAGCTGAAAATACAGCCTAAACGGGAAATGCTGGCTAAGTTCGGTATTACCCTGCCGGAATTTTCGGAATATGTGAATGTAGCTTTGGCTGGAAAAGTGATCTCACAAGTGTATGAACAGGGCAAGAGTTTTGACCTGATCGTAAAAGTGAAGGATGATGCCCGGGATGAAATAGAGAAAATCCGTAACCTGATGGTAGACACGAACGACGGCCGCAAAGTTCCTTTGAGCTATGTAGCGGAAGTGGTATCGGCCATGGGTCCGAATACGATCAACCGCGAGAATGTGAAACGTAAAATTGTCATTTCCGCCAATGTGGCCGATCGTGACTTGCGCAGTGTTGTGAATGATATTCAGAAACGTATCGACACATCGGTACAATTACCCGAAGGTTATCATATCGAGTATGGTGGACAGTTTGAAAGCGAGCAGGCTGCCAGCCGGACATTAGCGTTGACTTCATTTATCAGTATCGTGGTTATCTTCCTGTTGCTGTACAATGAGTTCCGCAGTGTGAAAGAATCCGGGGTTATCTTGCTGAATCTTCCGCTGGCACTGATCGGTGGTGTATTTGCTTTGGTGATTACAACAGGAGAAGTCAGTATTCCGGCTATCATCGGTTTCATTTCCTTGTTCGGTATTGCAACGCGTAACGGTATGTTGCTCATCAGTCACTACAATCATTTGCAAAAGGAAGAAGGTTTGAATGTATATGATAGTGTGATTCAAGGTTCTCTCGACCGCCTGAATCCGATTTTAATGACGGCATTGTCTTCTGCACTGGCACTGATTCCATTGGCACTTGCCGGCGACTTGCCCGGTAACGAAATTCAAAGTCCGATGGCAAAAGTGATTCTAGGAGGATTATTAACGTCTACTTTTTTGAACGGTTTTATCGTTCCGATTGTTTATCTGATGATGCATCGGAAAAAGGCCCAGAAAAGCCTGTAGAGAGGGATATTTTTCCTCGGTGAGAAAACCATCGTTCCCCGGTGAGGAAACAAGTGTTTCTCGGTGAGGAACGGGTCGTTCCTCGGTGTCAAACAAATAGATGCCTTATCATAAAGTATCTATCAACAATAGATTGTAATAAATAAAGAAATTAGAAATGAAACAAATCATGACCATAAGCGCTGCACTTCTTTTCTTAACCATAGGTGAAGTGCAAGCCCAAAACGGAATTGAACAGGTATTGAAGAATATCGAAACGAACAATAAGGAGTTGCAGGCAAACGAGCAACTGATTACCTCGCAGAAGCTGGAAGCCAAAACGGATAATAACTTGCCTGATCCTACTCTCTCTTACGCGCATCTATGGGGAGCAAAAGATAAAAGCGAAACAATCGGTGAGCTGGTTGTTTCACAAAGCTTTGATTTCCCTAGTTTATACGCCACACGTAACAAGTTAAACCGTCTGAAAGCCGGAACTCTTGACAGTCAGTCGGATGTTTTTCGTCAGGAGAAACTGTTACAGGCAAAAGAACTTTGCCTGGACATTATCATGCTTCGTCAGCAAAAGCATATTTTGGAGGAACGTCTCCGCAATGCGGAAGAACTTGCTAAAATGTACGCCAAACGTCTCCAAACAGGGGATGCAAATGCTCTCGAAACCAATAAAATCAACTTGGAACTGTTGAATGTCAAAACGGAAGCGTCTCTGAACGAAACGGCACTTCGCAATAAGCAGCAGGAACTGAATACGCTGAATGGTAATATTCCGGTGGTTTTCGAAGAAAATCAATATCCGACTATACCGTTCCCAAGCGATTACCAAATGTTGAAATCAGAAGTCATGGCTACAGACCGTACCTTAATGGCACTAGGCAACGAGAGCCTCGTTGCCCGTAAACAGATTGCTGTCAATAAATCCCAATGGCTGCCAAAGCTAGAACTCGGCTACCGTCGGAATACAGAGACTGGTGTGCCTTTCAACGGTGTAGTGGTGGGCTTTTCCTTCCCGCTTTTCGAAAATCGGAATAAGGTGAAAATTGCTAAAGCGCAGGCACTCAACATCGACTTGCAAAAGGATAATGCTACACTGCAAGTGGAATCTGAATTGGCACAACTTTACCGGGAAGCGAAAACGCTGCATGCTTCAATGGAAGAATATAGCAAGACTTTCCAGTCTCAACAAGATTTGGCATTGCTGAAACAAGCTTTGACAGGTGGACAAATTAGTATGATCGAGTACTTCGTTGAAGTATCGGTGATCTATCAAAGTCATCAAAATTATCTGCAATTGGAAAATCAGTACCAAAAGGCAATGGCACGGATTTACAAAAGCAAGCTATAAATAATACATAAAAACCCTTTAGGTATGGGTTACGCTGAACATACTAATTTCTATTTTTAAGTTATATAAGTATGTTTATATAATAAATTAGGCACGGATTACACAGAATTCACGGTCTTTAGTATTGTCATAACTATAAAGCAACAGTGTTAATCCGTGTAATTCGTGCCTAAATATATCTCCTCTCTTTTTCTTCAAATTCCGACTGGATATTTCAAAACAATACATTACATTTGCAACGAACATAAAATCTGAATTATGAGACCTAAACATTTCTATTTATTCATGTTATGCTGCATCCTTACGCTACTAAGTGGCTGTAAAGATGATGACGACAATCCACTGCGTTTTTACAACAGTGAATACGAAGTACCTATGGGTGGCAGACGTTACCTCGGCCTGGAAAGCGGAAATGGTGACTACTCACTTGCAGTGAAAGACACACGCATCGCAAGTGCCGGAACTGAAACTGGCTGGAGTGGAGTACCTGCCGGACGTATGATTTATGTAACCGGTATCCTCACCGGAACGACTTATCTGACAGTAACAGACAACGCCACACAAGAAACCTGCACTTTACCAATCAAGGTGGTCGATAATTACGAAAATATGGAGTTGCTACGCAGCTACTTGTCTAACTTACCCAACGGAGATGCGAATCTTCTACCCGGTATTTCCGACATTTTTCTGATTAACAACCACGCACGGGATGCTTATTTTTTCAAACAGGGAGAACAGACCGCCTTTTCATCCGGACTTGAATTAATAACCCAAGGAAGTTACAAACTGGAAAAAGAAGAAGGAGACGATAAGAAAATGACACTAACCCTCACTTTTTCGGAAGATATGGCAACACCTGTTTCCGATCATAAATTCATAATATGGGGAAACTCGTACTTATTTCATCGGTTGGATAAAAGCCTAAATCTGAACTGGAACACTCCGCCCATTGGAGAAACGCGGACATCACCTGCACCTCCTCCTTCCTACACGCTGGAAGAAATAGCTGAAGGCACAGAAATCGGAAAAGGCAGACAGCTTAGCTTTAGTCTTTCCCAACAGGAAATACCTGTGGGAATACTGCCTTAATCAGTAACGTCTTCTGATAAGATGCGTATATTTTCCGGCAAGTATCCACTACGGATGCGCCATTCTTGCGGATAAAGATTATTGGCACGATTGCCGATGTTCTTCACAAATCCGAGAGGAATATGCCGATAAGTAAGCAAAACATATCCACGAGGGGCTGTTACCGGTAAGGTAATAGCCTCTTTTCGTAAATATGTGATGGCCTGTTCATAACTTATTTCTTCCGTAGCGAATGCTTCCCGGCATAAAAGTGAGGTACACATTGCCAACGCATGGTTAGGGATCAAATCCTTTCCTTTCACTTCGCCTATTTCAATCCCTGCCGACACGATTTTCAGGCTTTGTTTCATCGTCGCCAATTCATTAGTATAGTACTGTGAGAAAGCTCGGATATTTGTTCCTTCCGCCAATAAAATATACTTGTCCGAATTTTCATCATTCAACCAACTTTTAGCCATATTCAGATATTCTTTCGATACAGGAGAAGATGCTGCTGTTCCTTTCTTATCCTTCTTCTTGAAAGCTTTCTCTTTGGCGGAAGAAGATACTGGGATCTCTTCTTCCGTCTCCGGCTTACGAAAAGCCACCAGAAAAAAGCCTTCACCTTTCGTCTTATGAGGGAAAAAATGATAGACGGGAATAGAAGATTTAGAATGATCCCCTTTATCTGACAAAAGATCTCCTGTTATATTCCAATTCTCCTGCACCTGCACAGTTAATGGTTCGCCCCCATACTCTTGTTGAATCCAACGTGCATTCTCTTCATCCTCTTTTGTATTAAATGTACACGTACTATATATAAGAATACCTCCGGGCTTCAACGCATCCCAGATATCTGCAATAATCCGTCGCTGGCGCTGCCAACAGATTTCCACATTCTCGGGGCTCCACTCTTCCACAGCTACCGGGTCTTTACGGAACATACCTTCACCGGAACAGGGAACATCTGTAAGAATCACATCAAAGAAAGAGAGTAAAGCCGAAAAATCTGCCGGATCATTATTGGTCACTACCACATCCGGATGTCCCCACTTCGTCAGGTTTTCAGCAAGAATCTGCGAACGATTCCGGATTACCTCATTGGCTACCAACAGGCTCCCTTCGGGAAGTACACTACGGGCATGAGTCGATTTTCCACCGGGAGCCGCACAAAGATCCAACATCTTCACCGGTCCCGTGATATATTGCCGGAGTACCTGCTCCACAAACATGGAAGAAGCTTCCTGAACATAATAACAGCCTGCATGGAATAAGGGATCGAACGTGAAAGTGAGACGCTCCTCCAAATAGAATCCTTCGGAAGACCAAGGTACTTTATCCGATAAAGAATGATTGATTTTCAATTGATTCAACCGGATGCTAACCGGTGGTTCCTGTTGGAGGGCAACAGCCAGTTTGTCGTATTCTTCATCGCCCAATAGAGCGCGGGTGTAGTCTATAAAAGAAGCAGGTAATTCCATCTTTCGTTTATTAATTTCCGCAAATATCAAAAATATTTCGTCTCTTTGCAACTTTCTATGATATTAACTACGTCTAACAGATAAAGAAATAAATTAAAAAACTATTGATATGAAAAATTTTCTATTAGCATTGATGGTTGTACTGACCACTTGCACACTGGCTGTTGCCCAGACCACCGTTGTTCGTGATTCCATCGGGAAAGTAAAAGTAACTGTGACCAAAGACAATAAAGCAAATACGAACAATACTGCTGTCACAGTGATTGGTGTAGACACAGCAGATGCTGATTCTGCAGACGTAAATGCAAACTCAAGTAATGTTAGCACCACTCATGGCAAAGCCAGCTTCACATTCGATTCGGATGACAGCGATTTCCCCTTCCACAATGTTAGTGCCGGCGGAGGTATTCTGGTAGCAATCATTGCAATCATTGCTGTATTCGGATTTCCGGTATTCATTCTATTTGTAATCTTCTTCTTCCGTTATAAAAACCGGAAAGCACGTTATCGCCTTGCCGAACAGGCACTTGCTGCCGGCCAACCGCTTCCGGCAGAGTTTATCCGCGAAAACAAAACAGTCGATTCGCGTTCACAAGGCATCAAGAACACCTTTACGGGTATCGGTCTTTTCATCTTCCTCTGGGCAATCACCGGCGAATTCGGAATTGGAGCTATCGGCTTACTCGTTACATTCATGGGTATCGGACAATGGATTATCGGTAGCAAACAACAGACTCAAGACACAAATGCTACCCGGATGCATACGGGTAATAAGGATGAAAAAAAGAACCCGAATAACGTTAGAACCGATAGTTTCGAAATCATCCCTTCCGAATCCGAAGAGAAAGACAAAGGAGTAAACGAAGAAAAGAACGACGAGAATAAATGAGCCAACTCAATGATATATCGTTAGTCGCACAGGTCGTGGTGTTCAAGAACACCAGGGCCTTTGACCAGTTGGTGAAGGAGTATCAGTCGCCCATCCGGCGATTCTTCCTGAACCTGACTTGCGGCGACAGCGAATTGAGTGACGACCTTGCGCAAGATACATTTATCAAAGCATATACGAACATTGCCTCTTTCCGGAACTTGTCAAGTTTCTCTACGTGGCTGTATCGTATTGCTTATAATGTTTTTTATGATTATATTCGCAGCCGGAAAGAGACAGCCGACTTGGATACAAGAGAAATAGACGCCATCAACAGCACCGAACAGGAGAATATCGGGCAAAAAATGGATGTCTACCAGTCACTCAAAATGCTTAAAGAAGTGGAAAGAACCTGCATCACGTTGTTCTACATGGAGGACATTAGCATCGACAAAATTGCAGGGATTGTAGGAGTACCGTCAGGGACAGTGAAAAGCCATCTGTCACGCGGGAAAGAAAAATTAGCAACGTATTTAAAACAAAACGGTTATGACAGAAATAGACAATGATAAGCTCTTGCGCGATTTCTTCGCAGAAAACAAGCAGGAAATAGCAGATAACGGATTCAGTCGCCGTGTCATGCACCACCTACCCGATCGTAGTAATCGCCTGGCTCGTATCTGGAGCGCTTTCGTGATGACTGTGGCGGCCGCACTTTTTGTATGGTTAGGTGGATTGGAAGCAACTTGGGGAACCATAAGAGAAGTATTTATCGGTATGATTAATCATGGCACTTCAAGCCTTGATCCGAAGTCAATTATTATCGCAGCTGTTGTACTATTATTCATGGCTACACGAAAGGTTGCTTCGATGGCATAATTAACTCCTGGAAAGAAGTTATTTCGTTAAAGAATGATAAATTTGCCCTTGTTAGCAAAGGAGCCCAAACTTAGATATCGTATCTTTGTTCTTCTGTAAACTAAAAGAGTGAGAAGAGTTTTGAAATTACGTATATTTATTTTATTTCTGTTCCTGCCTATATTGAGTGTTCAGGCAGGTATCATCGACAGTCTGATGATACATCCCAGGGACTCAATCGGATTAACCAGCGATTCCCTTGTGCTACGCTATTTACAAGAATCGGGAATCCCTATATCTGATAATAATAAGGTAAAACTGCTAAAAAGCGGACGGGAGAAGTTTATCGATTTGTTTGAAGCCATCCGGGAAGCTAAACACCACGTCCATCTGGAATATTTCAACTTCCGAAATGACTCCATCGCCAATGCTTTATTTGCTCTGCTGGCCGAAAAAGTGAAAGAAGGGGTCGAAGTACGAGCTATGTTCGATGCATTCGGAAACTGGTCGAACAATAAACCGCTTAAAAAGAGACATCTCAAAAAAATACGTGAACAAGGAATCGAAATCGTAAAGTTTGACCCGTTCACCTTCCCTTATATCAATCACGCCGCTCACCGGGATCATCGTAAAATAGCTGTTATCGATGGAAAAGTAGCATATACAGGCGGAATGAATATCGCGGATTATTATATCAACGGACTACCCAAAATCGGAACCTGGCGTGATATGCACATGCGTATCGAAGGAGATGCCGTCAATGATTTGCAGGAGATTTTCCTGACTATCTGGAACAAAGAGACTAAACAGAATATAGGAGGAGAAGCTTATTTTCCTCAACATCAGGAACAGACAGACAGCACGAATATCGTTGTAGCAATTGTAGACCGTACCCCGAAAAAGAATAGCCGTATGTTGAGTCATGCCTATGCCATGAGCATTTACTCGGCACAAAAGAATGTTCATATTGTTAATCCTTATTTTGTACCGACCTCTTCCATCAAAAAGGCATTGAACCGTACAATCGACCGGGGAGTAGATGTAACAATCATGGTTTCCTCCGCTTCCGATATTCCGTTTACTCCGGATGCTGCACTTTACAAGTTACATAAACTAATGAAAAGAGGAGCTACTGTCTATATGTACAACGGAGGATTCCACCATTCAAAAATAATGATGGTAGACGATTTGTTCTGTACAGTCGGTACTGCTAACCTGAACAGCCGCAGTCTACGATATGACTACGAAACCAACGCTTTCATTTTTGATAAAAAAACAACCGGTGAATTGAATAATATGTTTCGAAATGATATCGAGCATTGCACCCAACTGACACCGGAATTTTGGAAAAAGCGTTCTCCATGGAAGAAGTTCGTCGGCTGGTTTGCTAATTTATTCACTCCATTTTTGTAATTTTGTACGGAAAATCATTTTCACCACAGATTATGCAACTTATTCATTATGAAACAATATCTGGATTTACTCAATCGTGTACTTACCGAAGGCACGAAAAAAGATGATCGTACCGGAACCGGAACAATCAGTATCTTCGGTCATCAAATGCGTTTTAACCTTGATGAAGGCTTCCCGTGCCTGACAACCAAAAAACTGCATCTGAAATCAATCATATACGAATTGCTTTGGTTTCTGCAGGGAGATACAAATGTGAAATACCTTCAGGAACATGGAGTACGTATTTGGAACGAATGGGCGGATGAAAATGGTGACCTGGGGCATATCTATGGCTACCAATGGCGTTCATGGCCTGACTATAACGGTGGATTTATCGACCAGATCAGTGAAGTGGTGGAAACAATCAAACATAATCCGGATTCACGCCGTATCATTGTAAGTGCTTGGAATGTAGCAGATTTGAATAATATGAATTTGCCTCCCTGCCATGCTTTTTTTCAGTTTTATGTAGCAGACGGACGATTGAGTCTGCAACTGTATCAACGCAGTGCTGATATTTTTCTTGGTGTTCCTTTTAATATTGCTTCATACGCATTATTGCTGCAAATGATGGCACAAGTGACGGGATTGAAAGCCGGAGATTTTGTCCACACCTTTGGTGATGCGCATATCTACCTGAACCATCTGGAACAAGTGAAGCTCCAATTATCACGCGAACCTCGCCCATTGCCACAAATGAGAATCAATCCGGACGTGAAAAGCATCTTCGATTTTAAATTTGAGGACTTCGAGTTAGTAAACTATGATCCGCATCCGCATATTGCAGGAGCAGTAGCCGTGTAAAAAAGATGAGTAAAGTATCAATCATTGCTGCCGTAGACCGCCACATGGCTATAGGCTTCGAAAATAAACTTCTTTTCTGGTTACCAAATGATTTGAAACGTTTCAAAGCATTAACTACCGGAAACACTATACTTATGGGACGCAAAACTTTCGAGTCATTACCGAAAGGCGCATTGCCCAATCGCAGAAATATCGTTTTATCTTCCAATCCGGATACAGTATGTCCCGGTGCGGAAGTTTTTCCTTCACTCGAAGCAGCTTTGAAAAGCTGTCGGGAGGATGAACACATCTATATTATAGGAGGGGCAAGCATTTATCAGCAGGCTCTTTCTTTAGCTGACGAACTTTGCCTGACAGAGATAAACAGTACGGCTCCCGAAGCGGACGCCTATTTTCCGGAAGTATCCCAGGAGCTGTGGCAAGAGAAAAGCAGAGAAGCTCATCTTGCGGATGAGAAACATCTCTGCTCTTATGCTTTTGTTGATTACGTGAGAAAATAAGAAAATCGATTCTTATCGCACCTCAACCACGAATACTGACTAATGATTAATCTTCATCTTCTATGTCGACCATAATCGGCATCTGCCGCTTAATGGCTTCATGGAAGGAGATTAATGTCTCGGTACGCGCCAAACCCAATGGTTGCAACTTATCGTGAATAATACTCAATAAGTGGTGGTTATTCTTCGCGTAAATTTTGATAAACATATCGTATTTTCCGGTAGTGAAATGGCATTCCACCACTTCGGGGATAGCCTCTAAAGCTTTTGTTACCGACTCAAAGGATTCGGGGTCTTTTAGATATA
>ENA-UESP01001445-UESP01001445.1-human-gut-metagenome-genome-assembly--contig:-NODE-1445-length-15801-cov-5.462223_pt1 | contig 15801 bp, 8 predicted proteins | sample MGYA00243003_ERZ508004 | MGnify/ENA primary metagenome ERZ508004 (study PRJEB26167, sample SAMN06115443) | human gut metagenome | host: Homo sapiens | place: China:Henan | collected 2015-07-29 | study...
GGAGAGCGGATGCTTTATTTAACTCAACGTCTGGAGATCCCCGCCGCCGCGACCGCCAGCGTTACGCTGCCGATTGACATAATCACGTTAATATGGTACGATAATATGATAAAAAATGAAAGGGGTAACTACTTTGCTGGAATTTCAGGACGTAAAATGGCAGCTTCCAAGCGGAGAACCTATTATAAAAGGCATAACCTGTAAGCTTGACAGCAGGCTTACGGTAATTACAGGGCCAAACGGAGGCGGCAAGACCTCCCTCGCAAAGCTCATCGCAGGTGTGGAAAAATGCACATCTGGCAAGATTCTCCTTGACGGTACGGATATAACGGATATGGACATCACAGGCAGAGCAAAGCTGGGCATAGCCTACGCTTTTCAACAGCCGGTACGCTTCAAGGGTCTTACGGTAAGAGATCTTCTGGAGCTTTCCGCAGGAGAAAAGCTGGGTCACAACGAGCTTTGTGCGCTTCTCGGCAAGGTCGGTCTGTGTGCGGAGGAATATATCGACAGAGAGATGAGCGGCGCTTTATCGGGCGGCGAGGCAAAGCGTATAGAGATTGCGACCGTGCTTGCAAGAAACGTCAAGCTGTCGGTATTTGACGAACCGGAGGCAGGAATAGATCTCTGGAGCTTCTCAAGACTTGTGGAAACGTTTGAAGAAATACGCAACGGCACCACAGGCTCGCTCGTTATAATATCACATCAGGAGCGTATTCTTTCGATTGCCGATGAAATAATAGTAGTCGCAGACGGCACAATACGCACGGCAGGACCCCGTGAGGAAGTCCTTCCGAAACTGCTCGGCGGAGAATACGCCTGCAGATGTCCCCAGAGAAACGGAGGCGGTTGTCAGTGAGCAATATAATGGACGTAAATTTCAACGGCACAACAGCCGAAATGCTGAAGATCATTTCCGATTATGATGAAGTTACCGGCTTCAACGGCGCATACAATATCCGTGAGGACAGCAAGTGCGCCGGCAGAAGATCGTCGGAGAATATCACTATCGAATCAAAAGAGGACAAGCCGGGTATAAATATCCGTGTAAAGCCATTTACTGTTGGCGAAACGGTATTCATTCCCGCCTGCGTTACCCATAGTGACGTTGATGACCTTGTTTATAACGATTTCTACATCGGAGAGGGCGCTGACGTTGTTGTAGTAGCAGGATGCGGCGTGCATAATGATGGTGAGGAGCAGGCTCGTCACAACGGCATTCACCGCTTCTTCCTTGAAAAAGGCGCAAGAGTGCTTTATAAGGAAAAGCATATCGGAACAGGCAAAGGCACAGGTCTCAGAAAGATTGACCCCGTCACAGACTGCGTTCTTGACGAGGATTCATATCTTGAGATGGATACGATACAGCTCAGAGGTGTTGACAGAACAACAAGAAGCACTTCCGCCGTACTCGGCAAGGGTGCAAAGATAGTTGTCCGTGAGCGTATAATGACCGACGGTGACGAGGAGGCCGTAACAAAGTTCCGTGTTGAGCTTAACGGCGAGGACAGCGGCGCAGACCTTGTTTCACGCTCTGTTGCAAGAGGAAATTCCCATCAGGCATTTTACTCCGTAGTCGAGGGCAACAACCGTTGCACAGGCCATTCCGCCTGTGATGCGATACTTGCGGATAACGGCAAGGTCGATGCACAGCCGGCTCTCAATGCGGCAAATGTTGATGCCGCACTTATTCACGAGGCGGCTATCGGCAAGATAGCAGGCGAACAGATATTAAAGCTTTGCTCGCTGGGCCTTACAAGAGAAGAAGCCGAAGAGAAAATAATCGAGGGCTTCCTGAAATAACCACGATATACAAAACCACCGTTGCATACACGCAACGGTGGTTTTAGTCTGTCGATAAACCTATTACTATTAAAGCCCACGCAGTGAAATATTACACCATCCCTTGCCCTGCACCAACCCTCCCAAAACCGCACTATCCCTCTCGCTTTTCGTAGGGCGAGGGTCTGTGTGTGCTTGTATGGTTTTGCATCCGTGCAAAACTTAGGGCACACACGCTAAGGCATCCTTGCCTTGCTTGCCCCTCCCGTCACGCCGAACCTCTCCATTCCCACGACCTTCTCAAAAGCACATCCACCGCCACACCTCGCACTAAACTTGCCTCCCTTGCCAAAGGTGAGGTTCTGTTGCTCGGTCAAGCCGAGCCAACTATGGAGGGGATTGAAATTGATAGAAGCACTACCTTAAAAATTTCTAAGCATTAACAATCCCCGCCGTAGTTGCTTAGCAGTTATTTTCCTATTTGCTTTGGTTCTTGTTCTTTTCCTCGTTCATATCAACAAGTGCATTGCTTTGAATAGCAAACCAAAGAAGTGCTATCTTGCAAAAAAGAACTATCGGTAGCCTGCTATCATAGTAAAGCTGAACGATATAACACAAGCACATTAAACAAAAGACTTTTTCTACAAGCTGAAACCACCGTTGGATACCCGCAACGGTGGTTTTTCATCCTCTTATACGTTTTTGAAAATCAACCTTTTCGTCTGCGGAACACTCATCAATACAACCGCTCCGATAACAGTAAACACTATCTCCGGCAGCATATACGCCCCGTTATAAAGCAGACTGTAAAGGCAAGGCTCGTTTACGGTAAAGCCGTTCCACAACTCTCCGAATGAGCCGAATATCAGCACTCCGCTTATATAATGGCACACAAGGCGCAGACCCATAGCCATAACGCTTCCGCCAATCACTCCGGGCATTCCGTATTTTCTGAAAATTCCCGCAAGCCCCAGCACCGTAAATGCAAAAATATAGTCGATGAATATGCACGCCACAAGCGCCACAGGAGTAAGCCCCCAGCCGAACAGCCCGTCCGCACAGCCTTGAATGAACTGTATCAGAGCAAACACAAACGATGCCGCAAGACCGTTTGCCACACCTCTTTTGATGCTGAAGACAATTATCGGCAGCATCGACAGCAGAGTGATCGATCCGCCCCACGGCAGATGAACGATCTTGACAAAGCTAAGCACGGTCGCAAGCGCAACCATCACCGCTCCCTCAACAAGTGTAAGTACCTTTTCGTTTTTCATTTGAAAAACCTCCGTTAAATAAATTTAACCGAATACCTGCTTTAACGTAAAAATTCCCCGGCTGAATACAGTCGGGGATAATACAAGCTATAGAAATATCGTGAAATTCCTACGGCGGCATTATCCGCATCAGGTCAAGGGTCGAAGTCGAACTTCCTCTCAGCAAAAAGCTCCCCTATTCAGTCTTTTTATATTGTACCACCGGTTTTCAAAAAAGTCAAGCGTCATCCTGCCATGTTTTTTCAAGGTACTTCACAGGCACGTTTTCCGTCAACCATACGCCGTTTTCAGACAGATAAAACACATATCCGTCCCTTGCCATCTCTCCGCTCCTTACACGGTATATGAACGGCTTGCCATGTCGCATACCAACCTGCGTTGCGGTTTCGGTATCTCTTGACAGATGAACATAAAGCCTTGTTTTGCGGATAATCCCGCCTCTGTCGATAGATTCAACAAATCTAGTCGCAGTGCCGTGATAAAGATATTCCGGCGGCACAGCAGCCTTCAGCCCTACGTCAACATTTACCGAATGACCCTGATTCGCTCTGATACGGCTTTTATCCTCGCTCAACGAATATCTCTGCTTGCTGTCGTTTTTCACGATTTCGCACAACCGCTCAAAGCTCACCGGCTCCATATTTTCGCTTATACATTTCAGAAGCATATCAACGTCCGCCCAGCCCTGTTTGTCAAGTACAAGTCCTGCTATTTCGGGCTTATGCCTTAAGAGCAGTGCCATATATCTGCTGATTTCTGTATCTGTCATGATTCCACCTCCGTTTAAGTTGTTACTATAATTATACCATAAAATCAAGTCGGTGTAAACCGACACGGCAGTACGCCGTATTTTGCCGTCAGACAAAAGATTTATGGTAAAACGTTCTCGGACTGTTGCGTGAGCAACACCGCATTTTTATGCGGTAAAATCGGCTACAGACGATTTTTTGTCCGAGGTTGTTATACCATAAAATCAAGTCGGTGTAAACCGACACGGCAGTACGCCGTATTTTGCCGTCAGACAAAAGATTTAATCGTTTCTTCCTGTCAAGAAAAGCAAAACGGCCGGCATCTGCCGACCGTTCCTTTATATTCCGTTATAATTACTTGCTTATAACTACGTTCAGACCCTCTGCGCTTTCAACTGTGAAGTGCTTGTCTGTAGCTGTATGTGTAACAGTAATTGTATCACCGTTTCTCTCAGCCATAACAGTAAGCTCGAGCTTAGCGTCCTTATCGTAGATCTTGCACTGAGTGTTCTTGCCGTCCTCAAGCTGATAGATAACAAGCTTAGCGCCCTCAACATAGTCATATGCGAAGTTACGCTCAAAGTTACCGTAAGCGATTATGCTGTTGGGCTTAGCATACATACCCATTGAGAAGTAGTCATACTTCTTGTCGTACCAGTTACCGCCCTCAAGAACTTCTCCTGTCTGAATATCGGTCCACTTGCCCTTGGGCAGATAGAACTGAGCAGTACCCTCCTCGTTGAATACGGGAGCGATAAGCAGATTATCACCGAACATATACTGTCTGTCAAGAGGTAAGCAGGCAGGATCGTCGCTGTATTCCATAACCATAGCTCTCATCATGGGAACGCCCTTTTCGTGAGCCTTTACTGCGTTAGCGAACAGATACGGCATCAGGCGACCCTTGAGCTTTGTGAAGTGACGCAGAACGTCGCACGCTTCTTCGTCAAAGTTCCACGGTACTCTGTATGAGCTGTTGCCGTGAAGTCTTGAGTGTGAAGACATAAGGCCGAATGCAGACCATCTCTTGTATAAGTCGGGTGAGCCTGTAGCCTCAAAGCCAGAAATATCGTGGCTGAAGTAGCCGAAGCCTGATAAGCAGAGTGAAAGTCCTCCACGGAGCGTTTCAGCCATTGATTCGTACTGGCTGAAGCAGTCACCGCCCCAGTGTACAGGGAACTGCTGACCGCCGACCGTAGCAGAACGTGCGAACAGACAAGCCTTGTCCTTGCCGTAGAATTCCTCAAGCACCTCAAATACACACTTGTTGTAGAGATATGTGTAGTAGTTGTGCATTCTGTAAGGATCGGAGCCGTCGCTGTATACAACATCGGCTGTGGGTATTCTCTCACCGAAGTCCGTCTTGAATGCGTCAACGCCCATCTCGCACAGTGTTCTCAGCTTTGCCTTGTACCACTTGCAAGCCTCAGGATTCGTAAAGTCAACGATAGCCATACCGGGCTGCCACATATCGCACTGGAACACACCGCCGTCCGTCTTCTTGATGAAGTAGCCGTTCTTTACGCCCTCGTCAAATAAGGATGACTGCTGAGCGATATAGGGGTTTATCCATACGCAGATTTCAATTTTCTTTTCCTTAAGACGTGCGAGCATAGCCTTAGGATCGGGGAACATTCTCTTATCCCAGGTGAAGTCGCACCAGTTGAATTCCTTCATCCAGAAGCAGTCGAAGTGGAATACCTCCAGAGGAATATCACGTCTTGCCATTTCGTCTATGAAGAACGAAACTGTTTCCTCATCATAGTTTGTAGTGAATGATGTTGTCAGCCACAGACCGAATGTATATGCAGGAGGAAGTGCAGGCTTACCTGTCAGCGTTGTATAAACGCCGAGTACGTCTGCGATTGTCTTACCGCCCATTACGAAGTATTCCATTCTCTCGCCCTGAACGGAGAAAGCAACCTTTGAAACCGTTTCGCTTGCTACTTCAAATGTAACGTTCTCGGGGTGATTTACAAATACACCGTAGTTTCTTGATGATACATAGAAGGGGATCGACTTGTATGTCTGCTCAGAGCAGGTACCGCCGTCGTTGTTCCATACTTCTACCGTCTGACCGTTCTTTACGAATGTAGAGAACTTCTCGCCGAAGCCGTAGATGTTCTCGCCTACGGAGATGTTGAGCATCTCTCTTATTCTTGCAGGCTCGTCTGTAGATGCGTGTGCGTAGAAACGCTCCGCCTTTGTGCCTTCCATACGGTAGTCTGTGAGCCAGGGCTGTTCTTCGATATAAGAAGTTGTTCTCCAGCCTTCCTTTGTGAGCAGCTTTCCGTCATAGAAGTATTTTATATCCCATGCTCCGCCTGCCTTGCCGATTCTTACCGAGGTCTTGTTCGAAACAAGCTCCCAGTACTCGTCCTTCTCGTTTATAACAGGCTTGAAGTTTGCATCCTCATATAATGTGAAGTCCGGACCCTTCTTTACAGCACCCTTGTAATGCTCAATCGTAACCTTGATTGAATCGGCAAGCGTAGATGTAAAGGTGATCTCAAGAACAGGACCGCCAAGCGTCATTCCTCTGTTACCGATCCACTGGTTAGTGGCATATACGGTTATCGAGTTGTCTGTAGCCTTTACCTCATAGATCTGAGTTGCATAGTTTACGTCGTAGCCCGACTTGTTCATCCAGAAACCGTCTGAATACTTCATAGATTATACCTTTCCTTTCAAAACGGCGGTCACACTTCCGCCAAAATTTACTTTCCATACGGGTATTCCCCCGCTGCTTCTTGCTAAACGACCCTCCGCTCACGGCGCTTTGCGCACCGCACCGCTTCACAAACAGTTATTGCATAATTTGTAACTTGCTATGTTTTTTGCAACCCGTCACAGCCTTCACAGTTCATCGCAACCCGTCATAACCTACCTTGATTTATCACAGCTTTTCACGACCCATTTCAGCCTGCCTTGATTTATCACAGCTTATCATAACTTATCACAATCCGCAACGTTTTATCGCCGTTCGTGTAATCGTTTACCCGTTGCTTATTCTAACATATAAATTTACAAAAATCAAGGGGTTTTTGAAAAAATTTTTGAAATTATCAAAAGCCGCCGTTCTGACCCTCCCAAACCGCATAATAAAGCACTTTTTATCATATACAAAGCCCACCGCCACAGGAGATCCCGTAGCGGTGGGCTGTGATATTTAAAACTTACTCAACCGTTTTAACCTTAACGCTTGCATACTCACTGAACTCGGTCGTACTTCCCGTCTTTCTGAACGATTTTATTCTGAAAGAATAAGCAGTACCCTTTGCAAGTCCCTTGACAGTAAACGTAAGCGTGGTGTTGTTCTTTGTGGTAGCAATTGCCGTCCACTTACCGCCCTTGTACTGCTCGATAACGTAGCCCGTAGCCTTGTCATTCTTGCTCCAGTCAAGCTTTACCTCACTTGCAGAAACAGCACTGCCCTTGAACGTAGCCACATTCGGTATCCTCGTCTTGCCTGCAATTCTCACATAATCGCTGTAAGCTGTAACACCGCCGACAGTCTTATATGCCCTTATTCTGAACGAATAGGTGGTATCATTCTTAAGTCCCTTAACAGTAAACTTAAGCGTTGCGTTGTTTTTCGTGGTAGCGATTACCGTCCACTTACCGCCCTTGTACTGCTCGATAGCGTAGCCTGTTGCCTTGTCATTCTTAGCCCACTCAAGAGTTATCCACGTTTCTGTTACCGATGTGACCTTGGCGTTCTTTACAGTATCCAAAAGCGTTGACGCTTTGACAGTCACATAGTCGCTGTAATTTGTCTTGCCGCCGTCATTCTTATACGCTTTTACACGGAATGAATACGGAGTGCATTCCGCAAGGCCCTTGACCGTGAATGTCAATGTCGTGTTATTTTTCGTAACCGCAAGTTGCGTCCACTTACCGCCCTTGTACTGCTCGATTATATAGCCCGTAGCACCTGCATTTCTTGCCCAGTCCAGCTTTACCGCCGTAGCCGTAACTCCCTGCGCCTTAAGCCCTGCGACATTTGCGAGCTTAGTCTTTACCGCAAGTCTTGTGTAGTCACTGTAGGCCGTTCTCGCAAAGGCTCTTATCCTCAGGCTGTAGGTCGAATTGCCCTTGAGAGAACCTACAGTACAGCTTGTAACACTGCTGTCGGAAGTCCTGAATACCTCGTTCCACTTTCCGCCCGTGTACAGTTCGACCGCATATCCGTCCGCACCGGAAACCTTATCCCATTTCAGCGTAGCAGAACCGCTCGTAACCTTATCTGCGTCAAAACCCGTCACAGCGTCAATCGTTGTAACCGCAACCGGTTCACAGATAAAGCCGTTGTCATTTGCGTATTTTTCGCCCGCACTGTTCTTATAGCAATATACCTTGAAACCGGCGGCTTTCGTATAACTCTCATTATATCCGAAAGCATGACTGCCTATGGCTGTAACGCTCTTAGGTATCTTTACGCTAAGCAGAGCCGTGCAGCCACAAAACGCCTCTTTGCCGATGGTTGTAACACCCTCCGGTATTGCTACGTCAGTAAGCGCTTTACAGCCGTAAAAAGCACTCTCGTCGATTACCGTCGCACTTTTCGGTATTATCACTTTTGTGAGTGCTTCACAACCCATAAACGCACATCTGTCTATGCTCGTAACGCCGTCCGGTATGCTTATATCCGTAAGCCCTTTACAGAATCTGAAAGTATAACTGTTTATCTTCCCAAGATTCTTCGGCAGCTTGACGTTTGTCAGATTACTGCACCAATAGAATGCGTCATCTCCGATGCTCGTAACGCTGTCCGCTATCGTTATACTCTTCAGCAAATAACAGCTTGCAAATGCACTCTTGCCTATGCTCGTAACACCGTCGGATATTGTCACGTTTAAAAGCTCGGTACAATTGCTGAATGCGCCTTCCCCGACAGTTTTCACATTTCCGGGTATAGTGACATCGGTCAGCTTTTTACATAAGCTGAACGCACCAAGTCCGATGCTTGTTATGTTTTCCGGAATAGTCAGGCTTTCGAGAGAACTACAGCAGAGAAAAGCTCTCATTTCGATTGTTTTAATACCCTTCGGTATATGCACGCTCGTAAGCGAACTACAGCTTCTGAATGCGTATTCTCCCAAATATGTAACCGTGTCCGGTATTTTTACGTTCACGATAGCGTCACAATCCGAAAATGCCCAATCTCCTATGCTCGTCACGCTGTCCGGTATGGTTACATCGGTGAGCGTTGTACAGCTTGCAAATGCCATTCTTCCTATACCGGTCACCTTTTTTCCGTCAATTTCAGACGGTATGACCAACGTACTTGCACTGCCCTTATATTTTGTTATTTCGGCTGTATCGCCCGAAACGCTGTACTCAAAATCTCCGTACACCTCTGCCCCCGCATTGACAGCAACGCTCTCCCTTATGACAGGAAGCATCTCTCCGTACGGTGTAGCGAAAACGCCGACCGCCATTGCCGCCGCCACAAATCCGCTTGCTAATTTTCTGTATTTCATATCAAAATCCTCCTTGAATTGTTAAAATAACGAAAGCTGCCGCACCCCTGCACTACACTTTCCCTATACAATAGAATATAACTCTTTCGGCAAAGTTACAATACCCAAAAGGGTAAAATTTAGCCCACCGCCACAGAAAATCCCGTAGCGGTGGGCTTTGATATTTAAAACTTACTCAACCGTTTTAACCTTAACGCTTGCATACTCACTGCTCTTGTCCGCACCGTCAACCGTTTTGACAGATTTGATGCGGAACGTATATGCCGTACCCTTTGCAAGCCCCTCAATCGTGATTTCGGTAACATCATTATCCACAGCCTTGATTTCAGTCCACTTTCCACCCTTGTACTGCTCGATAACGTAGCCTGTAGCCTTGTCATTCTTGCTCCAGCTGAGCTTTACCTCACTTGCAGAAACCGCAGAACCAGTAAACTTTGCAACATTCGGCATATCAGTTGTTCCTACTATTCTTACATAACTTCCGTAAGTTGTTGTATCTCCGACCGTTTTATACGCTTTTATTCTGAATGAATATGTGGTATCGTTTCTCAGCCCTTTTACCGTGAACTTAAGCGTGGTATTATTCTTCGTGGTAGCGATTACCGTCCACTTACCGCCCTTATACTGTTCAAGGACATAACCCGCAGCACCGGTATTTCTGTCCCAGCCGAGCGTAATCCATGTACCCGTGGTCGATGTGACCTTGGCGTTCTTTACCGTACCTAAAAGCGTTGACGCTTTGACAGTCACATAGTCGCTGTAATTTGTCTTGCCGCCGTCATTCTTATACGCTTTTACACGGAATGAATACGGAGTGCATTCCGCAAGGCCCTTGACCGTGAATGTCAATGTCGTGTTATTTTTCGTAACCGCAAGTTGCGTCCACTTACCGCCCTTGTACTGCTCGATTATATAGCCCGTAGCACCTGCATTTCTTGCCCAGTCCAGCTTTACCGCCGTAGCCGTAACTCCCTGCGCCTTAAGCCCCGTAACACCTGAAAGCTTAGTCTTTACCGCAAGTCTTGTGTAGTCGCTATAGACAGTGCCGTCATCGGTATCTTTGAATGCCCTTATCCTGAGCGTATAGATTGAATCCGCCTTGAGAGAACCTACAGTACAGCTTGTAACACTGCTGTCAGAAGTCCTGAATACCTCGTTCCACTTTCCGCCCGTGTACAGTTCGACCGCATATCCGTCCGCACAGGAAACCTTATCCCAGCCGAGTACCGCCGACGATTTTGTCTGCGAGTCGGAAGCAAAACCCGTAACCGCAGGAACTATAAGCTGTTCCTCATAATTATCCTTATAGCTGTAACCGCACACCGAGCATTCGTACAATGTATACCCTCTGTTGCTGTAGCTTGGTTCAACCACGGTTTCAACATATTTATGCCCCGTAACCGCTATTTTTTCCTGTGCCTTGATAACCGCATTACAAACCGAGCAGTGCTTGCCCTCGGTATATCCGTCCGCAGTACACGTTGCCGCTACCGCCTTGTCGACAACCTCCGTATGACCCTTTGCCTCAATTACAGTAACATCTGTCTTTGCATCGCATCTTGAGCAATGCCTTGACTTCGAGCCGTCATTAACGCAGTCGGCTTCTTCATCGACCGTCCACTGATCAGAATAATCATGTCCGAGTGCATCAATCGTCTTAGTTTCCTCCGCCCCGCATACCGAGCAGCTGCGTTTCATTTCACCGCCCTCAGTACAGGTGGGATTAACCGTGGTTCGCCATTCGCCAAACACATGGCAGGTACTTACCTCAAGTATTTTACATTCGCTGTAGCCTGTTTCACTGCCGAAATTCTCAAACGCTCTTATTCTGAAGCTGTAGCTTGTCGTTTCGGTTAATCCGCTGACCGTATACTTACCGACCGAGCCGTCATTAAGAATTGCTATCTCTTCCCACTCGTCGCCGACAAGCTGTTCAACGACAACTCCGCACTTCTTTGTAAGACCGCTCCAGTTAAGTGTCAGCTGTGTCTTACCGATATCGGATGCAGTGAAGCTGTCAATAGCTTCATCAAGCTTAAGCTTGATGCTATGACCGGCAGTGTTGTTATACTCATTATAGTCATCATTGTCACCGGTTACAGTCGCGGTGATAACATCACCGGCTTTTCCCTTTGAAATAAGCTCAGATACTTTAAGCTCGACAATTTGCGAATTATTGAAAGTAATATCATCATAATGCTTACTGAGTAATTCATTGCCGTCACTGTCGGTTATACTGAGCGTTCCGCCCGTTGCCACGTCCGTATTATTCATTACGGTAAATATCAGGGAGTTGTTCTTTCCAAGCAGATACTCCTCTATTTTCACCTCAAGGTCAGACTTTGTAAAGTCAAGCAGATATTTATTGTTTTCGACTGTTCTGTCTTTTTCAAGGTCTGCGTCAAGTGCGCTGTCGGACAGCTCCGAAGAATCGGTAGGTTCGATTACCGTTACATATACTTTCTTGTTAAGGCAATTATCCTCAGGCTTTACAAGTATCGTACACTCGGTGGTAGAACCGGGCTTGATATCGAGGTTATCAAGCGTGTAGACGCTGATAGTGTTCATCTCTTCATCGGTAATTCTGAATGCTGCCGTCTGCACAGTTTCAGAACCGTTATTTGTAAGTGCAAGTGTCAGCGGTATCTGAGAACCGCTGACTATATATCCCGGATCAAAGCTTACCGCTTCTACTATTATATCCTTGCATTCAACAGACTTTGTGAGATACAGTCTGTGTGCGCAGTCCGGATCAGCGAAATCTGCCGCGTCGATAAGTATGCTCTGACCGTCAGAATATGTTTTGTTTATATTGCCGTTGCAAGTGAAATATTCGTACGGATTTTCCCAGGTATTTTCGCCTGCTTTCATAAGGTACACCGCACTCTGCTCCGAAGTGCTTCCTGTATAATACAGCGTGCCGTCATCAAGAATGCCGAAGTCGCCGTTTATACAGATACCTGTATCGCAAGCAGATGCATTCTCGCTGTCAATAGTGTACAGCTTGCCCTCTTTGTTCCATACCAGCTTGCTGTCGCCGACTTTTGCAAATTCAAAGCTTTCTATTGCACCCTCATCGACCTGTACGGGAGTACCGCCGTTTTTCGGCACTGCATAAAGCCTGATATCGTTTGTAGTTGAAAGATCACCGTCACCGTCGGTAAGATATGCTATATATGTATCGCCCGACAGTTTTCCGATATCCACAGATACCGCGTTGCTGATATTATCGGCAAGAGTAGTAGCGCTGCTGCCGTCATACACAATTATGCTGTTGTTGTCGGACTTTCCGAAGGGATCGCCTTCGCTGTTTGTCAGCCATACGGAATACCCGTCATATGTCTTTGGCTCGGTGCTGTATCCCGCTGTGCTGTACACTGTATTTGTATTCTCAAATGTCAACGTTTCGGGGTTGAACTTTGAAACAGCAATGCCGATATTCTTTGTTATTTCACTGCTTTCGGCACTATCATCAAATGTTTTTAATGCCTGCTGATAGATAAGGAATATATCATTGCCGCTCTTATACAGTTTAGGTGCAAATTCGGCAAGACTGCTGTCGTTTACCGCTTTTATTTCGCTCCACTTTCCGTCCTTGAAAACTGTAGTCGCAATATACGTCTGATTATTGATACCGCGGCTGAGATCGCTGTTGACCGATGCAAGTATAGTCATATCATCGGTAACAAGAACATCAGATGAAGAAAGCGGCGAAACATTGTTTGCAATAAGTCCCTCATTACTGTCAGTTACGGTATACTCTGTCGTGTTGCTTACAGCTGAATAGTTTGCGATATTCTGCGCGGCTTGCACTGCATTTTCGTACTTTACACAACTCATAACAGCTTCACGCTGCGCTATTGTACTGCTCATCAGGCTTTCCGGTCGCGTGTAAAGGTTGATCGAACCTTCAAACAATGTCAGATCATAAGAGAAAAACAGTACATTTGCCTGTAATCCGGCTTTACCGCGTAAATCTATCGATTTAAGACCTACCTTGCTGGCATCGGTATTTAAAAGACAGATCTTAACAGGAAGCTCAACTTGACCGAAAACACCCACGTTTGCCACATTGTCTATACCTATACCTGCATACGGCTTTACAAACGGCGTTATCTCAAGCTCAATATTTCCGGTGAAGTTGAAATTATCGGTAGCAATGCCGGTAAGCGTAGCCTGAAAATCTCCTTCGACCTTAACACCTGCTTCTATTTTAACGGTAACCGGCACAACGGTTACAAAGAACTGTGATGAAAACTCAGCCTTAGCCTCTGCTGTTATGATAAGGTCAAAGTCAACCGATGTGATACCGTTTCCGTCAAATTTTGCATATCCACAGCCAACAACGGAAATATCGACACTTCCTATACCGGGCAGCTCAGACTTGTTGCTGTTTTCAAGGTATGTTTTCTTGAGTTCAGCGAGTGAATCGGCGGCAAAATACTTATTGCTTTTGCTGTAATCCGTTTTGAATTTATTATACGCCTTTTTGAATCCGTCAAAGCCGTCATAGGTTTCAAGCACGTCTTTATTTACGCCCACTCCGACCCTGACTTCATCTCCTGAAACTTTCGCGTATACAGGTATTGTAGGCAGACTGAGATTTACAGAACCGAGCCAGCTCAACTCATCGGGCAGATTGACTGATGCACTGTTGATCGAGAGCTCACGCGATAAACTGCTTCTTGTATTGTCGGCTATTTTCAGATTTATTTTATATGTTTTGCTCTTACCGTCGGAATTTTTACACTCAAGAGTAAGCGCTTCGCCTTCTGCAAGCATAGAAGTATTCAGCTTAAGCTTCGGAGTAGATGAGCTGCACAGTGTTTTACTGCCGCATACCACGCTGTATGAAGATATATCGTCTGTATCCCCTGCGCAATACAGATAAAAATCATAATACTCCGTTCTGCTCCATTTGGTTTGCTTGAGTTCGATCGTTGTGGCATTTGACAGCACCTCTGCGGCTTGTCCCTTAGAGATAAGCTCGCCTATCGTTCCGCTTTCAAATGCACTGTCTACACTGCTGTCCTTGCTGTAATATATTGCTGATAAAGAAACATCATCAGATGACGACACATTATTTACTCCGGAAGATGAGAGCCTGCTTAAAGAAACATCGGTATCACGGAATTTATCCGAAGAAACCGTTACCTTTGAACCGCTGACTCCGTCAAGCTTGAATATTCCGTTTGAACCTGTAAACTGCTTGTTTCCGTCTGTAACCTTGGCGTCATTTATAACATTTCCGTCTTCATCGGTGACCTTAAGATAATATGATGTTCTTGAAGGCACCGGCGGAATTTCATAATAACGTCCTAAAGATATAAAATTTATTCCCCATTTCTTGGCATATTTCTCAACCGCAGTGCCTGCATATCCGTGAATTGATATAAGAGATGCGTCAAACGCATTATAATCTATCGAAATATCGTGTTTATTTAATATATAAACATCACGCAACTCAGCGCAACCTTCGAAAGCACACTAGTCTATATGCGTCACACTGTCTGGTATCGTAATACTTGTAAGGCTTTTACACCTTTCGAAAGCATTATTACCTATACTCGTCACACTGTTCGGTATCGTTATGCTTGTAAGGCTTGTGCAACCTCCGAAAGCGCTATCGCCTATACTCGTCACACTATCCGATATCGTTATGCTTGTAAGGCTTGTGCAACCATAGAAAGCATAATCACCTATACTCGTCACACCGTCAGGCATCTTATAATTATTACCCTTTTTCCCGGCAGGATAACATATTATAGTAGTTTTATCTTTATTGTACAGGACGCCATTTACGATAACATAATTTGAGTTTTCAGATGCAACATTTATTGCTGTAAGACTTGTGCAATCGCTGAAAGCACCAATGCCTATCTTCGTCACACTGTCAGGTATCGTTATACTTGTAAGGCTTTTACACCTTTCGAAAGCCATATTACCTATACTCGTCACACTGTCAGGTATCGTTATGTTTGTAAGGCTTTTACAACTTGTGAAAGTATAATCATATATCTCCGTAACGCTGTCAGGTATCGTTATACTTGTAAGGCTTGTACACCATCCGAAAGCATAACCACCTATACGCGTCACACTGTCAGGTATAGCGATACTTGTAAGACTAGTGCAACTGCCAAAAGCAGAATACCCAATACTCATCACACTGTTAGGTATCGTTATACTTGTAAGGCTTGTGCAATCTTCGAAAGCACCCCCACCTATACTCGTAACCCTTCTGCCATTAATTCTCGACGGAATATTAACGACAGTTGCTGTACCTGTATATCTTGTTATTTCAATAGTCCCTTTATCAAGCACTTTATAGCTATAATCCCCATAACTCTCCGCCCCTGCCGTTGTCGCCACGCTCTCCCTTACAAACGGCAAAATATCCCCCAAAGGCGTACCCAGAACGGCGAATGCCATCACCGCCGCAATAAACCCTGCGGCAAATCTTTTAAGTTTCATAATACACTCTCCTCGTCATATTGCAATAGCAGGTATAATGCT
>ENA-UESP01001446-UESP01001446.1-human-gut-metagenome-genome-assembly--contig:-NODE-1446-length-15789-cov-5.510629_pt1 | contig 15789 bp, 12 predicted proteins | sample MGYA00243003_ERZ508004 | MGnify/ENA primary metagenome ERZ508004 (study PRJEB26167, sample SAMN06115443) | human gut metagenome | host: Homo sapiens | place: China:Henan | collected 2015-07-29...
CTGCACGGACAGATATGGAGGATCGTCACATTCCTGATGTGGCCGCTCTCAAATAACCCGATCCTGAATGTTCTGGTTATTTTCTGCTACTATAATCTGGGACATACTCTGGAATATGTCTGGGGCTCCTTCCGATTTAATGTTTATTTTTTCATGGGGATCTTCGGTCATGCACTGGCAGCGGTTATTATTTATCTGCTTTTTGGCATGGTATATCCCCTGACACCGGAATATTTGAATTTTTCCCTGTTTTTTGCTTATGCAGCTACATTTCCGGATGCACAGTTTTTGCTGTTCTATGTCATTCCCATAAAAGCCAAGTGGCTGGCGCTCTTTAACGGAGCGTACTTTATTTACGGACTGATCTTCGGCGGCATGGCAATGCGGATCGCGATCGTTATGTCCTTATTGAACTTTATCCTCTATTGGACTATGTCCAGAGGGTGGAAATATAACCCCAGAGAGATAAGGAGAAAACAGCAGTTTAAAGCGCAGATGCAGCAGACAGCCCAAAAGGAGAAGACCCGGGGTCGTCATCGCTGTGCCGTATGCGGGCGCACGGAGCTTGATGATCCGGAGCTCGTTTTCCGCTATTGCTCAAAGTGCGAGGGAGATCTTGAGTATTGTCAGGACCATCTGTATACACATCAACATGTAACCAGAGGCGGAATGGATCCTAGACAGGCGGAAAAGAAACCGGAGGATCCAAAACCGCTCTCTTAATTGAGAGCAGGATCTGGCTGTGGTCACTGCCGGAGTGGTCAAGCGGATATTCGCAATCCGCTTCGCTACTTGCTCATAACCGAATAACTGCTCCGCAGTTTATCAGAAGGAGCTTGCACTCCTCCTGATACAAGCAAGTCCCTACCCACTGCTTATTGCTTTTCGCAATTGAAGCAGGGGACTTACTTGATTCGGTTAAACAACTCCGACAGGCACGCACCGGCGGCCAATACGAATGTAATGCGGGTGGTTACAGTAGACTGATAAAGGAGAAACACAGATGGAGAAGAAGCTTTTCGTAACCAAAGAACAATTAGAAGAAATTTCAAAGACATACCCTACACCGTTTTATCTGTATGATGAACAGGGGATCCGGGAAAATGCGAAGGCACTCAAGGAGGCATTTTCATGGAATAAGGGCTTTCGGGAGTATTTTGCGGTGAAGGCAACGCCGAATCCGTTTATTCTGAAGATATTAAAGGAGCAGGGCTGCGGGACAGACTGTTCCTCCAAGACAGAGCTTATGTTGTCGGATGCCTGCGGATTTCACGGACATGATATCATGTTCTCCTCCAATGACACGCCGCCGGAGGAATTTAAGTTTGCCGATGATCTCGGTGCGATCATCAATCTGGATGACTTTACCCATATTGAGTGTGTAGAGAAGGTTCTCGGAAAGATCCCGGAAACCATCTGCTGCCGCTTTAACCCGGGCGGACTGTTCCGCATCACAACAGACATTATGGATAATCCGGGAGATGCGAAGTATGGTATGACCGAGGCCCAGATCACCGAGGCCTATAAGATCTTAAAAGCAAAGGGCGCGAAAAACTTCGGTATCCATGCTTTCCTTGCCAGCAATACAGTAACGAATGAATATTATCCGGTTCTGGCCAAGGTTCTTTTTGAGCTGGCGGTAAAGCTCAAGAAGGAGACAGGAGCCAATATCCGTTTCATCAATCTCTCCGGCGGCATCGGTGTTCCGTATCATCCGGATCAGACTCCGAATGACATTAAGGTAATCGGTGAAGGAGTTAGAAAGGTCTATGAGGAGGTCATGGTTCCGGCCGGAATGGGTGATGTGGCAATCTTTACGGAGCTGGGACGCTTTATGCTTGCTCCTTATGGTGTTCTTGTGACAAGAGCGATCCATGAAAAGCACACCTATAAAGAGTACATCGGCGTGGATGCCTGTGCGGTAAACCTTATGCGTCCGGCTATGTATGGTGCATATCACCATATTACGGTTATGGGGAAGGAAAAAGAGCCCTGCGACCACAAGTATGATATCGTCGGCTCCCTCTGCGAAAATAACGACAAATTTGCCATTGACCGAATGCTGCCGAAGATCGACATGGGAGACATTCTGGTGATCCATGATGCAGGTGCCCACGGATTTTCCATGGGATACAATTACAACGGAAAATTAAAGAGCGCCGAGCTTCTCTTAAAGGAGGACGGAAGCGTCAGCATGATCCGCCGGGCGGAGACACCGAAGGATTATTTTGCGACATTTGATTTTTGTGATATCTTGAAAAATATGAAGGAATAGAAACGCTATTGCAATACAGGAGGCTGCCAAGAGATGAGAGATCATCCCTCGGCAGCTTTTTTGAGATGCGCATTCCCGCGAAATGAAAAAATCCTGCACAAGGAGGTGTGCAGGAATTCATCAATTAGGATTATAATTTCAAAAAGGTTAAAGATAAAGGATTCATTTTCTCGTGCATCTTTTATGGTTTTAGTATATCATGCCGGTCATAAAAATGATTGTATATTCTTTGAATGAATTATGAAGAATTTCTTAAGATTTTAATAGATTCAGGGAAGTGAAGATGCCGTCCTGAATATTCTAATGGTAAAAGACGATAAGGGTGAGTGGTGTGGATCGTGTAAAAAAGCTGATTCATTGCCGGGATGCCTTTGCATTGGGAATAACAGGACGCGGGGTCGGGGTTGCAGTCCTTGATACCGGGATCTTTTTGCATCGTGACATGGAAAACAGAGTCACGGCGTTTGCCGACATGGTGGGACACCGGCGGGCTCCTTATGATGACTGCGGGCATGGCACTCATATCTGCGGGATCATCGGAGGGAGCGGGGCTGCATCGGAGGGAAGATATCAGGGAATGGCTCCGGGCTGCAGCCTGATCGCATTAAAGGTTCTTGACAGAAAGGGGAACGGGTATGCGTCCGATGTGCTGAAGGGAATTGACTGGATCATGGAAAGAAAGGATCATCTGGGGATCCGGATCGTTAATATATCGGTTGGAGCTTACGGAAAAAAGGGAATGAGTGAAGATTCCGCACTGGTAAGAGGCGTGGATCGCGCGTGGGATGCGGGGCTTGTGGTAGTGGTGGCGGCGGGAAATAAAGGGCCGGAGCGCATGAGCATCACAACGCCGGGGATCAGCAGAAAGGTCATCACCGTCGGCTGCTCCGATGATGACATGGAGATTCAGGTGGGAGGAAGCCGAATGGTGGATTATTCCGGACGGGGCCCTACTGCCGCCTGTATCTGTAAGCCGGATGTGGTGGCGCCGGGAGGCCGGGTGGTGAGCTGCTTAAACCGGATAGACAGATATGCAATAAAAAGCGGCACCTCCATGAGCACACCTGTCGTTTCAGGAGCCATAGCGCTTCTTCTGGAAAAATACCCGGATATGTCAAACCGGGACGTGAAGCTAAAGCTGCGGGAAAGCTGCCGTGACATCGGACTTCCTCAAAATCAGCAGGGCTGGGGGCTTCTTGATGTGGAGAGACTGCTGAAGTAAGAAGGAAAGGAATACAGAGAAACAGGAGGCAGGAAAACAGCTCAGATCGGAGATGATGCAGCCGGTTTGAGCTGTTTACGGAAAAGGAATAAAAATTTACATAGAATTTACATAGAGGTTCTTCGTATTTTACTTATATGTGTTATCCTTACCCGGTAAATGAGAGAATAAATGATAAAAGAACAGAGAGCTGTTCAGGGGGGGATTTTATGGATTTTTTTGGATTACTTGCTATGCTGGGAGGGCTGGCGCTCTTTCTATATGGAATGGATACGATGGGAAAAGGACTTGAAAAGCTGTCCGGAGGACGTTTAGAGCAGATCCTCGAGAAGCTGACCTCAAATCCGATCAAGGCAGTTTTGCTGGGGGCCGGTGTCACGGCAGTCATTCAGTCGTCCTCGGCGACGACAGTTATGGTCGTAGGTTTTGTAAATTCAGGTATCATGAAGCTGTCACAGGCAGTGGGGATCATAATGGGTGCCAACATCGGTACAACGGTGACATCATGGATCCTCAGTCTGACCGGGATCGAAAGCGGGAATTTCCTTGTCAGACTTTTTAAGCCGTCTTCGTTTTCTCCAATTTTGGCATTGATCGGTGTGATCTTTCTTCTCTTTTCCAAAAAGGAAAAGAAAAAGGATGCCGGAACGATCATGATCGGCTTTGCCGTACTCATGTATGGAATGGAAGCCATGAGCGATGCGGTAAAGCCATTGGCGGATGTGCCGGAGTTTACCGGGATCCTCACGATGTTCTCCAACCCGATCTTAGGTATGCTTGCAGGTACGGTGCTGACGGCGGTGATCCAGAGCTCATCGGCATCGGTAGGTATCCTTCAGGCCCTGTGTGCGACAGGAGCCGTAAGCTTTGGAAGCGCGATCCCGATCATCATGGGACAGAATATCGGTACCTGTGTGACCGCAATGCTGTCCGGTATGGGCGCGAATAAAAATGCAAGACGGGCGGCATTGGTCCATCTGTATTTTAACGTGATCGGCACCACATTGTTTATGCTGGTATTCTACACATTAAACGGAGTGCTTCACTTTGAGTTTTTAAACCATGCAGCAAATGCCATGGGAATTGCAATCGTACACAGTACATTTAATGTAGTTGCAACACTGGTATTGCTTCCGTTTTCCAATGGGCTGGTAAAGCTGGCCTGTCTTACGATCCCGGATGAAGCTGCCGGACGTGGAAAGAAAGCGGAGACAGATAATGAATTTGCCCGATTAGATCCCAGATTCTTAGAGACACCGGGCTATGCAGTGGAGCAGTGCCGCCAGATGACGGTAAAGATGGCAGAACTGACGAAACAGTGTCTTTTTACTGCAGTAGGACTTCTTAAGGAGTATGACAAGGAGAAGGCAGCCGAAGTTATAAGGCTGGAGGATCTGGTAGATAAGTACGAGGATGAGCTGGGCACCTATATGGTAAAGCTCGGAAGACAGAATCTCTCAAAAAATGACAATCACACGGTTTCCCTTCTGCTGCACTGTATCGGAGATTTTGAGAGGATCTCTGACCACGGAATGAATCTGATGAGTGCGGCAAAGGAAATGCATGAAAAAAAGATGGTATTTTCGGAAAAAGCGGAGAAGGAGCTGGATGTGTTTTTAGCTGCTGTCCATGAGATCGTGGAAACCGCCGTATCCGCCTTTGAAAACAATGATTCCAAGCAGGCCTCCTTTGTGGAGCCGCTGGAGGAGGTCATCGATGACATCAATACCTGTGTAAAGGCCAACCATATCAAACGGCTTCAGAAGGGAAAATGTACGATCGAACAGGGCTTTGTCCTTTCCGATATTTCCGCAAATCTGGAGAGAGTTTCGGATCATTGCTCCAATATCGCGATCAGCGTGATCGAAGTGAAGCGGGATGGCTTTGAAGCCCACGGCTATCTGGAGAATCTGAAGCGTGATAATGACCCGTATTTCACCGCCATGGTAGAGAGCTACAGAAAAAAATATATGCTTCCTGCTTAAAAAGTGTGCTATATTAGAAAGAGGAGGGATGCAGTATGGCATTGATCTATGCGGTCGAGGATGACAAAAATATTCTGGAGATCGAGATGTTCGCCCTGAAAAACAGCGGATATCAGGTGGATGGTTTTGAATGCGCGGGAGACTTCTATAAAAAGCTGGAGGAACGTCTTCCCGATCTGATACTTCTTGATGTGATGCTGCCGGATGAGGACGGACTGGAGATCGTAAAAAAGCTCAGAAAGCGGCCGGATACGAAAAAGCTCCCGGTCATCATGGTAACGGCAAAGTCCACGGAGATCGATAAGGTCAAGGGACTTGACATGGGGGCAGACGATTATCTGACAAAGCCCTTCGGCGTCATGGAGCTGATCGCCCGGGTAAAGGCGATGCTCCGCAGGACGATGGAGGAAGAAAAATTTCTCAGTCTGGGAGATATCTTTCTGGATGATGAAAAGCATACCGTCTATGTAAAGGATGTTCCGTGTGCTTTGACATTTAAGGAATATGAGCTTTTAAAGCTTCTGCTTCATAATGCCGGCATCGTAGTGACAAGAGAGATCATCTTAGAGCGTGTCTGGGGGATCGACTTTGAGGGAGAATCAAGGACGCTGGACATGCATATCCGTACCTTAAGACAGAAGCTTGGCGAAGCAGGGGCCATGATCCGCACAGTGCGGAACGTGGGATACATGATCGAATAAACGGAGTGTATGATGAAAAAAAAGATTCATATAGAACTTCTGGCAACATCAGTGCTGGCTATCCTGCTGACGCTGATGTTTGCCATATTTGTATTTTACGGCCAGTACAGGGAGCAGATCATAGGTGATCTGAAGGCAGATGCCTGGGTAATGCGGAACCTGCATGTGTTTGAGGATTCCGGAGCCCTTAAGGCGGAAGCTTACGATCTGGGGCCGGACAGCTTAAGAGTTACGCTGGTGGGACAAGAAGGGGCTGTCATTTTTGACAGCAATGTCGACGCAAGTGTAATGGCAAATCACGAAGATCGACCCGAGATCCGGGAGGCCATGGAAACCGGGGAAGGTATCGATATAAGAAGATCGGAGACGCTGGATAAGAATCTGTTCTATTATGCGGTACAGCTGGAAAACGGTACTGTCCTCAGGATATCCAGAGAGGCGGACAGCCTATTTGCCGTATTTCAGAATATGCTTCCGACCCTGTTCGGGGTAAGCGCGGTACTGTTTTTATTCTGTATCCTCCTCTCGCAATGGTTTACGAGGAGCCTGATCGCACCGATCGAAGAAATGGCACAGAATATTTCGGATCCGGATCGGGAGGCACCCTATAAGGAGCTGGAGCCCTTTGCCGCTACGATACGTAGGCAGCATGAGGATATTTTGCAGAGCGCCCAGATGCGGCAGGAGTTTACCGCTAATGTTTCCCATGAGCTTAAGACGCCGTTAACGGCGATCTCCGGCTATGCGGAGCTTATTGAACACGGAATGACAGACAAGGAGGATTCCAAGCGTTTCGCCGGGGAGATCCATAAGAATGCGGCCAGACTTTTATCTTTGATCAATGATATCATCCAGCTGTCCCAGTTAGACGACGGAAAGCGGGAATTAGAGTTTACCGATGTGGATCTTTATAAGCTGGCCGCAGAGTGTGTGGAAATGCTGGAGATGAATGCCGCCAGACAGAATGTGACGATCAAATTTTCGGGCAGGCCCTCCGTGATCCATGCAGACAGACAGCTTATGGAGGAGCTGGTGTATAATCTCTGCGATAATGCGATCCGCTATAATAAGCAGGGCGGATCCGTCACAGTCACAGTGGACAGGGAAGACGGACGTGTCTTTCTTGATGTGAAGGATACGGGGATCGGGATCGCAAAGGAGCATCAGAACCGCATTTTCGAGAGATTTTATCGGGTCGACAAGAGCCGCTCCAAGGCAACAGGCGGAACCGGACTGGGGCTTGCCATTGTAAAGCATATCGTAGCCCAGCATGGAGCGCAGATCTCATTGGAGAGCAAGGTAGGAAAGGGAACAAAGATCCGGGTCACCTTTGCGGATGCAGGCAAGGACGAGGTGTGTAAAGAATAATTGACGGAGAGCAGGCGGCAGCGTAAAATCTGCCCCTGCTTTTTTGTGCCTAATGTCAATTGACGGAGGAGGGAATGTCCGATATAGTTATGGCATCCGGTATCCGTTATCCTTTCTTTTTGTTACAGAGGGGATTGACATTTTCTGCTCCGTATATTATTATAACTATAGATTAGAACACCTGTTCGTTATTTGGAGGATAATATGAATAAAGAAGATAAATTAAAAGCCTTAGATGCCGCTCTTACCCAGATCGAAAAAGCGTATGGAAAGGGCTCTGTTATGAAGCTGGGAGATTCCGGCGCCAATATGAATATTGAAACTGTGCCGACAGGCGCCCTGAGCCTTGATCTGGCTCTTGGTCTGGGCGGTGTCCCGAAGGGACGTATTATTGAGGTCTATGGACCGGAATCCAGTGGTAAGACGACCGTTGCGCTCCACATGGTAGCGGAGGTACAGAAGCGCGGCGGTATCGCGGGATTTATTGATGCGGAGCATGCGCTCGATCCCGTATATGCAAAAAATATCGGTGTCGATATTGACAACCTTTATATTTCCCAGCCGGATAACGGAGAGCAGGCTCTTGAGATAACGGAGACAATGGTTCGCTCCGGAGCTGTGGATATCGTTATCGTGGACTCTGTTGCTGCGCTGGTTCCGAAGGCAGAGATCGACGGCGATATGGGCGATTCCCATGTGGGACTGCAGGCCCGTCTGATGTCTCAGGCTTTAAGAAAGCTGACAGCGATCGTCAGCAAGACAAACTGTATCGTGATCTTTATCAACCAGCTGCGTGAGAAGGTCGGCGTTATGTTCGGAAATCCGGAGACGACCACCGGAGGACGTGCCCTGAAATTCTATTCTTCCGTGCGTCTTGATGTCAGAAGAACAGAATCCTTAAAGCAGAGCGGCGAGATCATCGGAAACCACGTTCGTGTTAAAGTAGTCAAGAATAAGATCGCCCCGCCTTTTAAAGAAGCGGAATTTGATATTATGTTCGGAAAGGGAATTTCCCGCGAGGGAGATATCCTCGATCTGGCTGCTGATGCCAATATTGTGGAAAAGAGCGGAGCCTGGTACGCATACAAGGGGGCAAAGATCGGTCAGGGACGTGAAAATGCAAAGCAGTATCTGCTGCAGAATCCGCTCGTCTGTGAGGAAATCGAAAATCTGGTAAGAGAGCTCCACGGACTGGAAGCACAGCATGTGGCGGTAGCTTCAGAAACAGCAGGTGAGCCAATGGAGATCAGACCGGAAACGGAGACAGAAGAATAATCGATGAAGCAGTGGGATCAGGAAAAGTGGATAAAGGAAAGCAGAACAGGCAGCGGGCAGATGGATGGAAGCCTGTCTGGAAAAGCGGTCATTTCAGGTACAGCTCCTGATACGGACGCGGATCTCAATCCGGGTACGGATTTCGATCTTGGGGATGCGAAGCGTGCCTGCGACAAGGCGGTCTACTACCTTCAGTTTTCCGGAAAGACAGAGTATGAATTGCGAAAGAAGCTGGCAGAACAGGGTTTTCTGCCGGCTTCTGTTAATAAAGCAGTGGAATTTGTAAAGGCATACCGCTATCTGGATGATGAGGAATATGTCCGCAGATATATCGAAAAAAATGCAAATAAAAAGAGCAAAAAGCAGATGACCGGTGAACTGTATCAAAAAGGAATTACTGCGGAGATACTGGACAGAGGCTTTGAGGAGATGCCGGTCAATGAGGAGGAGCAGATCCTTGCAATAGCAAAAAAACGAGGCTTTGATGCGAAAATGAGCAGTCCGGAGGAGAAAAGAAAGCTGTTTTCCTATCTGGCCCGAAAGGGATTTTCCTATGATCGGATCCGGACAGCATTAGATTGCCGTGAGCTGTGGGAAAATGATTAAATTGGCATAAAAATACACCAGAAAAAGGCAACATGCTTGACATAATGTATAAAAGCGTATAAAATTGTAGTGTTGTATGTAATCATTCAGGGTGAGGGAATGGTTGCTGCGTGTACAATGAAAACTAAATAAAGGAGGTGCTCCTGTGTCACCAATAATCAGCGTGTTAATAACAGCAGTTATTGTGGCTCCTATTACCTGGCTTTTGGCTGTGGCTTACCGTAAAAAGAGTTATGAAAGCAAGATCGGAAGCGCAGAAGAAAAATCCAGAGAAATAATAGATGAAGCATTGAAGGTCGCAGAAACAAAGAAGAAAGAAGCTCTCCTGGAAGCAAAGGAAGAAAATCTGAAGGCTCGTAATGAGCTGGAGAAGGAAACCAAGGAGCGGAGAGCGGAAATTCAGCGTTATGAGCGCCGTGTACTCAGTAAAGAGGAGAATCTGGACAAAAAAGCGGAGGCGATGGAAAGAAAAGAAGCCGGGCTTGCATCCAGAGAAGAATCACTGAAGAAGCGCAGCGCAGAGGTTGAAGAACTTTTTGCCAAAGAAAAAGAGGAGCTGGAAAAAATTTCCGGTCTCACTTCCGAGCAGGCAAAGGACTATCTTCTGAAGTCCGTTGAGGATGATGTAAAGCACGACACTGCGAAGCTCATCAAGGAGTTAGAGAGCAAGGCAAAGGAAGAAGCAGATAAGAAAGCAAAAGAGTACGTGGTCACAGCGATCCAGAGATGTGCTGCAGACCATGTGGCAGAAACAACAGTTTCTGTCGTACAGCTTCCAAATGACGAGATGAAGGGCCGCATTATCGGTAGAGAAGGCCGTAATATCCGTACATTAGAAACTATGACCGGTGTGGAGCTTATCATTGACGATACTCCGGAGGCGGTCGTTCTGTCCGGCTTTGATCCGGTCAGAAGGGAAGTTGCAAGAATTGCCTTAGAGCGTTTGATCGTGGACGGACGTATCCATCCGGCCAGGATCGAGGAGATGGTGGAGAAAGCGCAGAAGGAAGTTGAAAACATGATGCGCGAGGAAGGTGAAGCCGCTATTCTTGAGGTTGGCATTCACGGAATCCATCCTGAGCTGATCAAGCTTCTCGGCAAGATGAGATTCAGAACCAGCTATGGTCAGAATGCACTGAAGCATTCTATCGAGGTAGCACAGCTGTCCGGGCTGCTGGCTTCTGAAATTGGTGTTGATGTGAGAATGGCAAAACGTGCCGGTTTATTACATGACATTGGAAAATCCGTCGACCATGAAATGGAAGGTTCCCATGTTCAGCTGGGCGCTGAGCTCTGTAAGAAGTATAAAGAGTCAGCAGTTGTCATTAATGCAGTGGAATCCCATCATGGCGATGTTGAGCCAACGAGCCTCATTTCCTGTATCGTGCAGGCTGCGGATACGATCTCAGCGGCCAGACCGGGTGCAAGGAGAGAGACGTTGGAAACATACACGAATCGCCTGAAGCAGTTAGAGGATATCACAAACTCCTTCAAGGGAGTCGATAAATCCTTTGCGATCCAGGCGGGACGCGAAGTGCGTATCATGGTAGTACCTGAGCAGATCAGCGATGACGATATGGTTCTGCTGGCCAGAGATATTTCTAAGAAGGTCGAGGACGAACTGGAATATCCGGGTCAGATCAAGGTCAACGTGATCAGAGAATCCAGAGTAACCGATTACGCAAAATAAGCGGTACGCAGAATGACTGCTTGAGACAGAATGTCCGGAGGTACATAATAGTAATGTTATGTGCCCCCGGATTTTTATATCTATAAGACAAAATATAAGGAGGAAGAAGAATGGCAAAGATAGGTTTTATCGGAATGGGCAATATGGGACAGGCAATCATGAAGGGGTTATTAAAGACCTTTGCACCGCAGGATATCCTGTTTTCTTCCGGTCATGAAGAAAAAATGAAAAAGATCACACAGGAGACAGGGGTTCCTCACGCTGCCTCCAACAAAGAGTGTGCAGAACAGTCTCAGTATCTCGTTCTTGCCGTAAAGCCGCAGATGCTGCCGAGAGTGTTTGCAGATATTAAGGACGTAGTAACGAAGGATCAGGTCATTATCTCTATTGCAGCCGGATACGCGATCGCAGATCTTGAGGAAGCCCTCGGCGGAAACGTTCGTATCGTCCGCTCAATGCCGAATACTCCGGCTATGGTCGGTGAGGGAATGACCGGTGTTTGCTACGATCCGGCGATCTTCAGTGCTGAGGAGAAAAATATGGTCGAAGCCTTCTTTACCTCCTTCGGAAAGATGGAATTGGTGGATGAGAAGCTGATGGACGTAGTCGGAAGTGCCAGCGGATGTTCTCCGGCCTATGTCTATATGTTTATTGAAGCTATGGCAGACGGCTGTGTCAGAAACGGAATGCCGCGTCAGGCTGCATACCGTATGGTCTCTCAGGCAGTATTGGGAAGTGCAAAGATGGTGCTGGAAACAGGAAAACATCCGGGCGAGCTTAAGGACATGGTATGCTCTCCGGGAGGAACAACGATCGAAGGTCTGGCCGTTTTAGAGGATTGCAATTTCCGTGGGGCCATTATCAAGGCCTGCGATGCAAATTACCAGAAGAATAAGAAATTAAAATAGACAGGAAATAACAATATGGAAGCAACCATTCGTTTAAACAGAGAGCTTGCGTATACAGGCGTGATATTAAAAATATATCGGGATACCGTGGTGGCTAATGGAATCAGGGAAACGTATGATTTTATCCATCACGACGGTGCGGCGGCAGTCCTCCCGGTGACAAAGGACGGAAAACTTATGCTGGTACGCCAGTACCGGAACGCGCTGGATCGGCCTACGCTGGAGCTCCCGGCAGGTAAGGTGGATGCCCCACAGGAGCCAAGGATCGAATGTGCCTACAGAGAGCTGGAGGAGGAGACCGGATTCCGCACAGAAAAGCTGGAGTATCTGATGACATTGAATACGACAGTGGCTTTCTGCGACGAGGCCATCGATGTGTTTATTGCAAGAGATCTGCGCCCTTCCAGACAGAAGCTGGATGCAGATGAGAGCATCGATGTCGAGGAGTGGGAGGTAAAAGATCTGCTGGAGCTGATCTACACAGGAAAAATGACAGACAGCAAGACCGTTGCCGCTATTTTAGCCTATGCCCAGCGGGAGGGAATACGCTAGTGCTTCCGTTCATATAATGAAGAAACGGAATCGGCAAGAGGCGCTGCATGAAACAGTTCAGAAACAGAGAGGACAGCCTGAGATTCGGGCTGTCCATTTTTTTGCTCATCGGATCTATAGCCGGAACGATATTCTGCAATCGAATGGATGAGGAGATGAAGGGAGAGCTCCTGAACCTCGAACGAAGTATGATATCGACGTCCATCCTGCAGAGCTTAGATCTTGAGGAGCTTTTTTTCCGTGTGTTTTGGCGTCGGCTCCGTGAAATCGTTTTTCTTCTTCTCCTCTCAGCAACAAAGGCAGCATACTTCGGTTTTCTTATTGCCTCTGCTGTCCTTGGCTTTTTTGCTGCTGTTCTGGTGTCCTCCATGACGATGCGGCGGGGGATTTTCGGGCTTTTTGAATTTCTGTCCTTTGTTTTTCCGCAGGCGGCGGTCTATCTTGGAGAATTTTATATACTGGCGTGGTGGATGCCGGTAAGAAGAAAGAGCTTTACATGGAGTCTGGCGGCACTTTTTTTATGCACAACAATAGTTGGAGCGTTGATGGAGAGCTTTCTGAATCCATGGATCGTAGCATTGGTGGTCAACATGTAGTTTATCTCAGGCGATAAGTACCGGCAAATTTGTCTCTGAGGATATTATGTTTGATTTTACGGCAGTATGGGGATATAATGGATAAAATACCACACACATGTGGAAAAGAGTGGAAAAACAAGAGATATGAGCAGGTCGCATCTGCTGCCTGCCGCAGTCAGGTTTTAGGAGGGAGATACAGTGGGGGGAAATGAAAGACAGAATCAGAAAATTTATAGACTATCTGGAAAGTGAAAAGCATGCGTCCGGTAATACACGGGTCTCGTATCAGAGAGATCTGCTTCAGATGGCAGATTTCCTCGAGGACTTAGGGATCCGGGAAACGCAGCGTGTGACAAAGACAGCTTTAAATTCGTTTATACAGAAATTAGAGAAGGATGGAAAGGCAGCTTCGACTATATCCAGAACGCTTGCATCTATGAAAGCCTTTTTCGGCTATGAATTTCGTATGGGACGGATAAAACGCGATCCGGCAGAAATGCTCCATGCACCTAAGATCGATCGAAAAGCTCCGGTCATCCTCTCTGTAGAGCAGGTGAAACGGCTTTTGGAGCAGCCGTCGGGAGCAACAGCCAGAGAAGTACGCGATAAGGCCATGCTGGAGTTGCTCTGTGCAACGGGGATCCGCGTATCCGAGCTGATACAGTTGAAGCTGGAGGACATTAACTTACCTATCGGATTTATCCGATGCCGGGATGAACGTAAAGAACGGACGATCCCCTTTGGCCGTCCGGTTGCAGAGGCTCTTGAGAATTATCTGCAGGAGGCCCGGGGAGAGTTATTAAAAGAAAAGGAATCCTCGTGGCTGTTTGTCAACTGCAGCGGAGCTTCCATGAGCCGGCAGGGCTTTTGGAAAAATCTGAAATATTATGGGGAGAAGGCCGGGATCGAAGAAGATATTACCCCATATACGCTCCGCCATTCCTTTGCGGCACATCTGATCGGCAGCGGAGCGGATATGAAGGCAGTTCAGGCCATGATGGGACATTCCGACTTTGCCTCTACGCATGTATATGCCGCATACGCAGAGGGCGGGAATGGCAGAACCTTAAAGTGACAGGATTGTAACCGAATCAAGTAAGTAGCAAAGCGGATTGTGAATATCCGCTTGACGGTTAAACATCGGGGGACAGGATGCTTCTGGTAATATGGAGCCACCGTCCCCTCATCAGACGGATCAGGAACACGATGCCGCGGAAGCACAGCTCAGCAGTCATGGCACCCCATACACCGAGGACGCCGTAGGAGCGGGCGAAAAGCAGAACAGCGAGAACGCGGACGCCCCACATGCTGCAGAGGTTGAGAATGAATGGGCCCTTGCTGTCTCCTGCGCCGCGAAGGGCTCCGATCACAACGATGCTGACGGCAAATAATGGTTCGGAAAATGCAACGATCCTCAGCGCTTTGGCACTGAGAGCGGCCACCTCCGGATCAGAGGTCAAAAGCCCGGTGAGCTGCGGAGCAAAGAGGAACATGAAGGCTCCCATTCCTGTTACCAGAAGAAAGCCTAAGAAGGTGGTTCCGCAGGCAAAGCGCTTTGCCATATCGCTCCTTTCGGCTCCGATGCTTTGTCCGACAAGGGCGGTGGCAGCTGCTGCAACTCCATAGGCAGGGAGATAGCAGATGCTTTCCGTCTGGACGGCAACATAGTTTGTTGCCATGGCGGTAGTTCCCATCTCTGCGATCACAGCAGTCATAACGATCTGCGCGACGGAGAGAGTGATACGCTCTAAGGCAGTCGGCGTTGCAATACGCATTGTTGCAGACATACAAGGCTTTGTGAATTTCCAGGTCGCCTGTCCCGTGAGACAGAGGGGGCCTTTTTTCTTTGCCAGAGCGAGAAGGAGAGAAAGACCGACGCACATCTGGGCAAGTCCGGTGCCCAGAGCGGCTCCGGCAACACCCAGGCCGGCGCCCCAGACAGTGATGCCGCCGATTTGGCGTGTTGGATAAATAAGGACGAAATTAAAGATCACATCGAGGATACACATTCCCACATTCATGCAGCTTGGCAGCACCACGTTTCCACTGCAGCGCAGAATGCTGGAGTAGATGGCAGAAGCCATACTGAAGGGAAGGAAAAGACCGACGATCTTGAAATATTCGGAAGCAGCGGGACGGATCTCCATATCCGCACCGAGAAGGGTGGGAAGATAACGGCTTAAGATCATAGTGATAACGGACAGGGCCATGCCGAACAGGGCATTAAAGAGGATGGCCTGACAGAGAACGCTTCTTCCGTCCTTTTCACGGCCTGCCCCAAGATACTGGGCAACCTGAACGGAAAAGCCGACGGCAACGGCATTCGTGATCCCGTTGAGAAGCCAGATGGAGCTGGAGACCACGCCGATGGCCGCCGTGGCGGCCTGACCGAGGCTGCCGACCATGGCCGTATCGATATAGCTCATCATTGTCATTACCAGCTGCTCAAGAATCGCAGGAATGGAGAGGGCAATGATCAGCTGTATCTGGTTTTTCAAAGAAATACGGGAGCCATTTCTCATGGCTTCACTCATTTGTATCATATTCATAAATAAAATCCTTTCGTTTGCCATAGGCGGAAACCCACTACCTTCAGGTGGTGGGAGGAGCCTTGTAAATCTTTCGTCAT
>ENA-UESP01001462-UESP01001462.1-human-gut-metagenome-genome-assembly--contig:-NODE-1462-length-15617-cov-3.957593_pt1 | contig 15617 bp, 8 predicted proteins | sample MGYA00243003_ERZ508004 | MGnify/ENA primary metagenome ERZ508004 (study PRJEB26167, sample SAMN06115443) | human gut metagenome | host: Homo sapiens | place: China:Henan | collected 2015-07-29 | study...
AAAGACCTGCATGCCAGCATTAATGGCAAAGAGATATTGAAAGGCATTAACCTGACGGTGAAACCGGGCGAAGTACATGCAATTATGGGACCGAATGGTTCCGGTAAGAGTACTTTGTCATCGGTACTGGTGGGGAATCCGGCTTTTGAGGTAACGAAAGGTTCAATCACTTTTTATGGAAAGAATCTGTTGGAGTTGAGTCCGGAAGATCGTAGCCATGAAGGTATTTTCCTTAGTTTCCAGTATCCGGTGGAGATTCCGGGAGTGAGTATGGTAAACTTTATGCGTGCTGCCGTAAACGAACAACGCAAATACAAAGGTTTGCCTGCGCTGACAGCCAGCGAGTTCCTGAAACTGATGCGTGAGAAACGTGCGGTGGTTGAATTGGATAACAAATTGGCTAACCGTTCGGTAAACGAAGGTTTCTCCGGTGGTGAAAAGAAACGGAACGAGATTTTCCAAATGGCGATGTTGGAACCACGTTTAAGCATTCTTGACGAGACGGACTCCGGTCTGGATATCGATGCTCTTCGTATCGTTGCGGAAGGAGTGAACAAATTGAAAACTCCCGAAACAAGCACAATTGTTATCACTCACTATCAACGTCTGCTTGATTATATCAAACCGGATATCGTGCATGTTCTTTATAAAGGTCGTATCGTGAAAACTGCCGGACCGGAACTTGCTCTTGAACTGGAAGAAAAAGGATATGATTGGATAAAGAAAGAAGTAGGAGAATGACGATGAATGCGGAACAACAATATATAGAACTCTTCTCGCAGACGGAAGCTATGATCTGCAAACATAGCGCTGAAGTGCTGAATGCGCCTCGTGCTGCTGCCTTTGCCGATTTTGAGCGAATCGGATTCCCGACCCGCAAAATGGAGAAGTACAAATATACGGATGTAAGCAAGTATTTTGAACCGGACTTTGGTTTGAACCTGAATCGCCTGGCTATTCCGGTCAATCCGTATGAAGTGTTCAAGTGCGATGTGCCGAATATGAGCACTGCCCTGTATTTTGTGGTGAATGACGCTTTCTATGACAAGGCCCTTCCCAAAAGTCATTTGCCGGAAGGCGTGATATTTGGCAGCTTGAAAGAGGTGGCCAGGCAACATCCCGAATTGGTGAAGAAGTATTACGGCAAACTGGCGGATACTTCAAAAGATGGTGTGACCGCCTTTAATACGACTTTTGCGCAAGATGGCGTAATTTTCTATGTGCCGAAGAATGTAGTAGTGGAAAAACCTATCCAGTTGGTGAATATTCTTCGTGCAGATGTCAATTTCATGGTGAACCGCCGTGTGTTGATTATTCTGGAAGATGGTGCACAAGCCCGTCTGCTGATTTGTGATCATGCTATGGATAATGTGAACTTCCTTGCAACACAGGTAATAGAAGTCTTTGCAGGAGAGAATACGGTGTTTGATTTGTATGAGTTGGAAGAAACACATACAAGTACTGTCCGTATTAGTAATTTATATGTAAAGCAGGAAGCAAACAGTAACGTTTTGCTGAATGGTATGACTTTGCATAATGGCACTACCCGTAATACTACGGAGGTATTGCTGGCAGGAGAAGGTGCTGAAATTAATCTTTGCGGAATGGCGATTGCTGATAAGAACCAGCATATAGATAATAATACAAGTATTGATCACGCGGTTCCGAATTGTACAAGTAATGAATTATTCAAATATGTACTCGATGATCAGTCGATAGGTGCATTTGCCGGATTAGTGCTGGTACGTCCTGACGCCCAACATACAAATTCTCAACAGACAAACCGTAATCTTTGCGCTACACGTGATGCTAGAATGTACACGCAGCCGCAGTTGGAGATTTATGCGGACGATGTGAAATGTTCGCATGGAGCAACGGTGGGACAGCTTGATGAGAATGCATTGTTTTATATGCGTTCCCGTGGAATCAACGAGAAAGAAGCTCGTCTGCTTCTGATGTTTGCGTTTGTCAACGAAGTGATTGATACCATTCGTCTGGATGCGCTGAAAGATCGCTTGCATCTGTTGGTTGAGAAACGTTTCCGTGGTGAGTTGAACAGATGTCAGGGTTGTGCGATTTGTAAATGAGTAATAGCGAATAAACATGGATATTCAAAAGATACGTGAGGATTTCCCGATATTGAGCCGTACGGTTTACGGTAAGCCATTGGTTTATTTCGATAACGGTGCGACGACTCAGAAACCCCGTCTGGTGGTTGATGCATTGGTAGATGAGTATTATTCCGTCAATGCAAATGTGCATCGCGGAGTGCATTATCTTTCACAGCAGGCTACGGAACTGCACGAGGCATCTCGTGAATCGGTACGTCAGTTTATCAATGCCCGCAGCACGAGTGAAGTGGTGTTCACACGGGGAACAACGGAAAGCATAAACTTGCTTGTTTCCAGTTTTGGTGACGAGTTTATGCAAGAAGGGGATGAGGTGATCCTTTCTGTAATGGAACATCATAGTAATATTGTCCCCTGGCAACTTCTGGCTGCTCGTAAAGGTATTGCAATCAAAGTGATTCCGATGAACGACAAAGGCGAACTGTTGTTGGACGAATACGAAAAATTATTCTCCGAACGCACGAAGATTGTCAGTGTGGTGCATGTGTCGAACGTATTGGGTACGGTGAATCCGGTGAAGGAAATGATTGCAACAGCACATGCCCACGGTGTACCCTGTCTGATTGATGCAGCTCAGTCTATCCCTCACATGAAAGTGGACGTACAGGATTTGGATGCCGATTTTCTCGTGTTCTCCGCTCATAAAATATATGGTCCGACAGGTGTCGGTGTACTTTATGGAAAGGAAGAATGGCTGGACCGCCTTCCGCCTTACCAGGGAGGAGGAGAGATGATTCAGCATGTCTCTTTTGAAAAAACGACTTTCAATGAACTTCCTTTCAAGTTTGAAGCCGGTACACCTGACTATATCGGAACTACCGGACTGGCGAAAGCACTCGATTATGTGAATGGTATCGGTCTGGAGCAAATAGCCGCCCATGAGCATGAACTGACAACTTATGCTCTGCAACGTCTGAAAGAAATTCCTACTATGCGTATATTCGGTGAAGCTGCTGACCGTGGAGCGGTGATATCCTTCCTTGTCGGTGACATTCATCATTTCGATCTCGGAACTTTACTCGACCGCTTAGGTATTGCCGTCCGTACAGGACATCATTGTGCCCAACCTTTGATGCAACGCCTTGGCATAGAGGGGACAGTGCGGGCTTCGTTTGCCATGTACAATACGAAATCGGAAATTGATATATTGGTGGCCGGGATTGAACGTGTCAGCAAGATGTTTTAAAGATATGAATCGCTATTTCTGTGGAATAGCGATTTTTTTATTCTTTAACTAAAAAAAGAATACCCAAAGTGCAGTGATTTGAGTTTTCTTGCGTCTAATGAGTAAAGAAACAAATATTCATGGAATATCTGGAGGGTCGTGAGACCATGCTTATATTATAAATTCTCTCTCTTTAACATTAATGGCAGCTATATCGTAAATAAATTACGGTATAGCTGCAACTTTTTTAGGACGGCTTACGTCTAATATATAGAATTGCAAATAACTTAAAGAGAAAAAGACAATGTTAATAACAACAACTCCCATTATTGAGAGAAAACGAATAGTGAAATATTATGGAATCGTTTCCGGAGAAACAATCATAGGTGCCAATGTGTTTCGTGACTTGTTTGCAAGTATCCGCGATATTGTAGGAGGGCGTTCCGGAGCGTACGAAGAAGTATTGCGCAAAGCTAAAGATACCGCTTTGCAGGAAATGCAGGCACAAGCTGCTCAGTTAGGAGCAAATGCCGTGATAGGTGTTGATTTGGATTACGAGACAGTAGGAGGTAGTGGCAGTATGCTAATCGTACAGCCGTAAAGATTGAGGATGACTGAGATAGGTGGCATTGAAATTATAAATCATTATTCATTCCGAATAAGCAGAATGAATAATGATTTATTTAAGGCTCTAATGAGGCATTTTGAATGAAGCTAGTTCCGGTTCGATATGTTCCTGCTTCATAATATCCTCCATTCTTTTCACGATTTCCGGGTGGTATCTGGCAACATCTGTCTGTTCTCTGGGATCAGAATCCAGATCATATAATTGAATTTTCCTGTTTCCTTTAAAAATATTCAATACAATACCCTTCCATTTGCCCATTCGGACAGCTTTTTGGCCTCCGCTATCGGGAAATTCCCAATATAAGAAATCATGTTTATTCTGTTTTTTGCCTAGTAATTCCGGCAAAAAGCTGATTCCGTCCGTAGTCGGGCATTCTACTTTTGCAATCTCACAGAAAGTAGGCATAATGTCCCAAAAGGCACAGATGAGATCACTTTTACTACCGGCTTTTATCTTTTTAGGCCAACTGGCAATCATCGGAACACGAATGCCTCCTTCGCGGAGCGATGCTTTGCCCCAGCCCCATTCACTTTTGAATGGTTTAGCACTATCGAAAAAGAAAGAATCGCTTCCGCCATTGAAAGTCGGCCCGTTGTCACTGGTAAAAATGATGATGGTATTGTCATAGATTCCCAGTTCTTTAAGTTTATTAATAAGTCCCCCGATCTGTTCATCCCAGTAGCTGATCATGGCAGCATAGGTTGCGCGAGGATAACGGCAGGGAAAATAATCTTTATTGCCTGTGTATGGTTTTTCATCTCCAAACTTGTTCACATAATGCTTTACCCATTTTTCCGGTGCTTGTAAGGGAACATGGGGAAGGGGCGTCGTCCAGAATAAGACGAAAGGATTATCTTTAGTAAGGTCGATAAAGTTGAGTATTTCTTTGTACATCAGGTCCGGTGCATACTCATTGAGAGTATATTTCGCATAGCTTTTTTCTTCGTATGGGTCTGCACCTTTATCCAGTTTGGTGTGGGGGACTACCAATGGATTATTCAGATATTCCCGATGTTCGTTTCTATATAAAAATGGAGGGTAGTAGGTATGAGCTTCTCTTTGGCAATTATATCCGTAGAAAGTGTCGCAACCCTGATTTTTAGGATCGCCGGTCGAACCGATATAGCCCAGTCCCCATTTGCCGAAAGCGGATGTCTTATATCCTGCATCTTTCATTACTTCGAAGATGGTGCGGGCATCGTCGGGAAGCGGGAACTGTCCTTCCGGATCAAGTTCGAGATTACCGCGTACAGGGGTATGCCCGCTGTGCGTGCCTGTCAGCAGACAAGAGCGGGAAGGGGCACTGACAGTTGTCCCCGAATAACACTGTGTAAAACGCATTCCGCTTTGTGCCAACTTATCGATGTTGGGCGTCTCGAACTTTTCTTGTCCGTAACAACTTAGATCGCCATAACCCAAATCGTCTGCAAGGATAAAAACGACATTCGGTTTCTTGTCCTTATTCTTCTCTGCGTGAATGAAAGGAGTTATCAGCAAAAGGCCGGTCGAAATTAGAATTGCCTGTTTCATGATATATGTTTTTTGTTAGGATGCTTACAAAGTTATATTTTTTCTAAGGAATAAATGAAAAAGCAATACGTGAATTTTTTGACAGATGAAAAATCGTACCTTTGTACAGTCGAACAGATAAAAAGAAAAGAACAGTGGCAAAGATAGTGGAAACACCTTTAATGAAGCAGTATTTCGATATAAAGGCAAAACATCCTGATGCAATCCTGTTATTCCGTGTAGGCGACTTTTACGAAATGTATGGCGAAGACGCTGTGACCGGAGCCGAAATACTGGGTATCGTACAGACGAAAAAAGCGAACGGACCGGGGCAAACGATCGAGATGGCCGGTTTCCCTCACCATGCATTGGACAGCTATCTGCCCAAGCTGGTGCGTGCCGGTAAGCGCGTAGCTATCTGCGACCAGCTGGAAGATCCGAAACTCACAAAGAAATTAGTGAAACGCGGTATCACCGAATTGGTAACTCCGGGTGTTTCTATCAATGACAATATACTCAACCATAAGGAAAACAACTTCCTTGCTGCCATTCATTTTGGTAAGGATGTCTGTGGAATTGCATTTCTCGATATCTCTACCGGCGAGTTCCTGACAGCCGAAGGAACCGTTGATTATGTGGATAAACTGCTGAATAATTTTTCACCGAAAGAAGTATTGGTCGAACGGGGTAGCCGTAAACGTTTTGAAGAGGCTTTCGGTCCTCGGTTCTTTATTTTTGAACTGGATGACTGGGTGTTTACTTCGGAAGCTGCCAACGACCGTCTTCTGAAACATTTCGAAACGAAGAACCTGAAAGGTTTCGGTGTCCAGCATTTGAAATTGGGAGTCGTAGCTTCGGGGGCCATCCTGTATTATCTGGATCAGACGCAACACACCCATATTTCGCATATCACCTCTCTTTCCCGTATCGAAGAAGACCGCTATGTACGCCTCGATAAGTTTACGGTGCGCAGCTTGGAGCTGGTCAGCACGATGAACGAGGAGGGGACGAGTTTGCTGGATGTGCTGGATAAGACCGTTTCCCCGATGGGGTCGCGTATGTTGCGCCGTTGGATCTTGTTCCCCTTGAAGGATGTGAAACCGATCCATGAGCGTCAGGACGTAGTGGAATATTTCTTCCGCCATCCCGAAGTGAAAGAACTGCTGGAAGAGAAGCTGGAACAGATCGGCGACTTGGAACGTATTATTTCCAAAGTGGCGGTCGGCCGCGTCTCTCCCCGCGAAGTGGTACAGTTGAAAGTCGCTCTTCGTGCCATCGAGCCGATCAAGGAGGCTTGTACGGCAAGCGATGAGCCGAGCCTTTGCCGTATCGGCGAACAGTTGAATGCCTGTGCCCTGATCCGTGACCGGATAGAAAAAGAGATCAACAACGATCCGCCTTCCTTGCTGAACCGGGGCGGCGTGATTGCGACAGGCGTGAACGCCGAGCTTGACGAGTTGCGTGCAATCGCTTATTCGGGTAAAGATTATCTCTTGAAGGTACAACAGCGGGAAATAGAACAGACGGGTATATCGAGCCTTAAAATCGGTTTCAACAATGTTTTCGGGTATTATATCGAAGTGCGTAACGCCTACAAGGACAAAGTCCCTGCCGGATGGATACGCAAACAGACTTTGGTGAATGCCGAACGTTATATTACCGAAGAACTGAAAGAATACGAAGAAAAGATATTGGGAGCGGAAGAGAAGATACTTTCGTTGGAAGCCCGTCTCTTTAACGAACTGGTGCTTTGTCTTTCCGAATATATTCCGCCTATCCAGATGAATGCGAACCTGATCGGTCGTCTGGACTGTCTGCTCTCGTTTGCCAAGGTAGCTGAAAGTAATCGTTATATCCGTCCGGATGTGAATGATTCGCAGGTGATCGATATTAAGGCTGGCCGCCATCCGGTGATTGAAAAACAGTTGCCTATCGGCGAACCTTATATTGCCAATGATGTCTATCTGGACGATGAAAAGCAGCAGATTATCATTATCACCGGACCCAACATGGCCGGTAAGTCCGCTTTGCTTCGCCAGACGGCTCTGATTACGCTGATGGCGCAGATCGGTTGTTTCGTCCCAGCCGAATGCGCTCGTATCGGGATTGTGGATAAGATATTTACACGTGTGGGAGCTTCGGATAACATTTCGGTCGGAGAATCCACTTTCATGGTGGAGATGAACGAGGCTTCGGATATCCTCAACAACATGTCTTCCCGCAGTCTTGTCCTGTTTGACGAATTGGGACGCGGGACAAGCACATACGACGGTATTTCTATTGCCTGGGCGATTGTCGAATATATCCACGAACATCCCAATGCCCGTGCGAAGACATTGTTTGCCACGCATTATCATGAGTTGAACGAGATGGAGGCTTCTTTCAAGCGTATCAAGAACTACAATGTTTCGGTGAAGGAGGTCAATAACAAAGTGATCTTCTTGCGCAAACTGGTTCCCGGAGGCAGTGAACACAGTTTCGGTATCCATGTGGCCAAGATGGCGGGTATGCCGAAAAGCATCGTAAAGCGTTCCAACGAAATCCTGAAACAGTTGGAAACGGAAAACCGTCAGGAGGGGATTGCCACGGAAAAACGCAAAGGCAGTATCAAAAGCAAGCCTGTAAAAGGAATCGCTTCATCGGCAGACGGCTATCAGCTCAGCTTCTTCCAATTGGATGATCCGGTGTTGTGCCAGATACGCGACGAGATACTGAACCTGGATGTGAACAACCTGACACCGCTGGAAGCCCTGAATAAGCTGAGCGAGATACGAAGGATTATTACTGGGAAATAAAAACGACTACTGGTGTTTATCTGGGGATCTCCTCACCATAAAAGATAAGGTCTCTCTTATGTCGCATAGGGTATTTATCTGAGAGGTATGTCGAAACAAAATCCTGCATACTGATAGCCATAATTTAAGTACGGATTACACGGAAGTAAAATAATTTATCCGTGAAATCCGTGTCTAAAAGATCGTGATAGATAAAGAGCCTATCTCTTTTTTTCTTATCTTTTAACAAACCTGGATAACAGGTATGTCTAACAGGAAAGCTATCTTTTTTAGTTTATCCGCAACATGTCCGATACCGATTGCACAGTGGTGTGAAGGACCCGCCTTACTCCATCGGTTCATAAAGGTGCGGGCTCCGCAACTGAACCTGTAGCGGCTGTTCGTGTTTCCTATGTGCAGGGTGGGTCCGTCGGTCGATTCTCCCTCTGCGATAAGTAAAAATACGCCATCATTATTTTCACATACGGAAAGAAAAGTGACAGGTCCCTGTTTGACGCGCATCTGAATGGACAATCCTTTGCCCGGTTTACCGTGATATACGGGTAGCGGTACGAGGCTGACCTTTCCCTCAGCAATGGCGAAATGAGCCGGTCCGTCATGTCCCCATAAAACAACATCGTCATTGAAGTCTATGGCATACGGTTCAGAGAATGAACCTCCGGCATCTAAAAGAGAAAGGAGCTTCATGGCTTGTACGTTCTTTACTTCGCACTCGCCTGCTACCGGGATGCCGCGTCCTGTAAGTAGGGTATTGCCGGCTATTACGGAAGTCACGATATTTTCATAATCGTTTCCTTTCCAACCTTCGTAGTAGTAGGCTATTGAACTGAGGTTGTGGGCTTCGGCCAGTTTATCGAGTGCGACAGAGGTGCGGGCAGCACGATCCAATTCGTATTCTTCACAATGCGGGTCGACTTCAAACTTCATGGAAAATTCCAGACGTTTTGCTATTCGTTCGTCTTCCGTTACAGCATCCCGGTAAGCTTTGAGTTCGCACATTTCGAGAAGCTCTATGTGAGTGCCGAAAGTGAAGGATTGCCGGGTAATGTCGGTGTAAACGTCCAGCATACCGCAATAATAGTGTCCGAGAATACCCATCCGGTTGTTACGCATCCCTTGTACGGCCCTTACCGCATCGATCCAGTTTTCGATTTCGTTCCATACGTATGGTTCTTCGAGGTAACCGGTCAGGATGTCGTATTTGATGCCGGCACGGTTGAATACGCAGGCAAATTCCGGAGTGGAACAGGCTTGGCAGTGAGCCAGCCATTCGCCGGTCATTTTTCCACGGTCGCCTAATCCGTTGATATAATCGTAATTTATGGCGGCTACGGGTTGTATGTTGAGCAGGATAACCGGAATCTTGATGCGCTGGGCGATCGGAAGGATCGTTGAGGAAAGGGCATAGGTCGAAATAAAGATGAAGAGGATTTCTATGTCTTCACTTTTTAAAACTTCTGCTGTCCGGGCTGCCTTTTCCGGGCTGTCTACCATTCCCCCGTCAATCACGGTTGCCTGTAAGCCGGACATACGTTCTTTTATCATTCTTTGGTAATCCGTCAATCGGGAGAGAAGCCCTTCGAATTGATTCCAATAGGTGTTCAATCCGACTCCGATCAGTCCGACTTTAACTTCCTTTTTTGTTGTATTCATGGTATTCTTCATTATTTATTTTTCTTCACTTTGAAAGTATAAGTACCGGAACCTGTTGTTGCTACGACATACCGATTTCCTTCTTGTTTGCAACTGATTCCGGGGACATCTTCCAATCGTACACCGCTTTCGGTTATTTGTTTCGTGTCGGCAGACGGGAGATAGACGGAGGCTTTGCTGTTTGCCGGTACTTCCACTCGGATGATAAATTCTTTATCGTTGTCTTTCCAGTCGGAAACAATCTGTCCGTAAGGCGATTCGTAGGAAACCTGTGCGTCGCGGACATCACCGACCGGTTCGGGTTTGATGACAATATGCTTAAACCCGAAGGAATCTTCTTTCTGACGGATGCCTCCTAAGCCGCTGAACAACCATTCCATCAGATGACCCAACATAAAATGATTGTTCGATACGAAGCCGTATGCCTGCCAGGATTCGGTGAGAGCAGTAGCTCCGTGTGCCAGTTGCCAACCGTATCCCGGTGTGTCGTACTTGCAGTTCATATCGTAAATGACATCCGAAGCGCCACCGGCTTCAAGGGCACGCAAGACATAGCGGTAGCCGACGTCGCCTGCCGTCAGGGCGTTGTTGCGTCCGCGGATATCGGCTATCAGGTTATCGAATACCTGCTGCCTGTTTTCCGGAGTCGTCAGTCCCATGTAGAGTGCGACGGCGTTTGCCGCCTGGCTGTTGCGGTCGTAGGTCCGGGTGGACGAGTTCCAGAAAGTCCGGTTGAAGGCTTGTTTGATCCGGGCCGCCAGTTCCTGGTACTTGCGTGCATCGTCCGGCTTCCCTAAAAGGTTTGCCATTTTCTCCATCAGGGTGACGTCGTAATAGTAGATAGCCGTTGCCGTTACGCCATTGGAGGTCAGTTGCGATTCTCCCGGACTTTCCGGACCGATGTCGAACCAGTCTCCCAAGCCGTAGGCGATAATATGGTTATCGGCTTTCGAGGAAAGGTAGTCGATGTAGCGTTGCATATCCGGATAATAGGTTTCGATCGGGCGCGTATCGCCATACCATTGGTAGATGTACCAAGGGCTGATGACAAATGTGCTTCCCCATTCCGGCGTATCCTTGAAGCCTCCTTCGAATTCGACTAGTTCGGGAGCAATGGTCGGTATCATGCCGTTGGCTGCTTGTGTGGAGCGCATATCGTTGAATGTCTTTTCGTACAGGCGTGCCAGGTTGTAGCGGTATTGTACGGAGTATTGCATCAGGTGCGCTTCTTCTAGCCAACCCAACTTCTCACGATGCGGGCAGTCGGTTAGCACGCTTGCCATATTGCTGCGGATCGCCCAGTCGATCAGTTCGTATGTCTGATTGAACAACGGTTTGGAACAATGGAAACTGCCGACATCTTCGGCCGAATAGCAAGTATGAAGACCGGTAATTTCCGTTATTTCAGGTAGTCCGCCCGGATTGGGTTGTCCGGCGGGAACAGCACCTTCGACCTGCACGTAACGAAAACCGTAGTAGGTAAACTGGGGTTGCCAACTTTCAATACCTTTTCCTTTCGGTGTGTAACCGAACCAGAAAGGAGCGCCGGACGCGCTTTGGTTTACGGTACTGTCCGGATTCAGCAGTTCGGCCGGATAGAGCTTAACCGGATGCGTGTCCTTTGAATGCAGGGAAAGCCGTATGATGCCGGAAAAGTTTTGTCCCAAATCGTACACCCATTGTCCTTTCCGGGTCTTGAAAAGACGGACGGTGGGGATTCGGTCACGTACGGTCAGCGGTGCGGAGCGTTGGGAGAGGAGCCGGGTTTTCCAGCCTGTGTCGAGGGCTTTGTTCCAGGTACGGTCGTCGAAACCGGGTTGCATCCATCCGGTCTGTTCTTTCGTGGCATCGTAATCTTCACCGCCGTAAATACTGCTGTAGGTAACGGGGCTTTCGGTTGTTTTCCAGTCTGTACCGGTTACGATGTCCTGCGTACTGCCGTCTGCATATTCGATTTGTATTTTCATCAAGAGGCGCGGAGCGCCATATGAAGCAAGCAGTTTGAAATAACGTTCCCGCGGGATATTGAAAAAGCCGTTTCCCAACATGACGCCTATTGCGTTTCCGCCTTGCTTTAGCTGTCCGGACAGATCGAAAGTGACATACAGCGCACATTTATCATATTTTGTCCATCCCGGATCGAGAAAGTTGTTACCCACCTTCTCTCCATTCAGGAACATATCGAAATGTCCGAGTCCGGAGACATAGGCGGTCGCTCGTTTTACCGGTTTTTGAACCGTAAATTCTTTTCGGAATTGGGGGAGGCGGTACATACCGATCTTTTTGCCTTTGAGTTCCCGGTCCACGTTGGCCAGTCCGTGCAGCCCTATCGTGACGATTTCGTCTTTCCTGTCTTTTTCCAGTGCAATCCATTTGGCATTGCTCCAGTCTTTTTCCGAAAGAAGCCCCATGCCGAAGGTATGGATACAGCTCCAGCGGGAAGGGCTGTCCTCCTTATCCCAACTCCTTACTTTCCAGTAGTAGGTCTGTCCTGCTTTCAATTCTTTTCCTTTGAAAGGAACAAGGATCGAGGCGGAAGAAAGCGTTTTTCCGCTGTCCCAGATATTTCCATTGCCGGCCTGTAGTTTTTCCGGAGAATCGGCCACTAATATCTGCCAGGCCGATTGTTCGAAGTTCCGTTGTTGTGCCTGTATCTGCCAGCTGAAACAAGGTTGTCCTGTTTCGATTCCTAACGGGTTTTCTTCCTGTTCGCATCGCAGGTTATAAACGGAATGTGTGTCCGCTGCCTGTAGAAAGAAAGGAAAAACCATACATAAGATACAAATGTTTAAAAGTCTATTTTTCATGCTGCCGTCCTTTTTTGAAAAAGGTGCCATGCTTTTCCGGAAAAGCACGCACCCTCTTTTCGTGTATGTTTAATGAATTAATTCAAAATCTTCCATCAGCCCGTAATCCATCATCTGGTATTCTTTTCCGGATATCGGTTTGTCTACGTTTTTCCAATGCCAGGGAGATGCCAGGCCGGGAGCCGGATTCCGGTAATGCGGGCCTAACAGGTTCTTCAAACTGCCGATCACATGTACATCGATCGTGTTGCTGCCTTCTTTCAGGTAGGATGTTACATCCAGTTGCCAGGGGTCGAAGGCGATCATACCGGCTTTCTGTCCGTTGACGTATACTTCTGCTACCGTCCCGTTCCATTTGTTCAGTTTGACGGCATATCTGCCTGTAAGGTCATCGAGGGTATATTCTTTGCTATAGCTCATATCCCATGAGTAGAACGGTTGCTTTTGTTCTTTCCAGCTACCCAGTGTGAACGATTCCTGTGGTGCACCGATGCTCCATCCCTCTTGTTCGGGTACGACCGAGAAGTTTCCGATGATGTAGACCGGTTCTATCTCTGCAAAAATACGCATCGGGTTGATGCTGAGTTCTACCGTATTGCTACCTTTTTTCACCTGTCCGCCTATCGGATAAACGCCGAAAGAACGGTCCAGCCACCATTCACCTGGAAGAGCGTTCACGAGATTTCCGTTGATTTTTACGGTAAATAGTTCGGGGCGTTCGGAAACCAGTTTGATACCGGAATAGTCGAAAGCATCGTTTACCGTAAAATGATAGGAGGCCGTGAAGCCGCCATCCTTAAAGTGGTCGCGGTCGAGGATATTCCGTTTGTATTGTACGGAGGTATTCCAAGGATTGCCGTTGGTGAATCCGTGCGCTTTGAAGGCGATATCGGCGGCACGGGAGAAATGTTGTTTCTTGTAAGTCTTTCCTTTAACCGTAACATCGCAAAAGTCAATTGTCAGAGCATTGTCGCGTAAACGGCTGACGGTGGTCCGGCTTGTTGCCGTCACCGGGCTGCTTCCCGCTTTTCCGGGGTGTTCCGGATAGTTTTTAGGGTTCTTGTCAGAACAGTAAAGCAAGAGGCTTCCTGCCGGTTCGATCCGGAAAGATGTACTTAGTATGCCTTTTTCTTTTGAAGACGGATACGTATAGATTTCCCCGTTCAGAGCATCCATTTCCAACATGGCTTTTCCCTGCGTCGAAAGGGTGCCGTCAACAACTTCATCCATAGAAGAGTTGACGAGAAAAACCAATTCTCCGTCTGCAAACCGGCGACGATGGTGATACAGGTTACCACTGTTGAAAGTAATCCTGAAGTTATCGGAAGAGAAATACCGGGCGATTACATCTTTGGATAGTTCCGGGAGTGATGTGACGGTTGTACCGGTCAACAGTCCGGCCAGTTCGTCATTGACAGCCCCGTCTATCCGGGTGGGAGCGGAGAAGGTTATGATCTGTCCACCTTGTTCTACAAATTGTTGCAAGAGGTTGAAGGTAGGCTTGTTTAAGGTCTCCATCATGGGAGGCAGAACGACAGTCGAGTAGGAGGCATTGCCGACGCCGTAAGAAAGCTTCATGGGATGATGGACAAAAATGCATAAAGATGGTATACTCGTAAACAGTGAGCCCCAAGTAGGGAACATTACTATTCATGCGGGCAGATTTTCATGCGGGCAAGTTTTCATGCGAGCGTGAAATCTGTCTGCGTGAATGTGCGAGGGAACTGTAACAAAAAAAGTAAGGAGTATGCATAAATGGCATCAACAGCAGGCAAGAAAACATCCTCCTCCGGAAAAAAGACGGGAAGCAGCACCAGAAAGAAAACTTCCTCCAATACCAGAAGTACCGGCACAAAGCGCACAAAACAGACAAAGAATGCAAAGCAGGCTGCCCAGGACAGCGCTCTTTTCCATGAGATCGGACTGATCGTTTTATTTGTGGCGATGGTCATTCTCTTTTTATGTAACTTTGGGATCATCGGTCCTGTAGGGGATTCCATCAGTCATGTGATGTTCGGACTCTTCGGATTGACCGCTTATGTAGCGCCGATAGGCCTGTTTGTGGGTGTTTCCTTCTGGTTTGCAAATGAAGGAAATCCTACGGCAGCCAGAAAGCTGGCGGCGGGTGCTGTGCTTTTTCTAATGGCGGGGATCCTTTGTGATCTGATCGCAAAAGATGCTTCCGGACTGGAGCAATATAAAATTGCACAGATCTATGAAAACTGTAGGGACAGTCGAAGCGGCGGCGGCGTCCTGGCAGGAAGCCTTACCTATGTATTACATAAATATCTGGAAACCATCGGAACCATTCTGGTGGTGCTTCTAAGCAGTGTGATCAGTATCATTCTGATGACGGAAAAATCTCTTTTGGATGGAATGAAGGCAGGAGGCTCCCATTTGATGGAGCGTACCCAGGCGGAAGCAGAGTATCGCAGAGAGCTGGCGGCAAAAAGAAGAGAAGAGCGGGATGCAAAGGAAGCGTTGGCAGAGGAAGCGCTGCCTGATGAAAACATAAGAGTTGTCAATGAAGGCGATATCCCTGAGAGTGACGAAAGAGCTTATGATAGAAGAAGGCAGCGCCAGCTTGCAGAAAGAGAACGAAAGGCAAGGGAACGCATCCAAAGAGAGGAAACTCGTCAGCAAAGGCAGCGGGACAGACAGCTTAAGGCAGAAGAAAAGGAAAATGAAAAGATTCTGCGCATGGACAGAAAGGTCAGCGGTGTGATGGCGGATACCTCCTTAGACAGACCCCATCAGACAAAGCACCGGGATGACATTCACGAGATTATCCTGGAAAATGGTTATGGAGAGGGGGCGAAGGAGGCCTCCTGTGAGACAGAGGATTTTTCCCCTGCCTATGACAGAATCCGTATACACACTATGCCGAAGGCTCCCACTGATCAGAGGAGCGTACATGAGATCACCCAGCAG
>ENA-UESP01001476-UESP01001476.1-human-gut-metagenome-genome-assembly--contig:-NODE-1476-length-15472-cov-39.810003_pt1 | contig 15472 bp, 6 predicted proteins | sample MGYA00243003_ERZ508004 | MGnify/ENA primary metagenome ERZ508004 (study PRJEB26167, sample SAMN06115443) | human gut metagenome | host: Homo sapiens | place: China:Henan | collected 2015-07-29...
ACACTATACAAAGGTAACTTCAGCTTGACTATTTACATTCTCTTGGGCGTGATTTTTTATCTCATGGGTATTTCATTTTATGTAATATTAAATTAATCAGATTATTGAAAAATCATTGTTTTAATGATTAGTTTCTATATTTGTTGTAAAGGTATTATTCTGTTGTGCAGTCTATCTGCACAACAGAATAATTTTTTGTGGTGATTGTTTTTGCTTATATATGTCGATTATCTATTTTGAATTCTTCAGTATGTTTCCTGTAAGATTCTTATGTTATTATTGATTACACTCTGATATTTTATTTAACAGTCTTCAATTATAATATCAAATTTAATGTCTTTATTTCTAAACAGATGAATATTTGTGTCATGAGTGATTGTCTCCACATCAAATCGTTCACCGTTAGGTTGTCTTCCTATGTTCCATTCATTGATAAATCCTCCATCAGGATAGATAGAGAGTCTTTTTTTACCACATGTAATTGTAAGCACACGCCAGTGAGTGAGTGTTCGCTTATTTAATGAAACGACAGGGACAAGAGTACCTTTTATTCCATGCTCATAGCTAAGATCATCTATCCACGCTTTGGTAAGGGATGTAAGCCATGCATCACGTTTCTCAGATGAAGGCTGGTTTGCACATATACTGTCTGCATTTCCTCTATCATCCTTATATACCTCTATCATAAACTCTATGTCAAACTCTGAACCAATCTGTTTTATTATGTGTTCAATCGTCTGGAGTGTGATTATAATACCCATGATGCTCTTTAGATGTTCATCCTGATAACTGATTTTCAACGTCTCGGCATTCTGCTTTGCGTATGATATGAACTGATCTATGAGTCCTCCGGATTCAGTCTGTAGTATATCTCCTAACTGACAGGTACTTATTTCTCTATATTTATCTCCAGACAGCTTTAAAAGCTTAGCCGATGGTTTGTAGGAGAGATCAATTACAGAGGCACCTGATGCCGGATTATCTGTACGAACGAAGAACATGGTATTATTGCCCCATTGGATATTGAGTTGGGCATTTTCCTTGTTGTTCATAAAATAGAGATAGCCATCAATATAAGCAATAGGATATATGTCTTTATCAATCCATGGGTTTGATATGGTCTTGATATCATCTCCCTTTGCCCACGCCTTAATTTCTCGGCAAATAGCCTTAATTGGTTCAGATATATTATCTTGCTTTGACTTTAATATACAGAAAGAAGTATAGTGGCTCTTCATGACGAAGTAGCTCATAAACTGGGGTTGCCAACCGTTCTCATTGTCTTCATAATCCCATTCCTGATAATCGTTATCTGCAAACAATACAACATCCTGATGTGAAGCAGCAAACGCCTTCTTCAGATCATATAGTGTTGTCTGCGATGGAGAAGTATTCGGAAACGCATCTTTGATATTTTGTGGAACAGTATCTCCAACTTCTTCCTCCTCTTCAATCCACGCTAAAGCTGCATTAATATCGAGGAATTTTGCATAACGAAGCGTAAATTTGTCAAGCAGCATATCCTTCGATTGCTTTTCACGGGCTTCGCTCAAAAGTTTCTTTGAGGCTTTGATAACCTCCTTCATCACAAGCAAATTTGCCATCTGGTTGGCATAACCTGCACCACCGGGATTACAGTCAAAGATACAGATATGGCCGTTTGGCATGATAGTGAAATCTACTGCCCCACGTTCCTTCCCTAAAATATCCACCAGTGTCTGGGTGAATGCCATTCCAAGTGTGAAAAGCAGTTTTTCTTCTTCATCACGGTTGGACATCCACCTGTTCATGCCTTTATGTCGGATACGTATTTCGCTAAAATCTGTCTGAATCATGTCGCCAATAATGACATTGCGTTTTATTTTAGAGATGTCATTGGAACAACTGCAGCTCTTACGCATTTCCTTTCCAGTAATGGCAAAATGATAATTGGGCTTTTGTGGTTGTCCTTCTTTGTTTGGTGCATGTAATGGGTTAAACTCGACTGGGAATTTTAAAGGGTTATTTTTATCGGCCACTTCTTCTTCCACAACCGTCCTTCCACATCGTGGACAAAAACAATATCCATAACCTTTTCCTTCATTGTAATAGAGAATTTTGGCATTGCCTGATTCATTATTACGACGAACAGAAAACAAATGTGGCTCAGTTACGTGATTGGGCCAATCGTCAGCATCAATCAACTGTGCACTCACTCTTGTATAAACATTGTTGTCCATAATTCGAGTTCTGTTTTCGTTCATATCAGGCATAAAACCAACCGGTTGAATCATCTCCAGTCCGTTCGCATTATTCACAGACCACCTGATTTGGTTACTGAGGTTATGATCGTCAATAACAGTCTTATCACTATTACGGTAGATGGTTTTGTATGCCTTATGGTTGTCATCATACATATTAGTAACTTCGATACCTCGAACAGAATATACCACACCATCTACTACAACACTATTACCCGGCACATATTGCGCGATGGCATCACGTAAAGAATAGGAGGGGTTAGATGATGTCATCGGAGTGAAGAAGTCTTTCTTACCGTTACTGTTCAAGTCGAGAGTGAGCACATTAACCGGCATGTTGGCGTTAGGAGTGAATCTACTGGTTGCCCAGAAATTGAGAAGTCGTTTGTATAACACTTCAATGTATTGCATCTTTAGCTTTATACGGAACCTATCGCTGATTTTACCGCTACCGGAGAACGCCGTTTTGTAGTCAACCAGTTTGTTGCGTAACTCGGCATAACATCTGTCGTTTATATCTTGTGCGTTCTTTACTACCTGAGTAAGATTGCCATCATAACATGTTCCCTTCAGGAGTTTGGTCAGATCCTCTCTGATTTCTTTATCCAAAGGTTTTGAGCATAAGATATTGAATTTCTCATACATAGTACCTTTAGGATCACCTAATAAATCATCTGGGTCTGTTTCGTTTGTACCGTTTTTCAATATAAGAATTTTTTCGTTGCTGATTCGTACCTCAAAAGGAGTGTAGTAATCTGCAACTTTCTGAGTAAGACGTCCTCCGTTCGATCCGTCGGTAAACACCCCAAAGGAGCGGACAAGGAAGGAATTCACATGACGCTGTATGACCTGCGGGCTCATTAAATCAACAGTCGGTACACGAACAGGTCGGTTTATAATCTTTTCAATCGGGTTCCTCAAAGTACGGAGACCAATCACATCAGAACTACAAAGTGTGATACAGGCACTGCGTACCTTGTTATTACGACCGCTTCGTCCTGCACGCTGTTTGTAGTTGGCCGGCATTGGAGGTACACTTGAAAGCATTACGACTTCCAGGTTACCAAGGTCAACACCCATCTCCATGGTTGTTGAGCATGCAAGGATATTAATGGTATGGTCTTTGAACTTAGATTGTAATCCACGAGCAACATTCTTATCCACTTGAGCTGTATGTTCCTGCTGAATGAATAGATTTGGAAAAGCATGAATATCCTCCAGACGGTCAGAAAATATACCATCTGTACCCCAAATATTATGATCCCATAGTAATGCCCGATGTGTTTTCGCCCATGCTTCAATTGATTTCCTGTCACCTTCCTTTTTGCCAGAACCAACATAGTAAGGGAATACATTCCATTGTTCATGCAGCTCTTCTCTAAGTTCAACCGGAATGCCACCTTCCAGATAAGGCGAGAACCGTTTGAAGTTATTACCAATAGGTCGAAGACATACTGAATGAGGACCAGCATCTGCTTTAGTGTCACACAGATACACGTCATCATAGAGCTTGAAACATAGATCATTTAGGTTGAAACGGGGAGCATTATCTTTCTCATTGACGAATTTACCCATATCGTTCAGACGTTGTCCTACCTGAAGAATCTTATATTTGTCACTGGTCAATGTATTCCAAAGGGCATCTACGACATCAGAAATTATCTTGAAATACTGACGCTGAGCGCCATTGATGGTAAGTGAATGGTCATCACGTGCAATCAATGCGCACAAATATCGTACAATACGGGCTTGAGATATTTTGCCTTCTTCCAATTTCGGCTTGTTAAATGGTCGGCGGCGAGGCTTTTCTGTGGCAAAGCGCACTGTAGAAAATATGTCAATTTTGTCGTTCCCTGGAATTCGAAGATAGAATGACTGGTTGTTACGGACAGTGTAATCAAGGTAAACCTGTATCAGGTTTTGCCAGTCCTCTTTGGTAATTTGGTTAGCCGGATTATTGAGAATACTGTTAAAATTTTGTACCTCATCAGGCAACTCTATTTGTTTGAGCTGCGGATAGCAAGCTTCGAACAATCCTAAATTTTCTGGTGATGCAGCTGATGCAGGACGGTGTGACAAATACATCACCATAATACTCTGTACATACTTGTCAATTATTTCGTCAGATGGTAATCCATCTTCTATTTCGTCACTTTCTCCCGACCGTTTAACAAATACAGAGGCAAATACCGGGCAATATGGATCTTTCTTTAGTAGTTCTGCAATCTCTGACCATGTCATATAGTTGCATGTCATATCGTCCAATTGCTTTTGCACCACATTGGTGTCAGGCGATTGGAGATTTTGTAACATGGGAGCATACTTCAACATAGACATGGGGTCTGCTTGAACAGCTGCCATAATTTGAGCCATAGCAGCTTCTTTTGTGATTCCGTTTGCTTTTCTGCAACACATCTCATGATATATCGTACTATAGAACCACATACGTTCCTGTTCCAGATTCTGCTTCAATGTAGCTTTTGCTGCAGCCTGACGACTATCTACAAAACTGATATATTGCTGTCCGTCGTGCAGTACAATACCACCTGTTGTCGATTCTCCCTTGTCCAGCTGATCAAGAATGCTTGGTGCCATCATGCGAGAAATAAAATCTGCAGAAAGGCGGAGTTTCTGAAGACGGTTTTCTTCCATATTCCCATTTGCATCGTCTTCAATATCTTTGTCCGTATTATGGCTCTTTCCTTGTTTTGCATTACAATAAGGGCAACAGCCTTGAATGTTGCCTACTACATGCCAGCTGTCAGTATTCTCTTCATCAGCTGGAGTCACAGGTTGCAGCTGGGCTCCAGGAAGCAAACGGAATGATACATTGTTATCTCCCTTTATACTTTTTGTTTTGGACAGGCCGAATATGACATAGTTCTTCCTTGAGCTGTCATCACTTTCTTCCATATCCAGATCAAACATATCGCTATCGTCTGTTGCTACAGGTTCGTATGTCCAATCTTCCATGTTAACCATGGCGACAGCTACGTATTCTCCGCAATGCTTGCACCGGCTTAATTCTAATAGTGGGACTTCTTCTGAAGAATCAACCTCACCATCTTTCTTTCTGTTTATGATATTTTCTGAATAAATCTTGAAGGAACCATCAGAAAACTCATTCAGACGGACATAAAGCCCATTGTTGGGTACACGGTAAAAATAGTGCACCTTCAGTTTCATATCGGGAATTTTCAGTCCTGCATCTTTATATCTGTTTTCTTCACGCTGGCACATTTCATCCAGCCATTGTAACTTTTCACTTATAGTAGCTTCCACCGGATACAATTCATCCAATGAGATGTAATCTGAATGGAATATTTTTTTCCATCGTTCTTCATCTTCTCCTTGTGGAATTTCTGTCTCACCAATACGGCTACCACCCACAGCTTCTACCTGGTCTGCGTTTATTCCTGTAATTCCGGCTATGAACTCTTTCAATTCGCGTTCGTCTTTTTCCTTATCTTCTCCATTGCCGAAAGTTGCTGATGATGTCGCAAACCGTATGTCCTGCGCATCAACTTTAAAGGCAAGCAGCACACGGCGCAGGAGCATGGCCAACTCGGCTGCGCCGGCCCCTGTATAAGAGTGTGTTTCATCAATGGCGATCCATCTGAGACTATTTCTTCCAGCCACAATAAGATTTGCGTCACTTCCACGTAGCAGGATGTACTCCAGCATGGTAGGGTTTGTCAGAACAATATGCGGAGGATTATTCCGCACATCCTTACGGGTATATACCATATGGGAATATTTAGCATTCTTCAGTTCAAAATGTCCCTTCTCATTAGGGTCAGTCTGAACAAATTCATATATTCCACCTGTAATCTGTTCAATCCGTTTACGCAACTTATTTGCATCATCAGATGTGTCTGTACTTTTAGGTTCCATTTCAGGAAGATCACCATTGTACACTGTGTAGGTAAGCCTGGTTCCTGTTGTTTCTTCAGCTCTTGTCAATAATTCCTCCAAGCGTTCTTTCTGGTCCTCCATAAGAGCATTCAGTGGATAGAGAAAGAGAGCCTGAATCATTCCCGGTTGCGCATGGAGAGAAAGGTCGTGAACCAAAGGCATCATAAAACATTCGGTTTTACCTGAGCCGGTTCCTGTTGTTACAACGATTGATTTAGGCTTGTTGTCGGCAGTATGTTGGTTCAGCAATACATCCCAGCATTTATACTGATGTTCGTATGGTGGATATGGCTTTGTCCAGAGTTTACCTACCAAGGACTTAGCTTTTTCAACCTTATCAGATGAGACAGGTGTATAGGAGTTCATACATTGAACTACAGGCACTGCATTCTTGGGAGCAAACAAGTCACTGATAAGTGCCTTTATCTGCTTGATGTAAGAACGCTGACTTTCATTGTTCGACTCGCCACACCACATGGCTACGAGTGCTCTTTCTACCGCCTTGCGGTTACTATTATATAATTCGGAGAAATTCATATCTGTTTTATTGTTATTCTTTGTCAACAAAAATATTAAATTCTGGCCAGTCAAAGCCTAATTCATCACTCATTCTGATTAATCCCAATTTATCTTCATCGCTCAGATGCCCACCTCTTTTTTCAAACAAGGGCTTATATATTTCTTCGGGTATCTTGTCAGTATCCAAGTCTCTCAGTGGTTTCATTAGGAAGAAATAGATACCATAGGTGTTGGCCACTTCGAAACATTTCAGTACGGACTCTTCTATATCGTCCCAAGCCCACGGGTCGTCGATGTCCAATCCAAAATTGCAGGACAGATTATTAGAATGTCGGATGTCCTGGAATATCAAGCCTACATCTTTTGAGTCTGCTTCATTTTCAGGATCGATAGGCTCAGGATCTGTCCGGACATCATAATTCCAGAACAGAGCATTTTCTCCATCCCAAGAACTATTAGCTTGTGAGTTGCCGAAGCATACTACAAGACAGTCAGGAGCCACCGCATCAAGCAAATTTCCCATGAAACGTCTGTCCATACGCCATGCATTCATAGCTGCTTCCCCGATACTTGGATTACCAGAGATATTTATGAAATCCTCTGTGTAGATATTACCGATATTATTGCATTGATAAGCCTGATAGCCTTTGCGACTGAAATCATTGACTTGTGTTCTATCCTTATAAATGTAAGGTAAGTCCAGAGTCTCATCTTCTTTCAGATACTGTATGATGTTGCCGTCAAGCAAGACTTCCTTTAAGAGGGTAGGGCGATATATATCTACTATAAAGAAACTTTCTTCCTCACCGTATTGGATAGGTATTGTCGGAGCCAATACCTTACTATCCAAAGGGATATTGTCCTGATAGGTTGCTTCTTCTCCGTTCATAGTGCGATAGCGTACAGATGTGTAATCGAAGTCGCGTACTATCGGATTGTTTTTTTCAAGTTCTGGAAGATAAGCTACAGTAATAAGAAACAGTTTACCCTTCACTGTAATTCTAAGTATGGCTACTCCATAAGAAGGCACGCTAACTGATGTCCATTCTGTAAATCTTCCGTTTGGCTGTTTATATTCTATTAAATCTGCAGTAGTAACGTTTTCCGGCCTGGCATTCAGGATGTCGTCTTTGGTCGCAAAATGTCGCACAATGATGTCTTCCTTACCAAAAATAAGAGGAAGTTTTTCTATGTCAGGTTCTTCGCTAATGTCAGGATCATCTATGAAATAATGATTTACCATGCCCCCATTAATGTAGTGAATCGTGTTGGAGTACAGTCTTGTAGTAATTTGGTCATAACCTATTCTGTTATACAGACATATTTCCCGTCCTGTGGGGGTATAGAAAGTAACAGAATCGTATATATAAATCCAGTTCCATATTTCACTGATACCAAACCGGCTGTCATTGAACGGCATACTGTACACTTCATTGGCAATGGTTGCATCTTTCAATTTGCAGGGATGGGTGAAGAGTAACGCTGTTTCTCTCTGCGCATTCTGCGTTGATGTCCATGTGTTATAGATACTATCGGATCTCCATAGCTGAATGTATTCTATAGCATCGACCGATTGTGCCAGATATTCATTGCCATCATCATCCTTAACTATGATTTCTATCTTGTTGAAGCGAGTAGCCGGAATATGCTTCACCTGTACGCCTTTTTCCACACCAAAGGCCACGAAATCGTTCAAGCCATGATTCAAATAGGTGATAATCGGCTTATCCATGGTTGCTGGCTCAATAATTTTCTCATTGTAACAGAATCTAATATAGACGTAAAGGTGTCTCTGGGTTTCAGGATGAGGCACGCCCCAAAGATGAACCCTGTCATATCGTAGATACTGGTGTAAACCACCGCCAACTTCTTCAGGTTTCAGCAAGACATTAAGTCGTCTGGACATAAACGTGTAATCAGGTGAAAAAGTGACGACCCATTCAAAACGGAACTTCACTTTCAGAATCTCGTCATTAGCAGTTTTCAGAACGGCTACAAAGAGATTGACATCAGATGCAGCATTTTTCAAATCCTCATCGTCGAATGGCATTTGGCCATTGAGTATATTCTGCATATACTCATATAGTGAGTGACAGCGTTTGATACTTTCACGGAAAGCAATAGCTCTTGATGCTTCATCCAGATTTTCCAGTGTATAGTCTTCACCGTGGTAGATCCGACACAATCCTTTCAGGAATCTCATGTTGTCATTTCTGCCAAGTTCATGTTTAATAGCAAGACCACCGAGCACGTAAATGGAATATAGCCAACGCTTGTTACCTTTATCATCATTATAGAGAAACAGTTTCTGGTTAATGCTGGCATTAATCCAAAGGGCTTCAAGGTTAAGCTTTTCCACCAGTGGATTACTGTTTCCGCTTTGATACTTGCGCTTATACCATTCAGCTATATAGATTATAGTTTCTATTGCAAATTGAGGGGATACTAAAGCTGAAAATCCATTAGCAGAAGCAATATCATTCAGGCAGACTTCAAGCTCATTGAAATCTGCTTCCGACAGTTTAAGTAGCCAGACGTATGGCTTACAGATGTCGAATGATGCTATTTTATCTTTTAATTCTTTCGTTAGTTTTTCTATCATTGTCAGATTCTTTTTATCCAACTACCCAGTGTCCGCTATATCCACTGCCAATAAATCTGATGTGTGGCATAGGGGCGATGCGTTCTTTTATCTTCTGACTGATAAATTCAGTATCTTCTTTCGCATCTTTCAATCCTACAAGAGTGTCATCGTCGGCAATACCAAATAGCAGACTGCCGCTTGTCCCGTTTGCAAACGCGCTGACACTTTTTAGCAGCTTTTAACCTTACGACGTTCCACATCCTGCTTCTTGTCGTATTATGTGGTTTCACCTATATATATGTTGATGTTCATATAAGACTATTTTAGGGGTTCTAGGATATTATATCTTTTTTACTGATGTCCATGGCTTTCAGAATCTTTACTATACTATATAGCAAAAATACGATAATAGTTTATAATACTTGCCAAATAGTTCTATCAATATTATCATCGAATCCTAATTTTTTTAGTCTTATGGAATCATTTATATTATAATCGTTGATATTTTTATTTGAGGTATTGAAGTTATTTGCTTTTACTACAGTAATTCGGCTGTCTGGAAATTTTACTAAAATACTAACTATTCTGTACTCTCCAGATTTCTTTTTTGTTTTTTTTATGTTGGATATTTTGCCTTCTATAATCTCACCTAAAGTGAAATTCGAGTTTTTGTCACCAAAACTCAAAAGCTTTGACTTATTACTTTCACTTATATACCTAAGTTCATATCGTTCATTAATAAAATCAATATTCATAAAGCCTAATTTATCGCAAATATCATTATTATTAAATACATCTGTTCTGTTTAGATTCATATTCATCAGTTGTCTGATAGATATGTAACTGCTAACTCCTGCGATATTTATCATGTACTTATTATTTTCCTCGTTCATTAATCTGCCTATCATTGGTATAGGATAATCATAGTATGCATCCAATTTCACAACACGATTATTAATTATACCGATTAAACGTCTTCTGAAAGAACCAATTTCATCGTACATGTGGGCTACTATTTCATTACCATTGTTATCTTCAATTCCCCATTTGCCGGATTTAAGTGTCTTGGCCAGCGAATTTTGGAGTTCGATACTTTTCTCAACAACTTCTTCGCCTCTGATGTTTATACAACTTTTAGTACCAACAAATGTAACATTGGCAACGCCATGAATGAAATTTCCTATACTATCGTATTTAATAGGTATGCGAATGGAGTTGTCAGATATATTTATTACGCCCCATTTGCCATTACTCTTTACCCTAACCAAATCATCTACCCATAATTGTATATCATCGTATAAACATGGAATTTTAGTATTTCTGAGTTTATCGCAGACTCCCAATAACTCAAATTCTTGAACCAGACAATACTCATCATTCAAGTCAGAATACTTTGAAATCAATTTACCTTTTTTATCAATGTAGTTTTCGAGTTGTCTCCACGATTGAGTAGGGTGGGTAATAGTTACTTTGGCACTGCCTGATTCAAGTTTTCCTATTTTATTGTATTTTATATCTGTAATGATATTGTTATTCAGGTCAATAAGTCCATATCTGTTGCCTTTTTGAACTTTGAATATACCCTTGTCCCATGGTTCTATAGATTCATAGGTTGCAGGAACTATTTCATTTCCTAATTTATCTGCAACACCCATTTTGCTATCTTTTGTGAATATGATGCAGTTATTTATATCATCATAGTAAATGTCATCGTAGTCAAAATCATTATCCCAATCAATAATCTTCATACCATATTTATCTACGATTCCCAATTTATTATTCAATGCTACCTTATAGAACCTATTGTCCTGTAATTTAGGCTCGCTGGTAAATATCGGATTTATCAGCGACTTGTTATTAAAGCGGAATCCCCATAAATCTCCATATTTTGAAATCTCAGCGTATTTACCCGTTTTTCTCATCTCGGTGAGAGCATCCTGGTAAAGATTACTGTTTACCCATTTATCTTCAATAGATTTTTTCAATCCTTCACGGCTAATGAGTGTACCCATATATTCTGTATAGGCTTCTGGGTGCTTCGTGAAATAAGCTTCATTCGCATTAAAATAATATGGCTTGCAAAATTCATCATCAAATGTCAATTCCTCTAATATGATAAGTTTACCATTGGTATTAGAGTTTTCAAGTGTAAACTTCCACTTATTATCTTCGTCCAGCCAGTTACACTTCAACAAGAGTTCATCTCTGGAAATAGACTCTTCCAAGGCTTCTTTGTCAAGTACAAACACATTCCTATGATTGGCAAAAAGAGTGTTCTTATAGTTGAACAACTTCATATAGTCATATTTGCTTTCATTCCCATTTCCAAACACCCATATTACCTGAACATTATTGATTCTATAGAATATATCTTTATCGACAATAGTATCCAGGTCTACATTGTTGTTCTGAAGTTCTATAACAACCTTTCTATCCTTGAAGTTAAAAGATATGTCAGGACGTCTCCATTTCATATACGGAAAATTGCTGCGAATAATTTTGTCCATATTCACATCGGTTACTCCCAATGCTTTACTCTTCTCTGAATTCAGGAGAGATATAATCTTCAGTTTTAAATCTCTACGGAGCACATTTGTATCGGAACTTAAGGCTGTTTTTATTTCTTCTTCTGTGAGCTCTTCTATATCAATTCCTTCGTAGTGATTGTCATTCGATTTGTCAGACATGATTGTCCATGGGCAATTTACATTTTTTTGCGCATGCATGAAGAACAAAGATTCTTTGTTGTTCCCATATCTTCTGTGTGCTATCTTCACTCTCGCTCTACATATTCCACAAGTCCAATATTTACTGCTTTTTATATCTGCTTCGGACAACATTCTGCTTACATGTGCAATCTCTTCCGCACTGCTCATCCGAAAGAAATTGTCTGCATCTATTATTTCTCCCTTGTCGTTGTAAACATATCTTATAGATCTTGATGTGGTGTCGTCCGTATCGTTTGTTATTTCCGGAAAGTCAACAATATTTCCATCGCTTAGCTGAAAAGCTTCTTGTTCTTTGTTTTTTACAGGTCTATAACTTTTCGGGATAGGAGTTTTTGCAGGCCTTTCTTCGATAGAGTTAGATTTATCAGCCTCTTTCTGACTGCTTTCTAAATTGACTTGTGAATCCAAACTTAAAGATTCTTGCTTGTTTGACTCTTCTTTGCTTGAAATATTGTCATTCTTGAGTCTATTTTCCAGTGAATCTATTCTATTTTTGAGTTGTTTATTCTCTTCGTACAATATATTGTTAAGATTATTGTATTTGGAAATTTTTGTACTCTGCGAAATTATCTGAACCCTTTCGTCTTCTAATGCTTTTTCCAGATGCTTTTTCTCATCTTTGATTCTCCTTAATTCATCTTCTTTAATGGATAATGTTTGATTCAGAGATGCAATCGTCTCTTCGTTTGTCTGAATTTGTTTTTCGAGGTTTCTTATTTCTTCATCAGAATGGCTTTGCTTTATGGATTCCTCATGCTTTGAATACAACTCATTATACGTAGAATTCAGGTTGTTATACTTTAAATTCAGCTCATTTAATTGCTCTTGTAATTTCTTGTTTTCATTATCTATCTGATTGTTTCTTTCAAGGTGTTTTTCACAATTTGATTCTAATGTTTCATTCTCATTTTTTAAATCCTGCATCTCGTAGGATACAGTCTGTAATTGATTTTGTAGCCTACAATAAGCTTCTGATAGCTCATTGTTTTTCTGGCTTAAATCATGAATTTCATTTTCCTTGGCTGATATAGATTCTGTTAGAGATGAAATTTCATTTTTCAATCTTGCTATATCTTCGTTTGATTGACTTATAAAAGATTGTAGTTTGTTATTATAGGATTTATATTCATCAATATTTATTTCTAACTTATTACACTTATTGATGGTGTCAGTGAGTTTTTCTAAAGTTTCATTGTTTTTGTTTTTCTCCTCAGATATTATCTCTTCGTAATTTTGTAATTCATTTTTTAAATTACAGATTTGACTGCTTTGTAGTTTTTTTTCAGACTCTAGTCTTATATTTTCCTCCTTATACTTAGTGATTTCATTGCTTATTTCATTCTGCTGTGTATAAAGTGATTGATATTTCTCCTCTATACCTTTACATGTTTCTTTCAATTGATGTATAGTGTTGTCTTTTTCTTTTATAGCATGGTGTAATTGTTCTACCTTTTCAGAAATATTATAGCCTGCTAAATAATTTATTATCTTCTGAGTAATAGTCATCTGGTAAAAGTTTTAAGTTTAAATAAATTACTTCTTTTATCTTGTTTATTTTCTCCACCTTGTATATCTTTTGATGGATATCATGTTTTTCTATTAAATTCTTATTAATTCGGTTTTAGTAATTTGCTTCCATTTATGAGTTGTTTACTCAGTCCTCTTTCAATACTCTCAGCTCTTTCTTTGTGCCTTTGTATGCTTCACGCAAGTCGCGGAGTTGATGATCGCTCTGTTCAATGTGATGAATCATGGAGTGGCAGTTAGAACATAAAGGTACAAGATTTTCTACGAAATCCTTTGGAATACCTTCTGTTTCAAATGTAGAAATTGGCTTTAAATGGTGTACTTCTATAAAGTTTGTCCCAAGTGCTTCACCATACATCTCGGCAAAGTTCATACCGCAGCATTGGCACTGATAACCATAGCGGCTTATACATTGCTGGCGGAGCTGAGGGTTTCTACGTATTACTTCCATTTCTTTTGTAATATGTTTGCGTTCACCTTCTGTTTCTTCACGGAATTTTTGTACCTTTACTTCCTGTTGAGGCTGTGCCTTCTTGACTGTTCCTTCCAAATTTATTTTGCGTTTGAACAAGTTTTTGAATGCTTTTGATTCAAGGAACTGAGAGTAGGTTTTCAGATGGACAGAATACATCAGTTCCGCCTCCTCGTCAATAGCTGCCATTTCCCGGTTGGTTGCAATGCGGTCCCGAACACGGTCGTAGAAGTTATGGTCAAGGCACTCGTAAATACTCGAAAAGGTAGTGGACTCGTATTTACGTATAAATGTTACCAGTTCTACTTCGCTGAAAGACACGAAAGATTCCACATCAGTCCTACGTTTCAGCAATTCCTGTATATAGGCATTACGTATTGATTCAGAAGTGGGTATAGTCTGTTTCTTTACCATCTTGTTTCTGTTTAATATTAGGTTTAGTCAGTACTTCTATTAAAGTACTATAATACTTATACCAAAGTACTGCAGTACTTTCATGAGAGTACTGCGATACTTTTATATAAGTACTGAGTTAGTCATTCCAATTTAAATTCTCTTCATACTTATCGAATTTCATTTCCTCGGTTACTCCTGCTCGTTTTAATGCTTTGAGGACTATTGCTTGTTCTTTGGGGGATAGAGCAGTTTCTCCTCTTCTGCGTTCGAAGTATGGATTTCGCCCGAATGTGGCAATCAGCTGATTCATGAACTTCAGATACTGATCCGGAAACATTCGTTTCTGAAAGTTTGTGAATCCACGCGCGTACATGATAGGCTGATTATCCCGAAAGTATTTGCAAGTAACGTCTTTGCTACATTTGTTGGGGTTTATTAAATGAAGGTATTCTTCATTTTCCAATAATTCAGTATATGATATCTGACGCAGGCATGTGACCGCCATTGGACAGTCACTATGCTGGCATACAGGGTAATTCTTTGGGATGGATGTATAAAGTTTCTTTGGCATTATTCCATAGGTTTAATCATCTTTTCGATAAATTCTATCTCAAATATATCAAGGCCATATTTGGCATATAATTGTTGGTCTATTTCTGGAATGCTTTTATTCCAATCAATGTCACTGTTAGAAGTGAAGTCTTGCATTGGAACATTAGCCCAAGTGTCTCGAGGATTATCTTGAGTTACTTTAAGGGTTCCTAACATAGTTCTTGCAAATTTAGTTTTTATATAGCTCATATTATTTTCAGCTTCTAGCGTAGAATCATATGCTCCAAAACTAATAAAAGATTGCGTGTAGCCGCATAGTGGCTCGCCGCATAGTGGCGTTGATAGGCATTCGCCTATCGCGCCGCTACCATTGCTTTTAGGTAATAGCACTTTATATTTTTTTAAGTTCCCATTATCTTCTATATATTTAGATAAAATAGCACGCGTTTGTCTATTGTTATTCAATAGTTCGTTAAAAATTCGCCAAGCCTAAGCGGCTCTGGCAGTAAATAAAATGAGTTCTTTGAAAAGTTTGTCA
>ENA-UESP01001479-UESP01001479.1-human-gut-metagenome-genome-assembly--contig:-NODE-1479-length-15458-cov-10.478512_pt1 | contig 15458 bp, 11 predicted proteins | sample MGYA00243003_ERZ508004 | MGnify/ENA primary metagenome ERZ508004 (study PRJEB26167, sample SAMN06115443) | human gut metagenome | host: Homo sapiens | place: China:Henan | collected 2015-07-29...
TGCTGCTATAGCTCAGTTGGTAGAGCGCATCCTTGGTAAGGATGAGGTCTCCAGTTCGAATCTGGATAGCAGCTCCATCGAAAGAAAACCACTTGAATCCTTGCGGTTCAGGTGGTTTTTTGTATTTTCGGTCATTTTTACCACCCGGTTTTCTTTTTGCTGCGCAAAAAGGCCCCCCGGCACCATGCGGACGTGCCGGGGGGCTTTGCAATATGGAGGAAGCAGGGCGATGCGGTACGCCCCGCCGGGGTAAGTCAGTGGATCAGCTCGTTATGAGCTGCGCCGTTGATGGTGAGCCGGGCCTCGCCGCCGTTGTGGGTAAGCACAAAGGGGGTGGCATCGGGGCCCATGGCCAGCATCTCGTCGATGACAAGGCTGGACTCCCGGCTCCGGGTGCGGAACACCACCACATCGGCACCCTGTGCCTTGATGGCCCGCAGGTCGCCCAGCACAGCGTTGAGAGCGGCATCCTCAGAGGGTACCGCAATGATGTACCGGCCATCCACCACAGAGGTCTCGTAGGTCTCTGCACCGGTCACGGTGTAGTTGGGGGCGCCGTTGGTGCTCTCCCGCTCCAGCATGGGCACCCAGTCCCGCTGCTCGGTGGCATCGCAGGTCTGGCACTTGTACACCGTGTAACCCCTCTCGGTGTAGGTGGGGGCAACAGTCTTCACCGGCTCCGTGTAGGTGTGTATGCCGGTGGGGTCTGTCTTGTCGTCCTGCTTGGTCTCGTGGCACACCGAGCACTCATACACAGTGTAGCCCTTCTGGGTGCAGGTGGGGGCAACGGTCTCGCCCTTCACCCACTTGTGGCCAAGGGCATCGGTCTGCTCCCGGTTTTCGGTCTGGCCGCAGACGCTGCACTTATACACAGTGTAGCCCTTCTGGGTGCAGGTGGGGGCAACGGTCTCGCCCTTCACCCAAGTATGAGGCAGGCAGTCCATGTACTCTGTTTTTGCAACACTGCCGCAGTAGAAGCACTTGTAAATCTTCTCACCCGGTGTGCTGCAGGTAGAGGGTATGGTCTCTGAGAGGTAGGTTTTGTCCTCTGCGTGGTTGCAGTTGCCATCAAGCCTGTTCGACACGTCCTGCCATTCGCCGTTCTCTTTGAATTGTCTAGTATGCTCCGGCAGATTCCCCAGCTGGTAGTATATATGGGCGTCCAGCACAGCTCCATTGCTGGTTTGATCCTTGTTGAACTTGTTTCCATTGATAGTACACCCACCCTCGATCTTTGCCTGATCCTTGAGTGTCAGATTGCATTCTATGCCACAAAACTCACCGTTCACCTGCGCATTGTTCGATATGGTGACCCCACCACTTGTACTCTGCGAGCCGCCGCCAATCTGGCCTTCCCCTACTGTTACATTGGCATTGCCGGAAATATTGACTGTACTGTTTTTTCCAGTAATGCCCTCATGCGCCTTCACGGTGGCATTGTTGGAGATATCGATGACGCTGCCTTTGTTTACGTATCCGTTGCTGTCGTAGTTCGTGCCTCCGATGCATCCTTCAGTATTTACCTTAGCGTTACCAGAGATCGTGATTTTTTCATTTTGGCCGGAGTAGTATCCAATATCGCCGTCCGAGCCATAATTATTCTTCTTGACATTTACCTGTGCATTTCCGGAGATCTCAATTTCTGTGGTACATTGCTTATCGTTGTTAAAATCTTTGTACCCACCATAAATACCGCCCGCAACATCCACCACCGCATCGCCGGTGATCTTGATGCCGGTGGCATTGCCTTCTACGCCGCCGAAAACGCCATCCACTACGACCGTACCATTGTTGATCTCAATGTTTTTGGTGCCTGCTCCGTATTCACCGATGGCTACGCCTCCGCCGCCCTCTTTTACGGTGAGCTTCTGGTTGGTATCCTGTGCCGTGATGGTGAGCTTGCCGGTGCTGACATCACCCTTTTTCTGGATGCCGGCAGCGTATCCACGTCCGCTCAGGGTATTATCGCCCTCCACCGTGATCTGTACACCGCCGATGCCTTGAATATCAATGGCTGCCGTGCCACGGACCGATGTATCTGCCGTATGGGGCTGGTCAATGGTGGCATCCTTCAGCGTCAGCTTGACCAGCTTATCCACAGTATTGTTGAAAATCTGGACGATGCCCGCACGCTTTCCCTCGCCGCTGCTGCGGGCCGGAGCCTTGCGGAGGCCATTGGAGGCGTCATTAGAGGCGTCGTCAGAGGCGCTGGTGGAAGCCACGGCAGAGGCCTTGGCCTCTGGCTTGGGCTGTCCCTCGTCCTCTGCTTTGGGCTCCTGCCGCTCGCCAGCGGAAGCATTCAGCTCCCCATTTGCAGGGGTGATGGTGCTCTTATTCTGCTGGGCGGAGTCAGAGAGGTTTTCTTCAGCATCCAGCGCCCGGTATGTATCGCTGGAACTGCCGGAACTACCAGAGCCGCTGGAACTGCCAGAGCCGCTGGAACTGCCAGAACCGCTAGAACTGCCGGAGCCGCTGGAGCTCTCCGAGCTGCTGCATACATAGCTGCCCTTGATCTCGATCTCCTCATTGTCGCCGATGCTGATAATGCTATCCACACCATCCTGCTTCACAGTGATGCCGTTTTTATCATCTGCCGTGATCACAAGGCCGCCATTGGAAAGATCAAATGTGGCCGCAAATGCCGGGGCGGAAAGAGATGCCGCCATGCTCAGGGCCACGGCCGCCGCCGCGACTTGCCGGAGCAATTTTTTTCTTCGCATGATTTTTACCTCCTGTTTTGCATTTTGTGGCTTTTCTGCCAAATTTATTATACCCCCCCCTACTATCTGTGCAATATAACAGTTGGACAATCTTGCTCCACTTTTTTTAGCAAAAATGACAAAAAACGCCGTTGGCCCGCACCTTTTGTGCAGGCCACCAGCGTTATTGTCCATGTATCCCGGCTAAAATATCACGATGGTGCGCTTGCCGCTCCTGCCCGCCCCCACTGCCCCGCCGGGCCGGAGCAAACAAAAAACACCCCGAAGCCTTGACGGCTTCAGGGTGTTCTGAGCTGGAGCTGCTATCCAGATTCGAACTGGAGACCTCATCCTTACCAAGGATGCGCTCTACCAACTGAGCTATAGCAGCACACTCACAGCTCAATTATAATACCATAAACTCTGCCGCATTGCAAGCGTTTTTTGCAAAAAAATCTGGCATTTTGCGTTTTTCTGCCCGGATGCAGAAAAACGGCTGCCGTTTTTCCACGGCAGCCGTCTGCATTGTTGAAACTATCACTCGATGAGGCCGTTCAGCAGGGCCAGGCACTTGCGGCTGTGCAGCTTGCGGATGGCCTTTGCCTCGATCTGGCGGACGCGCTCACGGGTGACGCCGAAGTCGCGGCCCACCTCTTCCAGCGTGCGGGGACGGCCATCGTCCAGACCAAAGCGGAGACGGATGACCTTCTCTTCACGGGGGGTCAGGCTCTTGAGGGCCTGATTGATCTGCTGGGCCACCATGGCGCGGTCAGCAGCCTTGCCGGGAGCCTCGGCGTTCTCGTCGGCAACGAAATCGCCCAGAGAGGAATCCTCTTCCTCGCCCACGGGGCTTTCCAGGCTGGCGGGCTCCTGTGCCATCCGCTGGATCTCACGCACACGCTCGACGCTCATGTCCATGGCCTTTGCCAGCTCTTCCGGGGTGGGCTCGTGGCCGTTCTGGTAGACCAGCTGGTTGGTGGCCTGACGCATCCGGTTGATGGTCTCGACCATGTGCACCGGGATGCGGATGGTGCGGGCCTGGTCCGCAATGGCGCGGGTGATGGCCTGACGGATCCACCAGGTGGCGTAGGTGGAGAAGCGGAAACCGCGGTCACAGTCAAACTTCTCAGCGGCCTTGATGAGGCCGATGTTGCCCTCCTGGATCAGGTCCAGGAACGCCAGGTTATGGCCAACATGCTTTTTGGCAATGGAGACCACCAGACGGAGGTTGGCCTCGCTCAGGCTGCGGCGGGCGTTCAAACCGTCGCGGCGGGTCTTGAGCAGCTCCTGACGCTTTTCCTCGGTCAGGGGGCCGTTCTCCACCGCCTCCATGGCCTCTTCTTCAGCGGCCTTTTCCTCAGCGTCCTCGCTGGATTTCTCGTTGCCCTCTTCGTCCAGGTCCTCGGTGTAGCTGCGGCTGTTCTCGTCCTCCTCAAAGGAGAAGCGGGCACTGTTCTTCTTGATGTATTCCGGCGCGCCGTACTTCTGGCGGTCGGCCTGCAGGATGTGGGCAGCCTCGGCACCGGCATGGATGCGGCGGCTCAGTTCCACTTCCTGTTCCGCGCTCAGCAGCGGGATCTGGCCGATCTGCTTGAGGTAGTTCTTCACAGGGTCGTCCAGCAGCTCATCCATGGCAGCTTTGAGGTCAGCCGGGTTCTCCTCCGCGCTCTCCTCCTCTTCCTCGCTGATGCCCATGTCATCGCTGTTGTTCTCGGCGTTTTCCACCTCGGCAATGATGCTGTCCACGTCCAGGCTGGTATCCGCCTCGACCTCGTTGTCCAGGATCTTGATGCCGCGCTCCTCCAGGAGGGTGTAGAGCGTTTCCACGTCCATTCTGCACTGTGCAGCCAAATCTTTGGCCTCCTGTGCCGACAGGGTGCCCTCACCTTTGGTCAACAGTTCCTTTAAAGTCATGCCCATTTCGCTCTCTCCTTTTCGCTTTGGGAAAACCCCGTCCGGGGTGTTGCTCTTAAAATCCGCGGACAAAACTGCATCAGATCACCAGCCCGCCGTTGACACCAAACACTTGTCCGGTGATGTATCCGGCGTCCTCTCCGGCAAGGTAGAGCAGCAGTTTTGCCACTTCGTCCGCGCTGCCCAGGCGGCCCACAGGGGTCTCCTCAGCCAGAGCGGCCTTATCTTCGGCGGTAAATGCCGCCATCATATCGGTGTCGATGACACCCGGGGCCACACAGTTGACGGTGATGCCGCTGGGGCCCTCTTCCTTGGCCAGTGCCTTGGTCAGGCCGATGAGGCCCGCCTTGGCGGCTGAGTAATGTACCTCGCAGCTGCCGCCCGTCTGGCCCCACATGCTGCTCACCGTCAGGATGCGGCCCGCCTTGCGGCGGATCATCCCGGGGAGCACCAGCTGGCACAGGTTGAACGCGCCGGTCAGGTTGACATCCAGCATGTGCTGCCACTCTTCCGGCGTGATGTCGGTAAAAAGCTTCTGCTGGGCAATGCCCGCGTTGCTCACCAGCACATCCACCCGGCCCAGCGCCTGCTCCACCGCATGGAACGCCAGCTCACAGCTGGCCCGGCTGGCCACATCGCACTGAACGATGGTGCAGCCCGGCAGGGCTTTTTCCAGCGCCGCAGCGGCCTCCGCATTTTTGTGGTAGAACACCGCCACCCGGTAGCCTGCCTCATAAAAAGCTTTGGCGGTGGCCGCACCGATGCCCCGGTCTCCGCCGGAGATCAGCACCGTCCGCCCGTTTGTCCGGATCGCCGGCACAGGTGCTTCCGGGGCCGCCGCGGGCTCCTCCGGCGCTTTCACTTCCGCCGGGGCCAGCTCCGGCACAGGCTCTGCCCGCACAGGTTCCCGCTCCTGTTTGGGCATCTCCCGCGGCTTCCGGGCCGGGATGACGATGGTGGGTTCGTCGTCCGGGAAATCCGGGACTTCCGGCTCTTTCGCCTTTCCAGCCGGTTCCGGGGCCTCAGGGGCTTCCGGGGCAGGCTGCAGAGGCTTGCCGGGCAGTTTCACCGTCTCGGCGTTGTCCTCCGCCATGTCAAATGTCAGTTCAAATTCGTCGTCGTACAAGAGTCAAACCCTCCTGTCGCTTGTTTCTCTGTAAGGCATTTTCCAGCCTTGCAGGGGGTGGTGGTCGGCCCTGCGCCCAGCGGAGCTGCACTCTGCTTTCTTCTTCCGGTCATGTCCGGTCCTGCGGTGCGCCCGCTGGCTCCTGCGCGTGGTTTCGACAAGTTACCATTGAATAATATAGCACAAATTGCCGAAAAAAGAAAGTGGGAACCCGTGCTTTTTTCACGCAGTTCCCACTTTTTTCATCATTTGGACTTGTTTTGTCCCTGTACCGGCGGTTTCCACTTCGGCCTTGCAGCCCGCTGCTCCCGCAGGCGGAGGAAAAACGCCTGCAAAAGAGCCTGCGCTTCCTCGGCCCGGAGGCCCCGCTCCACCACCGGGTGGTGGTTGAACGGCAGGGCAAACAGGTCTGTCACCGAGCCGCAGCAGCCCGCCTTGGTGTCGGCCGCGCCGTACACCACCCGTTTGACCCGGCTGTTGAGGATGGCCCCGCTGCACATGGGGCAGGGCTCCAGCGTGACGAACAGCTCACACTGCCACAGCCGCCAGCCACCCAGCTTTTTGCAGGCCGCGTCAATGGCCAGCAGCTCCGCGTGGTGGAGGGCGTTTTTCTCGGTCTCCCGGGTGTTGTGGGCGGCGGCAATGATCTCGCCGTCCTTTGCGATGACGGCTCCCACCGGCACCTCGCCCAGCGCCGCGGCCTTTTCGGCTTCGGCCAGGGCTGCACCCATCAGTTCGTAATCGGTCATCCCAGTCCCCTCTCTGCCAGACATCCGGCCAGCACGATGCAGTTGTTGAGGCAGTGGAGCCCCATGCCGGGCCAGAGCCGCCCGGTGTGCTCCACGGCCCAGCCAAACACCAGCCCCATGGCAAAAGCGTAAATTTTCGCCTCCGCGCTGCCATGGGCAGCGGCAAACAGCACCGCCTGCCCCGCCAGCGCCACGCCGGGCCCCAGCGGGCGGAGCAGCCGCTGTACCCCGCCCCGGAAAATCAATTCCTCTCCCAGCGGCAGCACGGCACAGACCCGCAGAACCGTCCAGCCCATCTTCTCCGGCTCCTCCGGCAGAGTCATGCTTCCGCCGGGCAGCAGCAGACTGCCGGCCACGGCCACCGCAGCCCAGAGGGCCGCCGCCTGCCCGAACGCTTTCCAGAACGCCGGGCCTTTTTCGATCTTGTTCATGGCGCTGCCTCCTGTCGGCGGACATTGTACCACACCCGCCCCTTGGGTGCAAGCAGTTTTGCGCCTGCACGAAGAAATTTGCTTCAAAAGATTGACTTTCCGGTTGGTGTTCTGCTATAATTTTACCGACTTTTTACTTATTTCTGTTGTTTTACAACCGTTCCGGGCGGCTTCCGCCCATGGAGGTATTTTATGATCCGCATTCTCACCGATTCCGCGTCCGATATCCTGCCCGCAGAGGCCGCGCAGCTGGGCGTGACAGTCATCCCCCTCAACGTCACGCTGGAGGACGGCACCGTCTTCCGGGACGGCCTTGACAAGACCCCCTCTGAATATTATGCACAGCTGGCTGCCTGCAAGAAGCTGCCCACCACCAGCCAGCCCAGCCCGGAGCTGTTTGAGCGCTTCTTCGCCGAGGCAGCGGCCGCAGGCGATGAGGTCATTGGCATCTTTCTTTCCCATGAGCTTTCCGGCACTTGCCAGTGCGCTAAGCTTGCGGCAGACCTGGCCAACGTGGACAACGTGCTGTTTGTGGACAGCACCAATGTCTGCCTGGGCGAGGGCCTGCTGGTGCGGCTGGCCGTCCAGCTGCGGGACGCTGGCAAGACGGCCGTGCAGATCGCAGCCTCGCTGGAGCACGCCAAGGAGCACCTGCATCTGGTGGCCGCCATTGACGACCTGAAATATCTGCGCAAGGGCGGGCGTCTGCCCGCCGCTGCTGCCGTAGCAGGCGGGATGCTGGGCATCAAGCCCCTCATCACCATCAAAGAGGGCAAAGTGGCTCTGGCTGGCAAGGCTCGCGGCCTGCCCGGCGCCTACGTTGCCCTCTTCAAAAAGATCGAAGAGCTGGGCGGCATCCACCCCACGCTGCCTGCGCTGGCAGGCTACACCGTCGCCCCCCGCGAGGTGGCCCCCATCCAGACCTACCTGCAGGATAATCTGCACCATCCCGAGGCCCTGACCCGCCAGATCGGCTGCGTCATTGGCACCCACGCCGGCCCCGGCGCGTTCGGCCTGGCGTTCTTTGATGAAGCACTGGACATCGAATAAAAATAGGATCCATGAAAAAAGCGAGGAGTCAGGCTCCTCGCTTTTTTGCGTTCTCGCTTCTTCTTTTACAACACCGCATCCGAAATGAGCTTGCCCAGCAGGAGCACCAGCACCACCAGCATCATGGGGCGGATGAACTTTGCCCCCTTGCGGAGGGCGAAGTGGGAGCCCAGCAGGTTGCCCGCGATGCCGCTGATGGCACAGGGGATGCCGACGGAAAAGACCACCAGCCCGCTCATGAGGTAAGTAAAGAGGCTGGCATAGTTGCTGGCCAGGTTGAGCACCTTGCCGTTGCCGTTGGCGGTGCGCAGGTCAAACTTCATCAGGCTGGAAAAGGCGATGATGGCAAAGGTGCCCGTGCCGGGCCCCACCAGACCATCGTACAGGCCGATGCCAAGCCCGATGCCCAGCGCCAGCGCCGCTTTTTTCAGGTTCATGGTACCGTCATCCCGGTTTTCGTCCGGGAGGTTGCGCTGCCACAGGATGATGACCGCCGCAATGGGCAGGATGATGAACATGGTGGTCTTCAACACCTCATCGCTGAGCAGCAGGACAATGTGCGCCCCCAGCGCGCTGCCCGCAAAGCTGCCGATGGCCGCCAGAATGCCCACCTTGACGTTCATGGCACCATTTTTGAAGAAGCTGGCCGTGGCAAAGGTGGTGCCGCAGGCAGCACTGAACTTATTGGTGGCATAGGTGTAGTGCGGCGGCAGCCCTGCAAACAGATAGGCCGGCAGGCTGATGAGCCCGCCGCCGCCCGCCGCGGAATCCACAAACCCTGCAAATCCGGTCATAAAGACAAGAAACACCATCATGACTGGGGAAATTGTAATACCCATTGTTATAATTCCTTTTTATTGTCCAAGATTTTCTATTCAGCTCCCCTGATCGGGGAGCTCCGCGACGTCCCCGCTGTCAGCGGGTTGGAGCGGTGAGAGGTTTTCTTTTCAATTCCGATACAGCTTGCCCTCACAGGCCAGGATCTGGTCAAAGATCATCCGGGAGACCCTTGCACCATATACCATGGCCGGGTGGCCGTCGTACTCGATGATATCATGGAAGTCTTTGTTCATCAGCACGATGACATATTCGCCGTAGGGGGTATGGATGATGCCGCCGTCGTTGCGGCAGGCGTTCATGCTGCCGCTCTTGCTGGCCACCCAGATCCGCTCCGGCTCGCCGGTCTCCTCGCAGTCCAGGTAGAACTGGGGGAAATCGTGGGTGAGCATGGTGTTGTAGTGCTGCTGGCGGAAGATGGCCAGCATCTCGGCGCTGGCCTCGGCGCTGACGAGGGTGCCCTTGGCCACCTGCGCAAACAGAGAGGCGTAATCCCGGGGCGTGGTGGTGCCCAGCTTCTCATAGCGGTCAAAGTGGAGGGGGTTGTGGAGCACGGTGTGGGCAAAGCCCAGCTCTTTGATGCAGGCGTTGATGGTCTCCAGCCCCAGATAATCAATGACCATGTTGGTGGCGATGTTATCCGAGCAAATGATCATCATGGTGGCCGTGTCTTTCACCTTGAGCTTTGCTCCCACGCCCAGAGCCCGCAGCATTCCGGAGCCGTCCACAAAGTGCTCCGGTCGATACTCGATCTCCTCGGTCAGGCTGGCCTTGCCCCGGCTGGCCTGTAAATACAGCACCGCCAGGATATAGGCCTTGATGGTGGAGGCCGTTTCAAACTCCTCGTCGGCTCCCATCTCCACGGTGTGGCCCTGCAGGTCGTCCACAAAGACGCTCATTTTGCCCTGATAGGAGTACAGCTCGGCAGCGATTCGCTTTTCCAGCGTCATATTCTGATCCATTTTGGAATATCCTCTCTTATTTTTACAGATTGTCCTCAAAGAAGCGCTGTGCGTTCCGGTAGAAGACGCGCTCCACCTCGTCCTCGGTGAAGCCCTCGCGGCGGAGCGCCTCGGCCAGCAGGGGCAGCTTGGAGCAGTCGTCCATCTCCAGCTCGCCGCCGATGCCGTCAAAATCGCTGCCCAGACCAATGATCTCAATGCCGCCCACTTTCTTAAAGTGCGCCGCGTGCTTTGCCATCAGGGCCACGGTGCTGCGGCAGAGAGACTCTTCCGGCTGGTTGTCCAGGAAGCCCGAGCAGTAGTTCAGGCCCACCAGGCCGCCCCGCTCTGCCATGGCCCGGATCATCTCATCGGTCAGGTTGCGGCAGTGGGGTGCCAGAGCGCGGCAGTTGGAATGGCTGGCTGCAAAGGGACGGGTGCTGTGCTCGGCGATGTCCCAGAAGCCCTTATCCGAGAGGTGGCTCACATCTGCAATGATGTGCAGCCGCTCCATCTCGGCCAGGAACTCGAAGCCCTTTTCTTTCAGGCCGGTCTTCGTGTTGGGCTGGCAGGGCCAGATGGTATCCGTGTCGGCTCCCGGCACCACATTGGGGCTGGCCAGCTCGTTTTCGTGGTTCCAGGTCAGGGTCATCATCCGGACGCCCAGCTCATGCATGAGCCGCAGCACGCCCAGGCTGCCCTTGCAGCAGCCGCCCTCTTCAATGGTCAGCATTCCGCTGATCTTGCCCGCCTCCGCATTCTTGCGGAGATCCTCCGGCTGATACACCGGCGCGATAAAATCGCTGTACTTTGCCATGATCCGCTTGAAGATGTCGATCTCCTCCAGCGCCGCCACCAGCGGGTCCTGCCCCGGGCGGGCCAGGTTGACAAAGGCTGCAAAGCACTGCAGCATGTAGTCACCTTTTTGCAGCTTTTTCAGGTCGATCTGTAAATCGTTTTCCGCAAAGCTCTTGGGCTGGCCTGCCTCCTCGGCATACCGCAGCTCACTGAGCGTGTCGCAATGTAAATCAAAGACTTTCATAATATCCGCCTTCCGTTCTCAAAAGATACTTCCCACCGCATTCAGGCACTTGACCAGATCTTCCCGGTAGAGCGGGTCCGCCGGGTCCAGACTGTTGAGCACCACGCCGCCGCTGACCGCGGCTCCCGTGGAGTGGATATACCGCCCGCCGCCAAGGTAGAGCGCTACATGCCCCGGGAAGAAGAGGGCGTCGCCCGGCTTCTTTTCCTCAAAAGGCACCTCGTGCATGGGCCAGCCCTCCACGATGCTGGCATCCCGGTAAATGAGGACGCCGCACTGCATGTAGGCGCTGCTGACAAGGCCCGAGCAGTCAATGCCCCGGCCGGATTTGCCGCCCCAGCGGTACTCCGTGCCCATGTATTTCTTGGCCTGCTCACAGACGGCGGCACGGAACACCTCCTCGCTGCCGCCGTACCAACGGTTCAGGGCTTCCTGCACCAGCTCTGCGGCGGGGATGCCTTTCTGCTTTGCCAGCGCCTCGTCAAACGGCAGACCCTCTTCCTGCGAGAACACAGCGCTCATCTCATACCGCACCGGTTCCAGCGCCACATCCCGGACATAGCCAACGCGGCCATCCACCAGCCGCACCTTGGCCCAGCCCTTGTGGGCCTCGGCCTCCTCGGGCGCTTCCGCCACCCGGCGCAGCAGGCCGCCCCGCTCCAGCTCCATCATCCGGACGCCCTGCACCTTGGGCAGGTTGAGGACATCGGTGGCCCGTCCCGCCAGGACCATCGGCTCTGTGAGGTAGTCCCGCAGGGGAGCTTCCTCGATCAACTGCAGCTCCCGGGTAAAAACATAGCCGTGGTAGCCGTAAAAGCTGACCACCTCGGCCACATCCGGGGCCAGATGGACTCCGGCCGCCGTCACGCCGCCGGGGGCAGTGCGCACCTGGCAGGCCTGCCCGTAAAGCCCCTCATCGCCAATGGTGGAGACTGGCCCCGTTTCGCCTTCCTTGATGGGCTGAGGCAGATCGTAAATGGTGCCTACCGGCACGGAAAACAATGCGTATTTCATGTTTCGCTCCCCTCCAGCAGCTGCAGCAGCTCGTCCGGCCGCATGGACAGGATGGCGCCATCCGCCGTCCCGGTCACGGTATCGGCCAGCGACTGCTTGGCCTGCTGCAATTCCACGATTTTTTCTTCAATGGTATCCTGTGCAATGAGTTTATACACCTGCACCGGGTTCTGCTGCCCGATGCGGTAAGCGCGGTCGGTGGCCTGATTCTGAGCCGCCACGTTCCACCACGGGTCGTAGTGGATGACGATGTCGGCCGCCGTCAGGTTGAGGCCGGTGCCGCCTGCCCGCAGCGAGATGAGGAAGACACTCACCTCGCCGCCGTTGAACCGGCGGACCAGCTCCGCCCGCACGGGCTTGGGCGTGGAGCCCTGTAACGTGAAGTGGCTGACGCCCTCTTCGTCCAGCCGTTTGGCCAGCAGCTCCAGCATGGAGGTAAACTGGCTGAACAGCAGGATACGGTGTCCGCCCTCCACAGCGGAGGCCACCAGTTCGATGCAGGCGTCCAGCTTGGCGCTGCCGCCCTCCCAGCCGTCCACGATGAGGCGGGGGTCACAGCAGATCTCCCGCAGCCGCATGAGGACGGCGAACACCGCCATTTTGTCCTCCGGCTTTGCCGCCTGCAGCTTGTCCCGGGCGTCCACCACCGCTGCCAGATAGAGCTTGCGCTGCTCCTCCTCCAGCTCAATGCGGTGGATGTTCTCGGTCTTGGGGGGCAGCTCTTTCAGCACGTCTGCTTTCATCCGGCGGAGGAGGAACGGCCCGGTCAGCTGGTTCAGCCGGCGGGCGGCAGCCTTGTCGTCCTCCTGCACGATGGGCTTTTCAAACCGGGTGCAGAAGCTCTTATAAGGCGGCAGATAGCCCGGCATCAGGAACGAGAAGATGCTCCACAGCTCTCCCAGCCGGTTTTCTACCGGGGTGCCCGTCAGTGCAAACCGCACCCGGCTGTTGATCTGGCAGACAGCCTTGTATTTCTGGGTGGTGTGGTTCTTGATGGCCTGGGCCTCATCCAGGATGCAGGCGTAAAACGCCTGCCCGGCGTACAGCTCTTCATCCCGCCGGAGCAGGTCGTAACTGGTCACCACCACATCAGCGCTGCCCCACTGTTTTGCCAGCGCGGCCCGGTGGGCGGCGTCTCCGTCCACGACCAGGCAGTGTAATTCCGGCGTGAACTTCTGGCATTCCTCGGCCCAGTTGAGCACCAGCGACGCCGGGCAGACGATGAGGCTGGGCAGAACGCCCTCGTCTTTCGGTTTGCCGGGCCGTTCCTGCCCGTTTTCTTTCATGGCCAGCAGGTAGCTCAGCACCTGCACCGTCTTGCCCAGGCCCATATCGTCTGCCAGGATGCCGCCCATGCCGTAGCCATCCAGCGTCCGCAGCCAGCGGTAGCCGTCCCGCTGGTATTTTCGCAATACTTTTTGTAAGGATGCAGGCGGAGTATACTCACTGTCTTTCACCGCATGGAAGCTCCGGCTGATCCGCCGGAACGCGTCGTCCCGGTTGAAGCGGATGCCGTTCTGGCCCGAGAGGGCCCAGTCCAGGCTGGGAGCCCGGTACAACGGCAGCTGGGTGTGGCCCTGCCCGAGCTTCGCGCCCGAGAGTTCCAGCGTCTCGTTCAGCTCGTCCAACCCCTCCAGCGAGTCGTCCAGCCGGAGCAGCCGCCCGTCTTTCAGGCGGTGATACCGCTTTTTCTGGTGGAGAGATTTGAGCAAGGCCCGCAGCTCCCCCACCGGGAACTCCCCGGTGTCCACTTCCAGGTCCAGCACGCTCCCATGCACCGACACACCCACCGCAATCTTGGGCGGGGCGGCCTGCAGATTGCGGAATGCATCGCTCAGGTAGACCTCCCCCTCTGTCAGCAGGGCAGGCACGCCCTCTTCCAGAAAGGTGTAGACCATTTCTTCGTCGTCGGTGCTGTACTGGGCGGCATTGCCGTCCCCGCCGGGCTGCAAGTAGGTTCCCAGCAGCCGCGCGGCCCGCTTTTCGGCCCTGGCATCCCGCAGCAGGCCACCCGGGGCCGGGGCAAAGGGTGTCACTTTTTCCTCCCCGTACAAAAACTCGGCGTGGGCCGAGACGGCTCCCATCCGGGGTGCGTCCAGATAAAACTGCACCACCGGTTCCAACGGAATTTGATTCAGCAGCAGCCGCTCCGGATCCTCGATGGTCACGTTCCGGCCCAACTCCGGCAGGACAAAACTGCAAAAATCCGCTGCATCCTGTGTCGTGAAAAACAGGCTGCTGCCGCACAGCGTCTTGAGGGCCGGTAAAACGCGCCCGCTCTGGACACGGTCCAGCTTCCAGAGCGTTTCGTCGCTGAACAGGTAATCATGGTCCAGCCCTGCCACAAACCCCAGCGAGGGCGTTACACTGACCTGCACGCCGCCCCGGCGCTTTTCCACCTGCATGGTCAGGGCGGGCAGACCCGTTTTTAAGGCATAACCGCCCACCTGCCCCGTCGGCTCATAGAGATGGACCAGCTCGTCCAGCCCCTCGCCGCTCAGGGCCATGCCGCCTGCCACCGGGCTCCTGGCCGCTGTGGCGTAGCCGCGCAGCTTCTGGAGGTTTTGCTCCAGACTTTCCCGCACGCTCTGCTGGCGGCGCAGCACGGCCAATAGCTGCTGTGCCTCCGGGGCAAAGGCCTCTTTCCGGTGCAGAAAGGTCAGCGCTTTGCCGTAGCTCACCACCCGGCCCTGTTCCACAGCGTTCAGCAAGTCCGGGATGCTCTTGACGAGGTACTGCCGCCCGCCATCCGAAATACGGAGCCGCAGCCAGGGCTGCTCCCCGGAGAGCAGGGTCAGTTCCGGTTCCAGCTCGGCAAACTCCCGGCGCTGCCCCTCTTCGGGTGCAGGGAGCGGCAGCTCAGCCAGTGTATTTTCCTGATAGGTCCGCAGCAGCTGACGGGCGGCGGCATCCGTTTCCGGCTCATCGCCCCGCCATTTCTTTCCAAACAGCATTTCCAGGCTGGAAGCATAGCTGTCTTTCCGGGCAGCACTCTCCTGCGCAAACTCTGTTCCCCGCACCACGCCCGGGATATTGTTCAGCTGGGTTTTCTGTGCAGGCTCCACCGCGGCAGGCTGCGTTTTGCCCTCTTCATCCAGCATCAAAAGGGCACCGATGTGCTTACAGCAGGGGCCCTCGCCGTTTTCGTTATACGGGCAGGTACAGCTTGCGCTCACAAAGCTGCCGTTTTCCCGCAGCCAGGCCTGCGTATGGTAGCGGTTTCGTCCGCCGCCGCGCACATCGGCCGTCAGATGCCGCACGCCGTTTTCGCTGGTCTCACAGTCTAGGTCTTCCACCCGGTCCAGATACGCCTTGGCCCGCGCAAAGATGGTACTGCCCAGCAGATAGCGGATCTCTTCCATGTCCATGCCCGTTTCCTCCCTCTGCAATGCTCTATTGGTTAAGCATACCTCACCCACCGGCCAGATGCAAGGGATTTGAGCGAAAAAATACGCCGCCTCCATTTAAGAAGCAGCGTATCGGGTAAAGTTTTGAACCAATCTGTTTCCCCTGTACACGATTCAAGATGCCGTTTTATTGCAAAAGCAAAACCCCCGAGGAAAATCCTCGAGGGCTTTTGTTCAAGTCGGCGACTACCTATTTTCACGCGCCGTTTCCAGCGAACTATCTTGGGCACGAGTGAGCTTAACTTCTG
>ENA-UESP01001480-UESP01001480.1-human-gut-metagenome-genome-assembly--contig:-NODE-1480-length-15439-cov-5.815779_pt1 | contig 15439 bp, 7 predicted proteins | sample MGYA00243003_ERZ508004 | MGnify/ENA primary metagenome ERZ508004 (study PRJEB26167, sample SAMN06115443) | human gut metagenome | host: Homo sapiens | place: China:Henan | collected 2015-07-29 | study...
ATGCACGTCATCTGGCGACGGAATTATCAGCCAGAGTATTCGACCGGGAATTTTTGAAAAGTGCCGGGATCAGCCGCCGCACTATGCAGGATATTTTTGTCCGCGACAAATGGGAGGAAACGCTGGAGGAGATATTTCCTGTTAAGAACCGTTTTACCTGCCTTCAGATCTTAGATCTCTGCAGGCCGGAGCTGTGGGCTCTCTCCGGGGAGCCGGAGGAAGGCTGGATCTCCTTTACTTATAAATTTGTGACGCACATACTCTATCCGGATCCGGAATTCTCAAAATCCGCTGCAGCATATACAGCAGGCGCTTTCTTTTATCTGAGGCTGCTCCAGTTTTTCTTTGACGAGGAAAGAAAGGCCCTTCCCTTTGATCCCTTTGATGACTTCGAGCTGCTGCAGGAAAATGAATATATGAGCTTCGACCGGGCGGCCGAGTACAGCCACTTCATCCGAGAATTCAGAGACCAATATATATACGAAATGATGCGGTTAAACCGGGAGGCAACGCCCTTTGAAACCTTAAGCCACATTGCAGGGGTACACTATGTCGCAATGACCGTGGCCCGTGGGCTTTATAAGGCCGGTGTCCCCATTGACCTCGCCCTCGCCTCCGGGGCGGCAGCAGGACACGACCTCGGAAAGTTCGGCTGCAAGCCCAATGAACGCGTTCCCTATCTCCACTATTACTATACAAACCAATGGTTTAGCGAACATCACATGGAAGGAATCGGCCATATTGCAGCGAACCACTCCACATGGGATCTGGAGCTTGACAACATCACCGTGGAATCTCTTGTCCTGATTTATGCAGACTTTCGGGTAAAACAGATGCGCGGAGAGGACGGGAGAGAGCTGACAAAAATATATAGTCTGAAGGATTCCTTTGACGTGATCCTCTCAAAGCTTGATAACGTGGATGAGGCAAAGCGGAACCGCTATCGGGTCGTATATGCCAGACTGTATGAATTTGAACGCTACATGATCTCACTGGGGGTCGATGTGGACCTTAATGGAGCCCCCGCAAAGCCGGAACCCCAAAAGGATATTGTCCTGCAAAACAGCGGCCAGATCGTGACCTCCTTTACCTTTTTTGCCATCGAACACAATATCGATGTCATGCATCGTTTGGGAACAGAAAGACAATTCGGCAATATACTGGAGGCGGCACGCAGCGAAAAGGACTGGAAAAATGTCCGGGCGTACCTGAATATTTTTAACGAATATTCCATCCACTTAAATCATAAACAGAAGGAACAGACCATCGCATTTCTGTACGAGCTCCTTGTAAACCGGGAAGGTGATATCAGAAGGCAGTCTGCTGCGCTGATCGGAAAAATGTTTGCAGACTTCAATGCCGGATACAGAAAAGAGATTCCCGCAGACATGGCAGATCAGGATGACAGGACGGCCCTGACGCTATGGGCGGAGGCACTGGAAAAGATCATCTGCCCTGATTACAGACTGACCATGCAGCAGAAACGCAGGATCCAGAGCTCTTTAAAGTATGTGCTGCTGTCGATGACAGAGCACAGTGAGGAAAGAGTGCGGGAGGAAATGCTGGATGTCTTTATGAAATGGTTTGACGGCAGACACGGACTGAACGAGGACTCCACATTTGTTCTTCTGGATGCCGTATTCTCCCTGCCGGAGGAGCTTTATGAAAGAAACGGGCGTCTGGACTACCTGATCCGATTTGCTGTCGGCCATCTGGATTATCCGGAAAATAAAGTCCGGGTCGCAGCGGTGCGCGCCTTAAAAGTCCTGACTGCTGCCGTAAAGCCGGAGAGCAACTGCTATCAGCTCGTGTGTGATGCCGTCAGAACCATGCGTCCCGAAAACATGACCATGCTGTTTTTACAATACCGGATCTATACGAATCTTCGTCTGGATACGAGTGAGCAGCGGGAGATCCTGTATAAGAGCGACGTGATCGGAGATATCTTCTTAGAAAACCTGAAATCGGCAACACCGTGGATCTTAAAGGCAGTCAATATCAAGCTTCTGGCAGATCAGGTGGATCATGGCAGAAGGGAAAACATACTCCATATCTGTGCCCATCTCTCCAACCTGATCAAGGTCAGCGAGCATGTGGGAGTCCGGCATGATGCAGGAAAAGCACTGCTCCGATTGGGGCATCTTTTGTCGACCGATCAGGCCAACGAGATCGCCGTAGAGCTCTTAAAGGGCCTCGAGGTGGGAGAATATGAGTTTTCCAAATACATTCCGGAATATCTCGGCGAATTTGCCTTATGGCTGCCGCCGGAACAGCTGGATGACCTGATCGAACGCCTCCACATTCTTCTGGCGAACGGAAATGAAAAGATCGTATCTGTTGCATTAGATACGCTGGGAGTCCTTTTAGAATGCTATTCCAGATATCCTGTGCGCTTCAAGGAAGGAAAAGAAATCGCAAAGGAGCGGAAGATCCGCCTTCTCGGCCTTATTTTAAGCTGCCTTGCCAACTACAGAGAACAGGTGCGGCAGGAGGCAATGCTTGTGATCGGCCAGTATATCTTCGGATCGGAAAAAATGTCCGAGGAGGATAAGAACGACCTGTTTTCTCTGTGCTCCAAGAAGCTTTTGTTCCTGCTAAACGAAAATAAGGGAGGCGAGCTGAGCCTGTATTATCGTGCGGCCACATTGGCCCACATCAACCGGTTCATGTCCCATTATCAGCTGTTTGGCGGAAATATCGGTATGAAGGGACGGGACAAAGTCGCCTTTTTCCCGGGTACCTTCGATCCCTTTACCCTGTCCCACAAGGAAATCGCAAGGCGGATCCGTGAGCTGGGATATACCGTATTTCTGGCCATCGATGAATTTTCATGGTCAAAAAAGACACAGCCCCATCTGGTGCGCCGCCAGATCGTAAATATGTCCATGGCAGATGAATTTTATGTCCACCTGTTCCCGGATGATATTCCGATCAACATTGCAAATCCGGCAGACCTAAAAAAACTCAGGGATATTTTTCCCGAACAGGATGTATACATAGTAGTAGGCTCCGACGTGATCCATAATGCCAGCTCCTATAAAAAAGTACCGACAGAAAACTCCATACACGGCTTTAATCATTTGATCTTCCGCCGCGCCGGTGATGCCCGGCCGGGAGAGATTTATGATTGCGTCACAGGAAAAGTGGAGGAATTGGAGCTTCCCCCGGAGCTGGAGGACATCAGCTCCACGAAAATACGTGAAAATATCGATCATCACCGGGATATCTCCAATCTCATCGATCCGGTGGTGCAGGAATATATATACCACAAGAGCCTGTATCTGAGAGAACCGGAATATAAACCGATCCTGCGGGCAAAGGCGATCTCCTTTGAAAATAAATACGGAAGCGATAAAGAAACGACAGACATGCTGGCGGACACCGTTCTATACCGGAATCCGGATGCAGAGGCGATCCTGTCCGGGATATCAAGAGGTGATGAGCAGCTTATCATCCTTAAGAATGCGGCAGAAGGAGACCGCCCGGCCGGCTTTGCAAGCTACAGAGAGCTGAAGGCGGAAGAACTCTACACGGTTTTACGGAATATGGATCTGGCCAATGCTGTCCGGAGAAGGACAAGCCGGGAGATGCTCCTGATCACGGGGATCTTTGTCAGTGAAACCAGTATCCATGACGGTGAAGCGATAAGAGATTCCGCCCAGCTTTTGCTCACGGAGGTCATCACCCAGTCACTGGAGAAAAACAGCAGCTTTGCCCTTTATGTAGCGGAACGCGGGATCACATCAAAGGAAACGATCTTTGCATTGGAGCGGCAGGGCTTTCTCCGGCCGGAGGGCGTGGAGGACAGCGAGAGAAGAACGATCTACATGACCGATATGCACGAGTCGCTTCTGCTCCTCCATAACCTGGAGACCACCATCAAGGAGCCCTTTGCCAGCAGTCCGGCCGTATTAGAGGCCATCGAGAGAAACCACAAGAGGCTGCAGGTCGCAATGACTAAGCTGTATCCGGGAAATCTGGTATTATCTCTTTCCTCCGGCGTGATGCATCATCGGCTGGTGGATCGGATCACGGCCCTGAACGAGGTTCCCCGGGAACCGGTAACCCCAAGACGGCTGGGTGACAATATGTGCGTGCCCTTCGGAAAGATCCTTAGAGGCAAGGTGATCCCCAACACGGTGACAAAAACGCTCCATACGGATAGGGTCTATGAGCCCGATCTGAACAGCTATTCCATCGAGCCGTTCCCTTATTATTCGCCGTTAGAAAGCCAGATCAGGACGATACGCTCCTTTGACCGTCCGGTCATCCTTGTCGATGACCTCGTACACAAGGCAGACCGCCTTCAGGCTCTGGCTCCGCGTCTTAGGGCAGACGGGATCACGGTAAAAAAAGTCGTCGTGGGTGTTATCTCCGGTTATGGCAGAGACCTGATGCAGATGTTCCGGCTTCCGGTGGAAAGCATTTATTCCTTGCCTAATCTTAGACAGTGGTTCGTGGAATCTACGCTTTATCCCTTCATCGGAGGCGATACGGTCCGCAGGAGTGAAATGAAGGTGGCAGGACTTCAGCCGTCGATAAATATGATCCTGCCCTATGCAAATCCCCGCCTCACCGGCTGCAGCAGAGAGGCACTATATGAATTTTCTGTCTGCTGCCTCGAAAACTCCCGGGATATCCTGCAGGTGCTGGAGGCGGAATACAGAAAGCAATTTGCGAAAAACCTTACACTTTCCCGCCTCTCCGAGGCCGTCATCCTGCCATTATGCCCGGATAAAGGAAGCTGTATGGAATATGATGAAAACCTTGCCGCATCGGTATATCTGGAAAATGATCTGGAGATGCTGGGGAGGATGAAGAACTTTATGGTATAACACAACAAGAGAGATTCGGAGGAAATGCGTATGTTGACCTATTATGAGATCCAGGGAAAGCTCTGCTTTTCCATGGAAGACCTGCCCTATAAAAAAATTGAGGAGCCGACGCATGCCGATGCGATCAACTGGCTGTTTAAGCGGGAACCTGGAAGCTGCCGCGCATCCTTCTGCGTAAATGATAAGAGCTTACTGTATGCGAAGGAAGAAAATGTCGGATGGCTGAACAAAAACTGGCTCGAGAGAAACAGCGCGGGAGACCTTGCGGCCGCATCCGGTAACGACAATCCCCGGGAAACAGAGCTGCCGTCCTGGCTTGAGGCTCTTATTGCCGCCGGAAAAGTGCGGGCGGTAAACGCCTCTCATCCCCGCTTTGAAGAAATCTTATGCCGGGAAGAAAAGAAAGGGAAAAAGCGCGTCCATGTGCTGGCAATCGGTGACGTGGGCAGCATGCTCCTTACCGGGCTTCATCTGCTGGGGGGAGATGTGATATCCAAGATCGGTATATGCGATATCTCCGAGCAGGTGACCGCCCGATGGGAGTTTGAGGAAAACCAGATCGCTTATCCGTGGGAGTATGATGCACTTCCGGAGGTCGAGGTGGTCACTCCGGAAAACCTGTTTGACTGTGATGTATTTGTATTTGTTGCCTCGAAGGGGATCCCGCCGGTGGGCTCCGGTGTAAAGGATGTTCGCATGTATCAGTTTGAAAATAATTCAAAGATTATCGGACATTATGCAAGACTTGCCCGCGAAAAACAGTTTAAGGGGCTGTTCTGTGCCGTTTCCGATCCGGTGGATCCGCTGGCAAAAACGGCTTTCTTTGAGAGCAACCGAAACGAAACCGGGCAGCTTGATTACATGGGCCTCCTTCCGGAGCAGATACAGGGCTTTGGACTGGGCGTCATGAATGCCCGTGCGGCTTACTACGCGAAAAGAGATGATCGGTTTAAGCAGTTTTTGACGGAAGGCCGTTCATTTGGGCCCCACGGACAGGATCTGGTTATTGCAGACTCCATTGAAAATTATAATGACGCACTGTCAAGGGAGCTTACCGAGCTTACGGTCACAGCGAATTTAAAGATGCGCGCCATCGGATATAAGCCCTTTGTGGCCCCGGCTTTTTCATCCGGAGCACTTTCGATCCTTTTAGCCCTTAGGGGACAGTGGCATTGCGGCTCTGTGTTCCTCGGCGGAATCTATATGGGTGCGAAGAACCGGTTTACAGAGCATGGACTGGAGACAGAAATACTGCCCCTTCCGGATGCGTTGTTTGAGCGGATCGTGACGGCAGCAGATAACCTGAAGGCGATAGGATAATGATGCCCGGATTGTGGGAGTGCAGAAGCTATCAGCGGCATTGGGGGAACCGAAGTGTATTGACTGACGGAAGGATGATTGCTGATGAGAGAGAAAAAATTATATATTATCTATCCACAGAAGCAGGGGAAAAACAAGGAGCGGGAGCGGCTTGATATGGTTTTGTCCGAAGCTGTTAAAGGAATTTCCGCAGAGCAGCTGGAGGACATGGAGCTTTTGTGGGATGATCCGGATAAGGAACAGGGAACGGAACGCTTTTGTGGAAAACGACTTCTTTTTGTCGTCCCGCTGGGGAAAAACGGAGTAAATCGTGGGTATTATGAGGTTCTTTCATGGCTTCGATGCGGAAAAAAGGTGCTGAAGGATTCCGTGGCGGGCATGATCATTGATGCGGACAGTGAATTGTATACAAAGGCGGTGGCCAGAGAGCTGGCAGTCGCAGCCAATCAGGCCGGCTGTGCCTTTGTCGGGCGGCCGTTAGTAGAGGGAACGGCATCTCTTGACAATTTTATTATTCAGGCGGCAAACATGAATACAGACCGTATCGGCGCTTATATAAAAAGTGCATGTATTCTGGCAGAGCAGGTGCTTCATTTCTCATGGGAAGGAAAAACACATCCGCACCTTCTTGTGCTTCATGCATCGAACCACAAGACCTCCAATACCTTGGCAATCTGGGCGGCATTAAAGAAAAGACTGGAAGGGATCGAGATCAAAGAGATCAATCTGAGGAACGGGACACTGGAGGACTGCTCCGGGTGTCCCTACCGGATGTGCCTGCATTTTGGAGAGCGCGGACAATGCTTTTACGGAGGAACCATAGTGGAATCGGTCTACCCGGCAGTAAAATGGGCGGACGGAATCCTGTTGCTGTGTCCGAATTACAATGATGCACTCTCCGCCAATATGACCGCATTTATAAACCGCCTTACCGCACTCTTTCGGACTGTACGATTTTATGATAAGGCCCTGTTCGGGATCGTGGTTTCCGGATATTCCGGCAGCGACCTGTTAGCCGGGCAGCTGGTCACTGCCTTAAATATGAATAAGACCTTCTATCTTCCGGGACAATTCTGTATGCTGGAAACGGCAAACTCTCCCGGCTGTGCCATGCATTCTCCAGGGATCGAGGAACGGATCGATGCATTCAGCCGATCCATACGGAAAACATTGATCAATACCGTTTATTTAGCTGATGATGGAGCAAAGGAGCACACCGACAGCGGTGGGAAGTAAAAATGCAGCCACTGTCCACTTCAGGCTTCCGGTCTCCTTCCTTATCGTAAGGCATGTGGTAGAGCAGGGCCAGTGAAAGAGCGTAAAGACCGACATGCAGATAACTGTCCGTAAAGTCCAGCCGTGGGCGGCAAGAAGCGAAGACAGTCCCGAAATATCGTCCATGGGAACCAGGGCATTATTCTGCAGGTATGCCATGAGAATGATCGGCAGCACGATCTCATTTGCCGGAAATGCAAGGATAAAGGCCATCAGTATCACGCCATCCAGACCGATAAATTTGCCAAAGGGCTCCAGAAAGTCGGAGATAATGAGTAAAAGGCTGACATCGTTGACAGAGATATTTGCCAGCAGCCAGATAAGGAGACCGGCAGGAGCTGCAACGGAAACGGCTCGAAATAAAACAAAGAGCGTTCGGTCAAACACAGAACGGACGATGATCCGGCCGAGCTGGGGACGGCGGTAGGGCGGAAGCTCAAGCGTAAAGGACGAAGGAACGCCCTTTAATAGAGTGTGTGACAGCAGCCATGAGGCAGCAAAGGTCATAAAAACACCCAGCAGAAGAAAACCGGTCAGCAAAAGCGCCCGCAGAGCGGAGGAAAAGAACGCTGAAGCTTCAATCGTAGCGGCTTCGATGGCAGCGGATTCGATTACAGCGGATTCAACCGTAGTGGCAGCCCCGATCGCAGAAGTTCCGACCATCAGCGAGATCATGGTCAGCAGCAGCGGAAACCGTCCGTTGCAGGGCACAAGACTGTTTGTAAGGATCGCGATCAGGCGTTCTCTGGGAGAGTCGATGATCCGGCAGCCGGTCACACCGGCGGCGTTACAGCCAAGTCCCATCGCCATGGTCAGACATTGCTTTCCGCAGGCATGACATCGCTGAAAAGCCCCATCCATATTAAAGGCAGCCCGGGGCAGATATCCAAGATCCTCCAACAGCGTAAAAAGCGGAAAAAAGATAGCCATAGGCGGCAGCATGACAGACACGATCCATGCGACGGCCCGATATACTCCGGATATGGACATGTTTATAAACCATGGTGCAGCTCCAAGAGAAGCCAAGCCGTCCGACAGCTGCTTTTCAATAGAAAAGAACAGGCTCCACAAAAGCTCGGAGGGGTAATTTGCACCGACGATGGTAAGCCAGAAGATCCCCGTCAGCATCAGGCACATAAGAAGCATTCCGGTAAAGGGGCCGGTAAGGAGCCGGTCAAGGCGTTCCTCTCTTTTTCGATGATCCTTCCGGGTATAGGTGACAGAACGTCCGGCCAGCTCGGCAGGGGAAAAGGCAGAGGGAAGCCGGGAACAGGAACAGCAGTGACAGGCTGCACCGCACTTGTCAACGGAGCAGTCCACGTTACCGGTCACAGAGCAATTGTCATGGTAGCTCTCGTTATTTGTCACAGAGCAATTGCCTGAGCAGTCTGCGTTATCTGTCACAGAGCAATTGCCACAGCAGTCATCGTTACCAGACACAGGAGAATTGCCACGGCAATCCTCCGCACACAGCTTTGCCAGTGCCTCCCGGAGCTTTTGCACGCCCTTTTTTGTCCTTCCGCAGCAGGGGACGACAGGAATGCCAAGCTCCTGTTCCATAAGCTCCAGATCGATCTGTATGCCTTTTCTGGCAGCTTCATCCCATAAATTCATGCAGAGAATAAACTGGGGAAGCTCCTCCTCTTTTCGATCCTTTACAATGTCAGTGACCTGCCGGAGAAGACAAAGACCGCGCTCCGGACAGGTGGAATCGCAGATCAGAAGGAGAAAGTCATACAGTTCGTTTTCGACAAAGCGTTTTGTGGCGGCCTCCTCCTCGGAACGGACATCAAAGGAATAGATTCCCGGAAGATCCACGATGGAAAAGCCGAGGGCAGAGGAATCCTTTTCGGGCGAAACGGAAAAGCTGCCAAAGGCACAGGAAACAGTGACGCCCGCCCAGTTCCCTGTATGCTGTCTTAAGCCGGTCAGCGTGTTAAAGACTGTGCTCTTTCCCACATTCGGGTTCCCGACAAGTGCAACACGCCGCACTGTGCTGTCGGCCCCAAACGCCCCGTGAGGCTCCCTCGTGCATGCCGGGCCAAATACTCCGTGAGGCTTCCTCGTGCATGCCGGATCAAACGCCCCACACCATCTACCTACACTACTCATCTTACCACCTCCCGGTCATCATCCGCCTTTTTTACCATGATCAGGCGGCTGTCTTCCTCCCGGATCGCGATCACCGAGCTCCGAACCAGATAAGCCGCAATATTTTTCTTCTTAAGAACACAGGAAATAACAGATCTTGGAACAAAACCCAGATCAAAGAGCCGCGCAGCCATAAGCCCCTCGTTGGCCAGACATACAACGGAAACGGTTTCTCCGGGCAATGTATTACTTAATGGAAATACCATGAGATCACTCACTCGCAGGTTGCTTATATATGAGATATGAGTGGGGCGGGGAAAAGGTGACATTTTGGGCGAAATAAAGAAAAAGATTGTCGCAGACAGCGAAGTGTGCTACAATGCTGGAAAAAAGTTTGGCATGGCCGGGAGATAACGCGGCCGCTTACTGCAAAACTGAGACAAAATTCCGTTAACAGGATCGAGAGGAGATGGCAGCATGGAGGTATTATACGGAAGTACACGCGGAGGAGAGTCGGGGGTTACGGCCTCTCAGGCAATTCTTAGAGGACTGGCAAAGGACGGGGGACTGTTTATGCCGGATCCGATCCCGGCGTTAGATAATTCAATAGATGAGCTGGCGGGTATGACATATCAGGAAACGGCGTATGCGGTGATGAAGCAGTTCCTTACAGACTTTACCGAGGAAGAATTAAAATACTGTATTTCCCATGCCTATGATGACAAATTTGACACAGAGGAGATCGCTCCGATCACAGAAGCGGACGGGATCTGCTTTCTGGAGCTGTTTCACGGAAAGACCATTGCATTTAAGGATATGGCATTGTCGATCCTGCCGTATTTAATGACGGTATCGGCAAAAAAGAATCATGTAAAAAATGAGATCGTGATCCTGACAGCAACGTCCGGAGATACCGGAAAGGCGGCAATGGCAGGCTTTGCGGATGTTCCGGGCACACGGATCATCGTCTTTTATCCGAAAAACGGGGTCAGCCGTGTGCAGGAGCTGCAGATGCTTACACAAAAGGGCGGAAATACCACGGTCGTAGGTATCGACGGAAACTTTGATGATGCCCAGTCGGGAGTAAAGAAAATATTTGAAGATAAGGAATTTGCAAAGGAGCTGGAGGAAAAAGGACTTCAGCTGTCCTCCGCGAACTCTATCAATATCGGGCGTCTCATCCCGCAGGTGGTATATTACGTCTACGCATACGCAAAGCTGTATGCCCGCGGTGAGCTTAAGAAGGGAGAACGCGTCAATGTGGCGGTTCCGACCGGAAACTTCGGAAATATTCTCGCGGCTTACATTGCAAAGCAGATGGGGATCCCCTTTGACCGGCTGATCTGTGCATCAAATGACAACAGGGTTCTCTATGACTTTTTTACCACGGGAACCTATGACAGAAACCGCGAATTTATCCTGACCACATCCCCCTCTATGGATATCCTGATCTCCAGCAATCTGGAACGTCTTTTGTATCTGAGCTGCAAAAGAGATGCCGCAAAAACGAAGGAGCTGATGCAGGAGCTGTCTCAGAGCGGAAAATACTCCGTCACATCGGAAATGAAAGCATTTATGTCCGATTTTTACGCCGGCTATGCAGGAATGAGGGAAAATGCGGCGGAGATCAGAAAAATATATGAGGACACTGGATATCTTATCGATACGCACACCGGGGTCGCAGCGGCAGTATACGAAGCGTATAAGCGGGAAACCGGAGATCAGAAAAAGACGATCATCGCATCGACCGCCAGTCCATACAAATTTGCGGGGAGCGTTGTGGAGGCTGTCCGGGGAAAACAGGCTGACGCAGCCGCCTCCTCCGATGAATTTGCCCGGATCGAGCAGGTAAGAGAGCTTTCTGGAGTAAAGATCCCACAGGCGATCGAGGAGCTTAGAGGTGCTACGATCCTCCACAACAGGCAGTGCGGGCCGAAAGAAATGAAGGAAACTGTGAAATCAATCTTTTCAAACGAAAAGAAATAATGTATACTTGTGATAAGTTGTAACTGTTCAGTAAGTCTGCGCACTTGCTGCGCTGACCGTAAGAAAACATAGGCTGGAGGGCAAAAATCCCATCAGCGGAGCTGATCCGGAATGGATTTTTGCGTGTAACTATGAAGGTACTGAATAGTTACGATAACTTTAACCGGGTGTGTCATTACTCCGCCCGATTGCAACAATATGAGGTTAAATGGAGGTCCAAGATTATGTTAGTAACAGCAAAAGAAATGCTTGAGAAAGCAAGAGATGGAAAATATGCGGTAGGTCACTTCAATATCAACAACTTAGAGTGGACAAAAGCAATCCTTCAGACAGCAGAAGAATTAAGATCCCCGGTTATCCTTGGCGTTTCCGAAGGCGCAGGAAAATATATGGCCGGATATAAAACAGTAGTAGGTATGGTAAACGGCATGCTGGAGGAATTAAAGATCACCGTTCCGGTTGCCCTTCATCTTGACCATGGCAGCTACGAGGGATGCTTAAAGTGTATCGAAGCAGGCTTCTCCTCCATTATGTTCGACGGCTCCCACTATCCGATCGAGGAGAATGTGGAAAAAACAAAAGAGCTGATCCGGATCTGCCGCGAAAAGGGAATGTCCCTTGAGGCAGAGGTAGGTGCGATCGGCGGCGAAGAAGACGGCGTTATCGGTATGGGCGAGTGCGCTGATCCGGAAGAATGCAAGATGATCGCAGATCTCGGCGTTGATATGCTTGCAGCCGGTATCGGAAATATCCACGGAAAATATCCGGCAAACTGGAAGGGCTTAAGCTTTGAAACTCTGGCTGCTGTAAAAGAGAAGGTAGGCGATATGCCGTTAGTTCTCCACGGCGGTACCGGAATCCCGGAGGATATGATCAAAAAGGCAATCTCTTTAGGCGTTGCAAAGATCAACGTTAATACAGAGTGTCAGCTTGCATTTGCTGATGCTACAAGAAAATATATCGAAGCAGGAAAAGACCTTGAGGGCAAGGGATATGACCCGAGAAAGCTTCTTGCTCCGGGTGCAGCAGCAATCAAGGAAACCGTTAAGGCAAAAATGGAGCTGTTTGGCTCTATCGGAAAAGCAGACTAATTTCCGGGGCAGATTCCCGGAGGATCTGGGAAATAAAGGGTAATAAAGGCGTTCTCCTTTAAACAGGAGAACGTTTTTATAAATAAACACAAGAAAAATATAAGCAGGAAACAAAAAACAGGAAAAAACGAATGAAAAGGGGTTATGCGCAGTAGCCGGATATGGGGATATGGCTAAAGTATTGGACAGCAAAGGGGTACAGTCAAGAAAAGCAGGAGGAGAATTTATGAGTGAAACCATCAATGTGTCAGAAATCTTTGGGGAAAATGTATTTAATGATGCGGTGATGCGAGAACGTCTGCCGAAAAGTATTTATAAGAAGCTGAAACAGACGATCGAGGACGGAAACGGGCTGGATCCGTCTATCGCCGATGTAGTAGCCCACGCAATGAAGGAGTGGGCGGTGGAAAATGGGGCGACCCACTATACCCATTGGTTTCAGCCTCTGACCGGAGTTACGGCAGAAAAACACGATTCCTTTATCGGAAGTCCGGATGCAGCAGGAAAGGTGCTTATGGATCTGTCCGGTAAGGAGCTGATCAAGGGAGAAGCGGACGGCTCCTCCTTCCCGTCCGGCGGTCTTCGTGCTACCTTTGAGGCACGCGGCTATACGGCCTGGGACTGCACATCACCGGCATTCCTGAAGAAGGACGCTACCGGCGTTACCCTCTGTATCCCTACTGCCTTCTGCTCTTACGGCGGAGAGGCACTGGACAAAAAAACACCGCTCCTGCGTTCCATGGAAGCGATCGACAAACAGGCGGTACGTATCTTCCATCTGTTCGGAAATATGGCCGTAAAGCGTGTCATCCCGTCCGTAGGCCCGGAGCAGGAATATTTCCTTGTGGACAGAGAAAAATATTTACAGAGAAAAGATCTTGTCTACACAGGCCGCACACTGTTCGGAGCAATGCCGCCCAAGGGACAGGAGATGGATGACCACTACTACGGCGTGATCCGGGAGCGGATCGGTGCTTTCATGAAGGAATTAAATGAAGAACTCTGGAAGCTGGGGGTAAGCTCCAAAACGGAGCATAACGAGGTCGCTCCGGCACAGCATGAGCTTGCAACGATCTACACAAAGGCAAATCTGGCCGTCGACCATAATCAGCTGGTAATGGAAACCATGAAGAAAGTGGCAAGCCGCCGTGGCCTCGCCTGCCTGCTCCATGAAAAGCCATTTCAGGGCGTTAACGGCTCCGGTAAACATAACAACTGGTCATTGACCTCCGATACCGGTATCAATATGCTGGATCCGGGTGTCACACCCCACGAAAATATCCAGTTCCTTCTGGTTCTTGCCTGTATTATGAAGGCTGTAGATATCCATGCGGATCTCTTACGCCTTTCGGCAGCGGTTCCGGGCAACGATTACCGCCTCGGAGCACAGGAAGCACCGCCTGCGATCATCTCCATCTTTGTAGGAGAACAGCTGGAGGACGTTATCGATCAGCTCTGCAGCACGGGAGCTGCGACTCACTCCAAGGTCGGCGGAACCTTAAAGACAGGCGTTACCACGCTTCCGGACGTGGATAAGGACGCAACCGACAGAAACCGTACCTCACCATTCGCATTTACAAACAATAAATTCGAGTTTCGTATGGTCGGTTCCTCTGATTCAATCTCATCCGCCAACGTGGTATTAAATACCATCGTGGCAGAGGCTTTCAAGGAAGCGGCAGATATCCTTGAAAAATCAGAGGATTTCCCCACCGCAGTCCATGACCTGATCAAACAGTATCTGTTTGAACACAGAAGGATCATCTTCAACGGAAACGGCTATACGGAGGAATGGATCGAGGAGGCAGCCCGCAGAGGACTTCCGAATCTGAAATGTATGGTGGATGCGATCCCGGCCCTGACGACCGAAAAGGCAGTCAAGCTGTTTGGTGATTTCGGCGTGTATACAAGCTCCGAATTAACCGCCCGTGCAGAGATCGAATACGAGGCATACGCAAAATCTGTAAATATCGAAGCAAAAACCATGCTGGATATGGCCGGAAAACAGCTCGTACCGGCGGTGATCCGCTATACCACCATGCTTGCCCAGTCCTTAAGCGCAGTCAGTGCGGCCTGCCCGGAGGCAGACGTAAGCGTTCAGAAGGAGCTTCTTCTCGAGGTATCCGATCTGCTTTCCGACATGAAGGTTGCCATGGCACAGCTTCAGGATGACCTTACCCAGGCCAATACCATCGAAAATATGGAAAAACGCGCACACTTCTACTATGATAAAGTGGCTCTTACCATGCGTCAGCTCCGTGAACCGGCAGATAAGCTGGAAATGCTGGTAGATAAAGAATACTGGCCGATCCCCAGCTATGGCGATCTGATCTTTGAAGTGTAATCAAGTTGATAAATAAGCAGCATCCCCGTTTTTGAGGGATTAATTGGACGAAGCCAGACGCTGAAATTCAGGGTCTGGCTTTTTGATGTTAGCCTTCAAATTCCTCCTTATGTTCATGCAGATTCATAAAATTCCTCCATTTTCGGAATTGCATACGATGAGAGCACGGATAGGAACTGATGCAAGGTATTTCAGAAATCTTTCCAGAAATGCAATGGTTGATTTCTTATACTTTCGATTTTTCAGGACAAATACTGTAGCAGTATCGGAATATCTCATTGCAAATTCTCTCATATATGCGGCCAGTGCAGATTTTCGGATATCCTCAATCGACTTATAGTTTTGAAGAATTTCCATAGTTTCAATTACCGGAATTGTATCCGGCGTTAAAACGACCCTGCTGTTTGTAACGCAAACATTATTGATATTCTTCTTTTGTCCTGAAATAGCAGAAGAAAGAACTTCAACTCGTTTACCGATCTGCGTTGTTAGTCCTT
>ENA-UESP01001485-UESP01001485.1-human-gut-metagenome-genome-assembly--contig:-NODE-1485-length-15387-cov-5.250033_pt1 | contig 15387 bp, 17 predicted proteins | sample MGYA00243003_ERZ508004 | MGnify/ENA primary metagenome ERZ508004 (study PRJEB26167, sample SAMN06115443) | human gut metagenome | host: Homo sapiens | place: China:Henan | collected 2015-07-29...
CGCTTCGATAATCGCAAATACCAATATTCACAACTTAAACTCTAATCGCTCATCTTTCTATGTCAAACGTCAACAAGTCTTATCTTTTTCTCGCGCCCGGTTTTGAAGAGATCGAGGCGCTGACAACTGTCGACGTCCTGCGCCGCGCAGGCATCTCTGTGGAAACAGTTTCAATTACCGACACAACCGCCGTGGCCGGCGCCCACAATATAACCGTCAAGGCCGACACAACACTCTCTCAGGCCGAAATCGACCGTCCCGACTGGCTTATCTGCCCGGGAGGAATGCCGGGAGCCTCAAATCTCGTGGCCTGCGACAAACTCGCCAGCCTTCTGCGTGACCACGCCGCCCGCTCGGGCCGTATCGCCGCAATCTGTGCCGCACCGGCAGTGGTGCTCGCCCAGCTCGGCATTCTTGACGGCCGCGAGGCAACCTGCTATCCCGGCTTCGAGCAGATGGCCCCGAAAGCCATCATGGTAGACCGCTCGGTTGTCGTCGACGGCAACATCATAACTGCCAACGGGCCCGCCGCGGCCATGCCGTTTGCTCTCGCCATAGTGAAGGCAACGCTCGGCGCCGAAGTGGCCGGCCAGATCGGTCAGGGGCTGCTCTTCTACCCTAAGAACTTCGAATTCTACTTCTGACCGTCCTGCGAAATGAATAAAAGAGGCTGCGCCGCAGCCTCTTTTGTGGTTATTGATGACGGGATCATTTCTTCTTGTCGTCGACAACAGCGTTGACGTCGATATACTGAGCGGGTTTGGTGAGCCAGCTGACTAAAGAAGAATTATTGAAGTTTTCCGTGAAGGACGAAGTCGTAGCTGTTGCCGCGGTAGTTGACGAAATTGCTGCGGTAGGTGACACTTTCGGTGGCGCGATTGATTGAGAGCGTTCCGGAGATATTGCCGGTTACCGTCTGATGGCTGTTAAAATTCTGTTGGACAAAGCGTTGCAAGGCGGAGGGCCCAGCTAAGCGTAGGGCTGCACCGTGGTGCAGCCGCCGACCTTAAATGCCAAATGGAGCATTGCTCTAATGTCTGCAACGCGCACAAAATCAAGCTGTTGTATGGAATAGGCTGCCCCACGGAGCAGCCCTACTAGTTTCCGCCCGAGTAGTGGTGAAACTCTGCTCGTATGATTTTTCGTCTACAATGAAGGGACGTTGGGGCAGCGTTGTTGTCGGCAGCGATATTGTCGGCCGCGGCTGCACCACGGTGCAGCCCTACGTCTTCGATCATTTTTTTAGTTGACATGGTCAGCCGAGGGTCAGCTCGAAGTCGGCGATGAATTTCGAGAACGAAGGGATCGTGGCGCGCATATTCTCGTAGACTTCGCGCTCGGTCCATGTCGACGATGAGCCCGGGCCAGTCTCGAGCTCGACGTCGATCGTTATGAGGTCGTTCTCGAGCGAGCCGCGAAGATGGGTCAGCAGTGCAGGCATCTGACGGCCCATGAGGTCGAGCTGCATATCGTTTGCCACGGTCATTATGAAGGCGTGGTCTTTCCCTTCGGCAGCCTGCGGAACCGATGCGCGCATCGTGTTGACGAGAATCTGCTCGCGCGGATGAGCCGCCATGAAGGTCTCCCAGGCCTTGACGAAAGCTTCGCGAGTGAAAGGATTGCTGCGCTGTGTTGTCAGCGTGGCTTCGGGCTTGCGCTCATCGGCGGCTGCCTGTGAGCGGCCGCGAAGCGTTGGCCCGCGCCCGACAGGGCGCAGCGTCGGAGTCGGAGTCTGCGCCTTTGGCGCCGGCATTGGCTCTACATTAGCTATCTTAGCTACATTAGCTACCTTAGCCGGCTCAGCCGGCGCGGCAGGGCGGTCGATAGGCTTTAGCTGCCCCCCGGCGCGACCGCTATTGGTCGAGGGGCGCACTGATTGGCATATCTTGGCGAGCGTCAGCTCAACAAGAAACTGTTTGCCTGAGGCGGTGCGGTAATTGAGGTCGGCTTCGTTGAGCAGACACATGGCGCGGTAGATGAATCCCGGCGTGCATTTCTGCGCCGCTTCGGTCAGCTGTGCCGCTTCCGAGGCGTCGGCGTCGAGAAGCGATGCCGTGGCCGGTTCGCGGGCAACCATCAGGTCGCGCATGAACGCCGCCAGTTCGGCGATGAAGAAGTGGCTGTCGAAGCCGCGCGAGCGAACCTCTTTATATATCAGCCAGGTCTGTGCCACGTCCCCCTTCAGGAATGCGTCGAGCAGACGCAGAAACAGCGCATGGTCGAGCATGTTGAGGCTTTCGAGTGCTGCGGCGCGTGTTATGTTGTTGCGCGACGATGCTGCGACCTGATCGAATATGCTCAGCGCGTCGCGCATGGCGCCGTCGGCCTTGCGCGCTATCAGCGCCAGAGCGCTGTCTTCGGCGGCTATTCCTTCGTTGGCGGCCACCATCTTGAGGTGGTCGACCATGTCGCGTATCGAAATCGTGTTGAAATCATAGATCTGGCATCGCGACAGAATCGTAGGTATGATCTTGTGTTTCTCGGTGGTTGCCAGAATGAAAATAACGTGGGCCGGCGGCTCTTCGAGTGTCTTCAGGAAAGCGTTGAAGGCCGCGTTGGAGAGCATGTGGACCTCATCGATGATGAATACGCGGTAGCGCCCCTGGGTCGGAGCCACCATAACCTGGTCGACAAGCTCGCGCATGGCGTCGACGCCGTTGTTACTCGCTGCATCCATCTCGATGATATTCAGTGAGTTGCCGGCGTTGAAGGCGCGACACGAAGCACACTCGTTGCAGGCTTCGCCGTCGGCTGTCGGGTGTTCGCAGTTGATAGTCTTGGCGAAGATGCGCGCGCAGGAGGTCTTGCCGACTCCGCGCGAGCCGGTGAAAAGATAGGAATGGGCAAGACGCCCCGACGCGATGGCATTTTTAAGTGTCGACGTCAGAGCACGTTGGCCGACGACGCTGTCGAACGTCGACGGCCGGTATTTGCGTGCTGAAACAAGATAATGATCCATACTACAAAGATAGCGCTTTTTTCGGTTTTCCCCCGCTATATTATAATAAAAGGTGTCGGAAAGGGTTATCGGAGCAGGGCGGGGACGAAGGCGTCGGGGTAGTGGGTTAGGACGTGGTCGTCAGGGGTGCCGACGATGGTTATGATGTCGAACTGGGGGCGCTGGGGGTAGTCGCCGCTTCGGAGGAAGCTGTCGGCGAAGCGGGCCATGCGGCGCCGCTTTTCGGGATTCACGGCGTCGAGCGGATCGTCGAAAGGGGTTGAGCGTGTCTTTACTTCTACGAACATTATTCCGGAGCCGCGCGTGGCCACGATATCGATCTCGTCGCGGCCGAAGCGGAGATTGCGCCCGACGATAGCATAACCGCCGGCTACGAGGTAGTCGGCGGCTATATCTTCGCCCCAGCGGCCTATGTCGTTGTGACGTGCCATTGCGGGGTCGGTTTTATCAGTCGATGAGCGAGTGGCCTGTCATCTCGGCGGGCTGTTCGATTCCCATGATCGAGAGCATTGTGGGAGCGACGTCGGCGAGGCGTCCGGGGCCGACGTGGGCGTCTTTGCGCTCGGTGACGTAGATACAGGGCACGGGGTTGAGCGAGTGGGCCGTGTTGGGCGTTCCGTCGGGGTTCTCGGCGTTGTCGGCGTTGCCGTGGTCGGCAATGATGATTACCTCGTAGCCGGCTTTCTTGGCGGCTTCGACGGTGTCGCTGACGCAGAGGTCGACGGCTTTGACGGCTTTCTCGATGGCTTCGTAGACTCCGGTGTGGCCGACCATGTCGCCGTTGGCATAGTTGACGACGATGAAGTCGAATTTCTGCGAGGCGATGGCTTCGACGAGTTTGTCCCTGACCTCGAAAGCGCTCATTTCGGGCTTGAGGTCATAGGTGGCTACTTTGGGCGAGGCGACGAGAATGCGCTCTTCGCCGGTGTAGGGCTCTTCGCGGCCGCCGTTGAAGAAGAATGTCACGTGGGCGTATTTCTCGGTCTCGGCTATGTGGAGCTGTTTCTTGCCGAGCTTCGAGAGATATTCGCCGAGGGTGTTGACGACGTTCTCCTTGTCGAAGAGGATGTGAACCCCGGTGAACGAGGCATCGTAGGGGGTCATGCAGAAATATTGCAGTCCTGCGATGGTCTTCATTCCGGCCTCGGGCATATCGTGCTGGGTCAGCACGGTGGTCAGCTCTTTGGCGCGGTCGTTGCGGTAGTTGAAGAAGATTACGGCGTCGTTCTCTGCGATGAGACCTTCGCCCTGGGCGAGCGAGGCATTGTGGATCGGCTTGATGAATTCGTCGGTAACGCCGTCGGAATAGCTCTTCTCAACAGCTCCGGCCATGTCAGTGGCCTGAGCGCCGGTGCCGGCAGTCAGCAGGTCGTAGGCCTCCTTGACGCGCTCCCAGCGCTTGTCGCGGTCCATGGCGTAGTAGCGGCCTACGATCGAGGCGATGCGGCCTGTGGTCTTGGCCATGTGCTCTTCGAGGCGTTCGATGAAGCCTTTGCCCGAGTGCGGGTCGGTGTCACGGCCGTCCATGAAGCAGTGGACATAGACCTTCTTCAGGCCGTAGTGTGCCGCGATGTCGAGCAGTGCGAAGAGATGGTCGAGGCTTGAGTGGACGCCGCCGTCGCTGACGAGGCCCATGAGGTGGAGCGGACGGTCGTTCTCTCTGGCATAGCCGAAAGCGGCTTTTATCTGGTCGTTGTTGAGAATCGATTTGTCGGCGATGGCCTTGTTGATCTTGACGAGATCCTGATAGACCACACGGCCGGCGCCGATATTGAGGTGTCCCACCTCGCTGTTGCCCATCTGGCCGTCGGGGAGTCCGACATTTTCGCCGCTGGCCTGCAGCTGGTTGTGGGGGTAGGTTTTCAGAAGATAGTCCCAGTAGGGGGTCGGAGTGTTGTAGATGACGTCGCCGTGGCCGTGGTTACCGATGCCCCAGCCGTCAAGAATCATGAGAAGTGCTTTGTGAGCCATAATATGTGTAACGTTTTAGCGCTGCAAAGTTACGAATTTTTTGTCAGAATTTCAGCGAGGCGCCGACCGAGAGGAAGTTATAGGAGTTGTCCCAGCCGTTGCGCAGGGCGCCGCTGACCATGCCGGCCTGGATGTTGGCGGCCCAGCGCGGGGTTATCCAGTAGCGTGCGCCGATGTTGACGGCCATGGCGAACGAGGCCTCGGTAGCGCGGCGGCCTTCCCACTGGGTGTGGTCGAGGTCGTTGAAGCTGTAGGCTGTGGTGACATCCTCGTTGTCGTTCTTCATTGTCTGGCTGAACGATTTCTCCGAGAAGCCTTTAAGATCGGTCAGGCCTGTCGAGAAGTGGTTGAGGACGGCCACACCGATGCCGATGTTGAGATATGTGTCGAGGCGGTCGATGGGCGAGTAGTGGAGCGACGCCTGAGGCAGAAACGAGATGTCGTCGCGGCGGAAGCGGGTGTAGGCGGTTCCGTAGCCTTTGCGTTCGATTGTCTCTTTTTCCGACACTGTAGTGCGCAGCCCTGTTGTCGGGTCGCGGCGCCAGCCGTAGTTGACGCTGTTGTAGGAGTAGTCGTAGTTTCCGATTATCTGCACACGGTCGGTCTTGCCGCTGACGCCGTTGTCGATGGCCAGACCTACGCCGATGCTGAAGGGCTGTCCGAATATTCTGAGGTCATCTTTGATTATATATTCAAAGGCGATGCGCTGGGTGAACATCGCTTTATCGGGGCCTCCGCTGTTGGTTATAGCACCGACGCCGATGCCCGCATCGGCTATTCTGGCTCCTTTTTCGATGGGGTCGGCCGGGGTAAAGGCCGAAGCGGTGGCTGCGCCGGCCAACAGGACAGATGCAAGGATGAAGCTCTTTTTCATGACGGTAGTGTTGATAAATGTGTGGTTATTTGAACAGCTTCGGGAGGAAAAGGCGCAGGTAGTCTCGCCAGTTTTTCCAGGTGTGTCCACCTTCTGAGCTGTGGTATTCGTAGTTGAGACCCGCCTTGTCGAATTCGGCGAGCATCTCTTTGTTTTCGCGGGCGAGGAAGTCGGTCTTTCCGATACCTACCCAGAGCAGCAGCGGCTTGGCATCAGCCAGAGCGCGCAGTGCGGGGCCGGGATTGTCGTAGGCTTTTGAGTCGGAATATTTCCGCGGATGCAGAAAGCTTGAGAACGAGCCGATATAGCCGAACATCGCGGGGTTCTCGCGGGCTATGTGGATTGTGTGGAAGCCGCCCATCGAGAGACCGGCGAGGGCGCGCGAGGCGCGGTCTGTGTTCGTCGGATAATGGCTGTCGACCCATTCGACGATGGCGGGGAACGAAGCTTCGAACTCGCCGTTCATAGTGCGCGGCGGACGCGACACGGGCTGGGCCGGCGCGCCGGGGTTGTCGCCGGGAGCGGCCTTGTGGGCTATGTTGCCGTTGGGCATCACGACTATCATCGGCTCGACCTGCCCGGCGGCTATCATGTTGTCGAGAATATAGGGAGCGCGTCCCAGCTCGGGCCATGCGTTTTCGTCGCCGCCAAGGCCGTGGAGAAGATAAAGCACCGGATAGCGGCGGTCGGAGCGCGGGTCGAATCCGGCGGGGGTGTAGACTGTCATGCGCCGGCCGTCGGGCCCCCACACTTTTGCCACAGTGCCGTGGGGAACGTCCTGCGAGCGCAGTTCGGGGTCGGTTACGACGTAGTTCGACAGATACATTTCGTTGCGCTCAGTGAAGGCGTTGGCGGGATCGATTGTGCGGACGCCGTCGATGTTGAAGAAGTAGGTGTAGTAGTCGGGGCGCAATGATTTGGTGCGTCCGCGCCATATGCCGTCGGCGCCTCGCGTCATCTTTGTCGGGGCGAGATCTCCGCCGACAGTGACAGAGGCGGCTTTCGGGGCATATACGGCGAGCGATACTGTGGCGTCGTCGTTGACGACACCCGACTTGGGCTGTTTCGGGGCTGCGGCGAAGGCCTGACAGGCCGTCGCGGCCACGGTAATGGCGATGAGCAGTTTTTTCAGATATTGCATACTGGGCATTTTTGGTCGCGCTCAATGGCGACGGTGGTGAATGTCATTGTGAAGGTGTCGATTGTCAGAAGGCGGTCGGCGAGCGGGCTGCCGAAGCCTCCGGCTATTTTCATGGCCTCGCAGGCCTGAACCATTGCCGTCAGTCCGACGACGCCGCTGAAGATTCCGGCTCCGGCACATGAGCCTTCGGCGTTGTCGCCCGGCAGGCCGTCGCCGTAGAGACAGCCGTAGCAGGCATGCCCGGGCAGAACCGTCATGACCTGTCCGCCAAAGCGGCCGACGGCGCCGTAGACGTAGGGCAGACGAGCGCGGGCCATGGCGCGGGCCACGGTGAGTTTCGACGTGTAGGAGTCGGTGCAGTCGAGAGCTACATCCCAGGGCGCGGCGGCGAGTATCGCGCCTGAGGTCGAATCGTCGAAGCGGCTCTCGAAGACAATGGTCTCCACCGAGGGGTTCAGCGAGGCGATGCGGCGGCTGGCACAGACGGCTTTGGGGAGACCTGTGTCGGCGTCGGTATAGAGAATCTGGCGCTGGAGGTTCGACAGCTCGACGATGTCGGGGTCGACGATGCCTATGCGCCCCGTTCCGGCGGCTGCGAGATATTCCAGAGCCGCCGAGGCGAGTCCGCCGGCGCCGATAACGAGAACCGACGCCTTTTCGAGCCGCCGCTGTCCTTCGGGGCCAATTCCGGCGAGCTGCAGATGTCCTTTATAGCGGATGTCAGAATTCATATCCGGCCTCGGCTATTCGTTTGCGGTCGGCTTCGACGGTCGACCCTATGGTTGTCAGCAGATCGCCGACTATGGCGCCGTTGACGGCGATGCGCATGGCGCGCAGCTGGGTGTGCTCGCTCATTAGTGCGCGCCCTCCGGCGAAACGTAGCTGAACGCCCGGATGGACGAAGCGGAACACTGCCACTGTTCTCAGAATCTCTTCCTCGCTCAGCGGAGCGGCGTTTTCGAGCGGTGTACCGGGGATGGGGTGGAGCAGGTTTATAGGAATCGACAGCGGCTTTACCTGTCGGAGTGTCAGCGCCAGTTCGACACGCTGGGTCATAGTCTCGCCCATGCCGATGATGCCGCCGGAGCAGACCTCGAAGCCGAGGTCACGGGCTGCGTACAGGGTGGCGAGTTTGTCGTCGGTGGTGTGGGTCGTGCAGACGGTCTTGAAGAACGATGGCCCCGCCTCGAGGTTGCAGTGGTAGCGCGTCACTCCCGCTTCACGCAGGCGCCGCAGTTCGTCGGAGCCGAGCAGCCCGAGCGACGCGCAGAGGCCCGTGCGGCATTCGGCACCGATGGCGCGGAACGTCGAGCAGATGGCGTCGAGCGCGGCGCCCTGCACTCGCCGGCCGCTTGCCACGAGCGAGAATCGGCCTATGCCGGCGCGGTCGGCGGCGCGGGCGTGTTCGAGGCAGGTTGCTTCGTCGAGCAACGGGTAGGTGTCGATGCCGGTTTTTGCATGACGCGACTGGGCGCACCATTTGCAGTCTTCGGGGCAGAGACCCGACCGCACGTTGGCGATCGAGCATGAGTCGAATCGGCGTGAGACGGTTTTCCGCGTCAGTTCTTCAGCGGCGTCGTATAGAGCTTCGGCGTCGGGTGCCTCGGCCAGAGCGTATGCTTCGCCGTCGGTGATGGCGCCTCCGGCGAGGATGCGTTCTTTCAGTGAGGTTATTTCTTCGGATGTCATTGAAGGGTCATAGATATTTGTCGCCGAAAGCCTGACGGGCATCGTCGACGAGGCGGCGTATGTTCTGCTCTTCGGCTCGGGGATAGATTAGAAGCACATTGTCGGTGTCGGCCACGATATAGTCGTCGAGGCCCGAGACAACCACGATCTTGTCGCGGCTCTTGACGGCGAAGATGTTGCCCGACGAGTTGTAGGCGAGCACGTTACATTCCTGAGTGACATTGCGCTCGCGGTTTTTCGGAGAGTTGTCGTAGAGAGAACCCCACGTGCCGAGGTCGCTCCAGCCGAAATTGGCCATGGCGACGTATGCGTTCGAGGCATGTTCGAGCACGGCGAAGTCTATCGCTATCGACGGGCACGACGGAAATGCGCGGCTTATGAAGGCATCTTCGTCGGGAGTGCCGAAAAGACGTATGCCGCTGTCGAAGACGGCGGCGAGTTCCGGGGCGTGTTCGCGCAGGGCGGCCACGATCGACGATGCTTTCCAGAGGAATATGCCGCTGTTCCAGTAGAATTCGCCTGAGTCGATAAACACTTCGGCCATTGCGGCGTCGGGTTTCTCGGTGAAGGTCTTCACGCGCGCGATGCCGCTTGTGGCCTCGGCGCCGATCTGGATATAGCCGTAGCGCGTTTCGGGGCGAGTTGCGGTGAGACCGACTGTCAGCAGTGCGTTACTGTTCTCGACGAAGTCGAAGCCGTCGAGAATTGTCGTGTTGAAGACGGCTTCGCCCGTAATGAGGTTGTCGCTCGGCACAACTACCATAGAGGCTTCGGGATCGACGGCGAGGATATGGTAGGCGGCCAGCGCTACGGCGGGGGCCGTGTTGCGGCGCGTCGGCTCGGTCAGAATGTTTGCGGCCGGGAGTTCGGGAAGCTGCTCGGCTACCATAGAACCGTAGATGTCGTTGGTGACAACGAGAATCCGTTCGGGGCTTTCGACCAGCGGCAGCATTCTGTCGAAGGTCATCTGCAGGAGTGAGCGGCCGCTGCCGAAAAAGTCGAGAAACTGTTTGGGACGCGCCGTGCGGCTGTAGGGCCAGAACCGGCTGCCTATGCCGCCGCTCATTATCACGCAGTATCTGTTGTGTTTTGCCATATCTGGAAGAGTGTGTCTTATAGTTGAGGTGAGAGATTGAGTTGTCAGTATCGGCAGGTTATGGAACCGTCGACTCGGCCGGTGAAGCTGGCGATTCGGCAGCCGGCGCCTCGGCGGGATGGGCGGCCTGTTCCTGAAGCGATTTCATTGTGATCTCTCCCGCTGCGCGTTCGGCCTTAGGAGCGGGAGCCGCAGCCTGAGTCGCTTTCGGAGCAATGGCAGCCGGTTTGGCAGCCGCCGGAACAACGGGAGCGGCGGGAGCAGTGTCAGGCGTGGCTGCCGAGGCGGAATCTTCGACTATGGTGATTTCTTCGGTAGCTTCCAGGAGCTCATCTTCCTGTTCGGGACGCGGCATGAAGAAGTAAACCCACAGAACAAGGCCAAGAATGACAACGAAGACAGCGAGAAAGAGGGCGACTTTCAGCCGCTCGTTGCGGCGGCGTGCGCGTTCGGCGTCGTCATCGTCCACATCCGTCGCATCAGATACATCAGAAGCATCAGATACATCTTTCTTACTTCTGATCGCCTCGGCCAATTTCGTATAAGCTTCGGGAACCTCTCCGGGGCGCGGATAGGCTTTATTGAGATGGGTAGGGCGGCCGCAGTGGGGGCAGAACAGCGAGCTGTCGGAGATGTCGCTGCCGCAGTCGTCGCATTTTATCAGAGACATTGGAGTTATAGTTATTTGTAGGTGTATGTTATTGTTCCGGTTTGAGAGGCGGGAGCGTCGGGGTCGGCGCTGAAACGCGATCGGCGCGCAGCCTCAACGCAGCTGCGTCGCGCCGAAGCCGAAGCGTTGGCCGGAGCGATCCCGCTCAGATAAGCCGCCGAGGTGACGTTTCCGTTGCGGTCGACAGTGATCTTCACGACGATCTTTCCCATAGGCCCCTTTTCGGGAGAGGGGAGGCTGACCGCCTTGCGGTTGCCCAGACCCGATGCAGCGATGCCGCTGACGGCGCCGTCGGCCGAGTTGCCGTCGGGCTGGCCCGCTTTGCCTTTCCCTTTGCCGAAGCTGACGCGGTCTTTGATAGCCTCGGCTTTCTCGGCCTTTTCGGCCTTTTCGGCCTCGGCTTTCTCAGCTTTAGGGTCTTTCGAAACCTTAAGGGCCTTAGGGACTTTAATGTCGCCGGAGGGAGCTGCCACATCAGTCACATCCGTTACATCAGAAACATCAGAAACATCAGCTGTTTCGGCAGCCGCTTCGGCTTCAGCGGCGCCCTGATCGCCGACCATGACAAACTCGCCGCCGAAGAGAATCTCCGACGAGTCGGCCGGCGGCCATTCGGGCTGATCATGCTCTGAGCTGTAGCGCAGCACACCGGCTACCAGCGCCGCTATCAGCAGCGCGTGGAACAGCAGTGTGGCAGCTGCGGCTATGGCCCGGTGTCGTCGGTTATTTTCCATAATCAGGCTGGGCCGTGGCCGGAGCGGGCTTGGTGGCGAGAACCATCTTCAGGTTATTGCGTGCGCCGAGGTCGAGAACCTCAACGAGGCGTCCGTAGGTGACATCCTCGTCGGCATAGACGGCGATATAGTCTTCGTCGGGATTCTCGGCTGCAAGCTGAAGAAAAGTCAGCAGGCGGTCGAGGTCGGCGATCTCCTGTGGCTCTCTGTCGCCGGCCGCCGACACGAAGATGCGCCCCTCGCTGTCGAGATAGACGCGCTTCGACGGTTTCAGGGCCGTCTGCTCGCTGCTTTGCGGCAGATTGACTTCGAGGGCCGTCGGGAAGATGAACGTCGAGGTCACCATGAAGAATATCAGCAGCAGAAAGATAACGTCGGTCATCGACGCCATCGAGAAAGCTGCCATCATTGAATGTTGACGCTTGAGCGACATAGGCTTATGCGACAGGCTCGTTGAGAAGATCCATGAACTCCATGGTCTTGCTCTCGAGGTTGTTCATGACGCGGTTGATGCAGGCAACCAGATAGTTGTAGGCGAACAGGGCTATGATGCCCACTACGAGACCGGCCACTGTCGTCACCAGAGCCTCGTAGATGCCGCCGGCGAGAACGTCGATGTTGGCCGAGGTTCCGGCCGACGCCAGATTGAAGAAGGCCTCGACCATGCCGATAACGGTGCCGAGGAATCCGAGCATGGGTGCTCCGGCGGCTGTGGTGGCGAGCCAGGGAAGGCCTTTTTCGAGGCGCGCTATCTCTATGTTGCCGGTGTTTTCGATGGCTACGAGCACGTCGTTCATCGGGCGGCCGATGCGGCTGATGCCTTTGGCAATGAGGCGCCCGTAGGGCGAGTTGGCGTTGTTGCACACGAGCAGGGCGCTCTCGATTTCGCCCTCGTGGATATAGTCTTTTATCCGGCTCATGAAAGTGTCGTCGCCTGCGGCGGCGCGGCGGATAACGATCCAGCGCTCCACGAAAACATAGATGCAGATAAGCGACAGAAGTGCCAGCGGAATCATTATAAGTCCGCCCTTGACGCACAGATCCCAGACGGATAGCTCTTTGACCACCGGAGTGGCGGCCGTGGCGGCCTGAAGGAGAATTGACATTGTCGGAAAGGGGTGTTGGATGGTTGTTGAATCTTGTTTGTCAGCCTTTCAGGCAGGCTTTGTAGGCTTTGATGGCTTCGGCGATGCCCATATAGAGGGCGTCGCATATCAGCGCGTGGCCTATCGACACCTCGTCGAGATAGGGAACCTGTTCGCGGAAGTAGCGCAGGTTCTCGAGGCTGAGATCGTGGCCGGCGTTGACGCCGAGTCCTGCGGAGTGGGCCGCGCGCGACGCCTCGATATAGGGAGCGACGGCGCCTGCCGGATCGGTGGGGTAGTTGTCGGCGTAGGGCTTCGTGTAAAGCTCCACGCGGTCGGCCTGAACCTTGGCGGCGAGGCGAATCTGGGCCGGATCGGGGTCGACGAAGATGCTCGTGCGTATCCCCGCCTCGCGCAGGCGCTCCACTATCGTTGTCAGGAATTCGAAATTCGCCGCTATGTCCCATCCGGCGTTCGAGGTTATGGCGTCGGGGGCGTCGGGAACAAGGGTGACCTGCTCGGGCTTTACCTTTAGAACAAGGTCGAGGAAGCGCTCGCAGGGATAACCCTCGATGTTGAATTCAGTCTTCACCAGGGGGCGCAGACGGTAGACGTCGTCGTAGCGTATGTGGCGCTCGTCGGGACGCGGATGGACTGTCACTCCGTCGGCTCCGAGGCGTTCGACGTCGCAGGCGAACTGCTCGACATCGGGCCGGTTTTCTCCCCGGGCGTTGCGGAGAGTGGCGACTTTGTTGATATTAACACTAAAATTTGTCATCGTATGAGTAATTTTTTGCCGGCAGGCGTTGTGATTGTAGATTCATTTAGAGAAAATTACTAACTTTGTAATCAGAAACGCCGCTTCTCGACGGCAAAATTACGCAAAATTCCCCCCAAAATCAAGCGCCGGTGACACCAAACGACACTAATCTTCAGCCTCAGGCCATTCTTGCCCGCCTCTTTCCGCCCGTCGAAGAGTCGAGCCGGCTCACTGTTGCTTGTCGCAGAGCGAACTACAGCGCCGGTGCTATTGCCAGAGCTGTCGAAGACTGCGACTGTCATCTGCTCAACCTCAATCTGACGGCGCCTGTTGTCGGCTCACGCGATCCGCTTGACGACACTGTCACTGTCGAGCTGCGCGTCAGCCGCCGCGATCCGGCGGCCGTGGCCCGCTCTCTCGAGCGCTACGGCTTCCGTGTCATCGACGGTCAGGCCTCGGCCGAGGCCGCTTCCGACGCCGCCACCGATGAGGTGCGCCGCCGTGTCAACGAGCTAATTCATTTTCTGAACGTATGAAACTAATAGCCATAAACGGCAAACGGCGTCAGGACCCTGCGCGTCGCCGGGCCACTCTCGACTTTATAGCCGGTCTCTGGGAAGCTCTCGGACGTCCCGCCATAGCTATGCAGAACCGCTATGCCCTGGCTCTCGGCCCCGAGAATCTGCCACCCGCTATTGTCGGACTCGGCGCCGCACCTCCCGAGCTGGCTGTCAGCATCGGCGGCGACGGCACCTTCCTGCGCACAGCCCGCTGGATCGGCTCGATGCCGACCCCCATTCTCGGCCTGAACAGCGGAAACCTCGGATTCCTCAGCAATGTCGGAATCGAGGATGCCGGCCGCATAATAGACGACATCGCCGGGGGGCGCCTTGTGGTTCAGGAGAGAACGCTGCTGAGAGTGACTGTCGGGGGAGCGCGCGTCGACGACACTTCGCGCATCCTTGATTTCCCTTACGCTCTCAACGAGGTAGCCATCGTCCGCGACGACAATGCCTCGATGATAACGGTCGACACCCTGCTCGACGGCGACCAGCTGGCAACCTACCGTGGCGACGGCCTCATCATAGCCACTCCTACAGGCTCGACGGCCTATAACCTGTCGGTCGGCGGCCCTATCCTGAGCCCCAATGCCCATTGCTGGGCTCTTTCGCCCGTGGCTCCCCATTCGCTGACGATGCGCCCCGTCGTGATTCCCGACTCGTCGCGGCTCGACATCGCCGTCGACGCCCGCGTTCCGCGCTACCGCCTGAGTCTCGACGGCCGCTCGGTTAGCCTTCCGCTCGATGCGCGCCTCGTTGTCGACCGCGCGCCTTTCACGACCCGGATTCTCTTCAGCGCCGACCACACATTCGCCCGCAATCTACGCGACAAACTGCTCTGGGGCGTCAGATGATAAAGCGCGGCATCCCCCATCCTCTGCTCGGCCACGTCAATCTGCGTTTCAGCGCCACGGCGCGCAATTTCACGGGGCGCTGGACAAAAGGGGAACCCTGGATAACCTGTCCGGCTGGAGTTCCCGCCGCGCGGATTGTCGAAGTCATCGACGAACTGGCTCCACGGATGCTCGAACGGCGCCGCACGCTCTCCTTCGAAGCCGGTTCGGTTCTCGAACTGCCGGGAATCACTATCAGATTTTTCGACAACGACCGTTCGGGCCGCGACACTTTTGTGCAGGGCAGGCCCGCAGGCGAGATTGTCGAAGCGAAAGTCTTTATCGGCGCTGAGCTCGACGAGCCCGAACGCTCGCAGGCAGTGTCGTCGGCGCTGACGGTATTGTCGCGCCGCTATGCCGCGCCGCTTCTTCTGCCGCGCGCCCGCGCGCTCGCCGCCGAGGCCGGTCTCACCGTGAACCGCTGGAAGATAGGCTCGGGCACAAAGGTTCTCGGAACCTGCGAGCGCCGGAGCGCCACGATAAGCCTCTCACATATCATTGTGTTTCTGACACAGGAGCTGCGTGACCTCATTGTCTGGCACGAGCTTGCCCACCTCTCGGGGCCGGGCCACGACGCCGCCTTCCACGCCCGTGTCGACCGTCTCAGCGGCGGCCGCGAGGCCGGGCTCGAACGGCGCCTGCGCCGCTACCCATGGCCTGTCCTGCGATAAAATCTCAGCCTTTGAATAGTTCTGAATGTGAGCCCAGCCTCGACAGAGCATAGACATTGTTCTCTTCGTCGAACCATATCAGAAGAAAATCACCTTCGATATGACATTCAAAGCAGCCTGAATATTCTCCTGTCAATGTGTGTTTCCGATATTTTTCAGGCAGGGGAATTTCATTCCGAAGCATATTGAGGACATTGTTCAGCTCTTCAAGCTTTCTGGGCTGGTTTAGAAATCTTTTCAGATCTTTCTTGAACTGGCGCGTGTAGCGAAGCTCTTTCATAGAT
>ENA-UESP01001507-UESP01001507.1-human-gut-metagenome-genome-assembly--contig:-NODE-1507-length-15159-cov-11.200239_pt1 | contig 15159 bp, 18 predicted proteins | sample MGYA00243003_ERZ508004 | MGnify/ENA primary metagenome ERZ508004 (study PRJEB26167, sample SAMN06115443) | human gut metagenome | host: Homo sapiens | place: China:Henan | collected 2015-07-29...
AGTAGATATGATTTTGGTCAATCCAAAGCATACACGATGAAACAGTAAGTAAAACTTGTGAGAGTTTACATTATCTCAATGTGAGTATATTTACACACATTTTGAGTGGCAGGAACAGATGTATCAGGCAGCAGAAAATCGTTATTTGGAAATGAAATACAACCGTTGCGGAAAGAGCGGACTGCTTCTTCCACAGATATCTTTGGGATTGTGGCAGAATTTTGGACTTGAAAAGCCATTGGATCAGCAGAAGGAAATCATTACCTGCGCGTTCGATCATGGAATTACGCATTTTGATCTGGCTAATAATTATGGAAGACCGGCGGAAGGAATGGCAGAGAGGAATTTCGGAAGAATTCTTCAGGAAGAGCTGTCTGCGTACCGGGATGAGATGGTGATTTCCACAAAAGCTGGTTATGATATGTGGCCGGGACCTTATGGCAACTGGGGATCCAGAAAGTATTTGATGGCCAGTCTGGACCAGAGCCTGAAACGCATGAATCTGGACTATGTGGATATTTTCTACCACCATCGTCCAGATCCGGAGACACCACTGGAAGAAACGATGGGTGCATTATCAGACATTGTGAGACAGGGTAAGGCGTTGTATGTGGGTATTTCCAACTATCAGGCAGAAGAGGCGAAGAAGGCCATTGAGATTTTAAGAAACAATGGAACGCCGTGTCTGATCCATCAGCCCCGTTATAATATGTTTGAGCGTTGGGTGGAAAATGGACTGTTGGATGTGCTGCAGGAAGAAGGCGTGGGGTGTATCGCCTACAGCCCGTTGGCACAGGGATCATTGACGGATAAGTACTTAAATGGAATTCCGGCGGGTTCCAGAGCTTCCAGGGAAGGAACAACCGTGGCAGGCCGTTATCTTTCAGAAGAACATTTAGAACAGATCCGGAAATTAAATGAAATTGCAAAGAACCGTGGTCAGACGTTGGCGCAGATGGCATTGTGGTGGATTTTAAGACGTCCGGAAGTAACGACAGTATTAGTTGGCGCAAGCAGCAGTAAACAGTTGTTAGCTAATTTAGGCGCGTTAAAGGGCGCACCATTTACGGAAGAAGAACTGGGTCAGATTGAAAAAATCCTGGGGAATGCCAAGGTGATTTTGCGATAGGCTGATGGATAATCTGGAAAACGCAGGTCTGCAGCTGAAGACACAGAAACCTAGAAATCAGAACATAGAAATAGGAACAAAAAATAGGAAAAGACAGATATGGACAGAAGCATCGTATATGAAGTTGGAGATATTGTAAAATTGAAAAAACCACATCCCTGCGGCAGTCAGGAGTGGGAGATCATGCGTGTAGGTGCGGATTTCCGCTTGAAATGTCTGGGATGCGGACATCAGATCATGGTGGAGCGGAAGCTGGTGGAGAAAAATACCAGAGGGCTGAGAAAGCCAGGAGACCAGCCAGCAAAATAGAAAAGGCAGAAAAAAGTAAAAAGAAAAAACACGAAAAAAGCCGCAAAAAGTCCTTGATTTTAGCGGAACTCTCTGTTATAATTATTTTTCGTGACACATCATTCCTTGCTCCCGAACTGAAGGCGGGGGCCAGAGACCAAAAGGAGGTAAATACTATGAACAAATATGAATTAGCCGTTGTTCTTAGCGCAAAACTCGAAGATGACGAGAGAGCCGCAGCTATCGAGAAAGTACAGGGTTATATTACCCGTTTCGGTGGTACTGTGACAAATGTTGATGAATGGGGTAAGAAGAGACTTGCTTACGAGATTCAGAAGATGAAAGAGGCTTTCTACTATTTCATCCAGTTCGAGTCTGATTCTGTATGTCCAAACGAAGTGGAAGCACACATTCGTATTATGGAGCCAGTTATCAGATACTTATGCGTAAGACAGGAAGCATAACTGACAAAGAAAGAGTGATCGTATGAATAGAGTAATCTTAATGGGTAGATTGACCCGTGATCCAGAAGTGAGATATTCCCAGGGCGAGCGTACTATGGCAATCGCAAGATATACCCTTGCAGTAGACCGTAGAGGCCGCAGAAACCAGGATGGTAATGAGCAGACAGCAGATTTCATCAACTGTGTCGCTTTTGACAGAGCAGGAGAGTTTGCTGAGAAGTATTTCAGACAGGGCATGAGAGTTCTGGTCTCCGGACGGATTCAGACAGGCAGCTATACCAATCGAGACGGTCAGAAAGTTTATACGACAGATATAGTTGTGGATGATCAGGAGTTTGCAGACAGCAAGAACGCATCCGGCGGCAATGAAGGCGGTTATGGCAACAGCTATCAGCAGTCCAGACCAGCACCTTCCAGTGCCATTGGAGACGGATTCATGAACATCCCGGACGGAGTCGAGGACGAAGGACTTCCGTTTAACTAAGTTTCCGATTATAATAAGGAGGTTAGGGACCATGGCATTCAATAAGAATGATAAAGCTGACGGCGCTAAGGTAAGAAGAGGCGGCGCAGTTCGCAGAAGAAAAAAAGTTTGTGTATTCTGTGGCGAGAAGAACGGTGAGATCGATTACAAGGATACCAACAAATTAAAGAGATATGTATCTGAGAGAGGAAAAATCCTTCCAAGAAGAATCACAGGAAACTGTGCAAAACATCAGAGAGCTCTGACTGTTGCTGTTAAGAGAGCACGTCATCTGGCACTGATGCCTTACACCATGGAGTAATCCTTATAAAATAAGGGTTTTCACGGATAAAGTAAGGTTTTATCTAATTAATTTGAAGCATCATTTAAGGATTCCATATGAGAGATCATGTGGGATCCTTTTTTTGCGTAGCAGGGAATTTCCTGTTACACAAAAAGGCGCTAAATACTAATGAGGCACGCTTGCGAGAAGATCAGGTTCACCAGATGGAGCTATGATAGATATTGACATTAAATTAAAATAAGAAAAAGAAATTTGTTTTTTCTGAAAGCTGGGAAAATATAAGAAACTGCATTAAAATTTCTTTTAAGGATATTTATGTCTGAAAATTGACTTTTTTGCTGACACCCTTTATACTACGTAGAGGAAAAGTCAAAAAAAGAAACGGCAATGTGGAAGGGCAGTAAAACCATTCAAGATGTAATTCGAAGGTCCAGAACATTATTCTGGATTTTTTTTTACAAGCTTTCGCATCAACATTGTGAAGAGGCAACAAGTTGCTGTGCTGTTTCCGCATTGGTTTGCGGTTTGTGAAAAGGTATCGAAATGGAGAAGGAAGGGGGAGCTAAAAATTTCAACCGCCTGTTATGACTTGTTCTGAATAAGAAAATAAAGTCCACCGATATCTGGTGGCGGAATGGAGCATTTCAAATGATTCATGATGGATTTATCTATCTGGCCACTTTAATGCTGCTGGCAGCAATTCTGGTCAATCTTCCTGTGCACTTGCGGGGAAAAGGCGCACAGACTTTTTTTAAGTTTGCACCGCCGATCGTTCTGATCTATTTAGGCATGATGCTTTTATGTACTATGAAAGTATGGGATCTGCAGGATACGTCAGCCATTTACGTAGCGATCAAAAATCCGTTACTCTACGCAATGCTGTTTTTAATGTTGCTGCGTTGTGATCTGAAAAAGATCATTAAATTAGGACCGAAAATGCTAATCGGTTTCTTCTCAGCAAGTATTTCAATCGGTGTTGGTTTTGTAGTAAGCTATGGCATTTTCCATAAATTACTGGGTCCGGAAAGCTGGAAAGCACTTGCAGCACTGTGCGGAAGCTGGTTAGGCGGCGGCAGTAATATGCTGGCGATTCAGGCAATTCTGGATGTAAGTGAAGAAAGCCTGGCATATTCTCTGGTAATGGATTCGGTTTGTGCAGTACTCTATGTTATGTTCCTTCTGTGGGTGATCAACTTCTCTAAGGAATTCAACGCCTGGACAAAGGCAGATGTACGTCTGATCGATGAAGTAGGAGCATCTCTGGAAAAAGAGGCAAGAGAGGACAAGAGGCCTCTTACCTGGAAAAACATGCTTCTTTTAATCGGCGTATCCTTCTTTATATCCTCTCTGTCCAAGGATGCCGGTGTTATGGTTGCTTCTGTTCTGCCTGTTTTTGATAAGGCAACCTGGACAGTTCTTCTTGTAACAGCTACAGGTCTGATCGTAGCAATGACTCCTTTTGGAAAGATTAAGGGAACGGAAGAAGTTTCCAATATCATGCTTTACATTGTCATCGCGATGATCGCTTCCAGAGCAGATATTTCTGCTATGGGAAATGCACCGGTATGGCTGGCTGCCGGATTCCTGATCCTGCTGATCCATGTAGCGGTTATGGTAATCCTTGCAAAGCTGATCCGACTGGATATCTTTACCTGTGCGGTTGCATCTCTGGCGAATATCGGAGGAACTGCGACAGCGCCGGTACTTGCAGGTGCATACAGCAGCGCGCTGGTCCCGATCGGTATCCTGATGGCTCTTCTCGGCAATATTATTGGAACACCGGGCGGCGCATTTGTAGGATACTTAATGAGCCTGATTGGGTAGAGAACAACAATTCTTAAAGGGTGTGAATCGTGCCACCAAGGTGTATGTTCATAAGGTGTGGAAAGACGAACATAAAAAGCTACGGTCGGATTTGGAGAAATTGAATAAAGAAATCGAAGAGACTCTGTATGAGAAATCATGCAGGGTCTTTTTATGTCATAGGAAACTTTGCCCTATGACACAAAAAAATGCTCCGTGGGATGCGCACTCGCGCGAAGAAGGAATATGTCGCAAGCGACCGCGCTCGACGCGAGAATGTGCCAAGGCACATTCTATTTTATATTGTGTACAGACATGTCATGTTCGGATGCAAGCTCTGTATAGACGAATGTTCCCGAACATGATATAATAGATAGGTGTATTTAGGAGCAGGGTCATAACGGAGGCATCATAAAATGTCTGCAAAGGAGAGGGCCGAATGAAGAATCAGAAAAAGCGAAAAGGACAGATGTACGCGTATTTCCAGTGGCCGCTGTACCTTGGGGTATTGGTGATCTGTATGAATGTGGTGGTCGGTGCTATTAATCTGAGTGCCGGACTGGTCATGTTTTTCTTTACACTGATCTATCTTGGAATTGCGGGTGCGATTTATGTTTATAAGCGGAAAGGGCTGCTTCCTGGGCTGGTGGATTTCTCAGCGGATTATGCCTGGGTCCAGAAGAAATTATTGATGGACCTGGATATTCCGTATGCCATGACGGATGAAACGGGTCATATTTTGTGGATGAACCAGTGCTTTTCAGAATTGGTCCAGGGGGAAAAAAGCAAGATCCGGAGCATCAGCGTGCTATTTCCGGAGATTACTAAGGATGTGCTGGAAAAGCTCAAGGAAAAGTGCAGCATCCATACGTCTTTGGGTGATGGCAAGTACCGGGTGGATTTAAAGCCAGTTCGGATTCAGGGAATCGGAGAGGCAGAGGAGCTGTTTGGCGCAGAGGAAACTGCCAATGAGATGATTGCAGTGTATCTGTTTGATGAGACGGAGATTCTGCGTTGTCGTCAGGAGATCAATGACCAGAAGATGGTTGCGGGACTGATCTATCTGGACAATTATGACGAAGCGTTAGAGAGCGTAGAAGAGGTCAGGCGATCCCTGTTAACGGCATTGATTGACCGTAAGATCAACAAATACATTTCCGGCATGAATGGTATCACAAAGAAGCTTGAGAAGGATAAGTATTTCTTTGCTATCAAACAGCGGTATGTGCAGGAACTGAGAGATAACCGTTTTTCTCTTCTGGAAGAGGTAAAGACGGTTAATATTGGCAATGAGATGGCGGTGACCTTAAGCATCGGTCTTGGTATGGGTGGCGAGACTTACGGGCAGAATTATGAATTTTCCCGTATGGCTATTGATATGGCTCTGGGACGCGGCGGCGACCAGGCAGTGATCAAAAGTGCGGAGAAGATCGAATATTTCGGCGGCAAGTCCCAGCAGGCAGAAAAGACCACCAGAGTAAAGGCGAGAGTGAAAGCCCACGCGCTACGGGAACTGATGGAGACCAAGGACCGACTGCTGATCATGGGTCATAAACTAGGAGATATCGACTCCTTTGGCGCATCGGTTGGTATCTACCGGATTGCCACAGCATTAAATAAAAAGGCACACATTGTCATCAATGATGTGACAAGCTCGGTACGTCCGATGATGGAGCGGTTTGTTAACAATCCGGATTATCCAGAGGATCTGTTCTTAAATGGAGAGCAGGCAGCAGAATTGGTGGATGCGAACACCATTCTGGTGGTAGTTGATGTCAACCGCCCAAGTATCACAGATGCTCCGGCGCTGCTGAAGATGGTAAAAACGATCGTAGTCCTGGATCATCACCGTCAGAGCAGTGAGATCATTGAAAATGCAGTGCTTTCCTATGTGGAGCCATATGCGTCTTCTGCCTGTGAGATGGTAGCGGAGGTATTGCAGTATATTGCAGATGGTATTAAGATGAAATCCCAGGAGGCAGATGCCATGTATGCGGGAATCGTCATTGATACCAATAATTTCACGAACCAGGCGGGTGTCCGCACCTTTGAGGCGGCAGCATATCTGCGGCGAAGCGGCGCGGATATTACCAGAGTAAGGAAATTATTCCGTGATGATATGGCTGAGTATAAGGTGAAGGCCAAGGCTGTGGATAAGGCAGAAGTATTTGAGGGCGCATTTGCCATCAGCGAGTGTCAGGGCGAGGGTATTGAGAACCCGACGATCATCGCAGCGCAGACAGCTAATGAGCTGCTTGGAATTAAAGGAATTAAGGCTTCCGTCGTTCTGACTGAGTATCAGGGCGTGATTTATCTGAGTGCAAGATCCATTGATGAGGTCAATGTCCAGGTAATGATGGAAAAATTAGGTGGCGGCGGCCATCGGGCCATTGCCGGAGCCCAGCTTCGTGGCGTGACGATGGAAGAGGCGAAACAACGCTTAAAAGCCGTAATTACGGAAATGATAGAAAAGGGAGAGGTCAGCTAAGACAGAAACCCTGAAAAACAGGAGGAAATACCATGGAAGTTGTATTATTAGAGGATGTAAAGGCACTGGGTAAAAAGGGGCAGATCGTAAAGGTGAACGAAGGTTATGCCCGCAACTTTATTTTACCGAAAAAGCTGGGAGTAGAGGCAACTCCAAAGAATTTAAATGACTTAAAGCTGCAGAAGGCCAACGCAGAGAAGATGGCGGCACAGCAGTTAGCGGCAGCAAAAGAGCTGGCGGCAAAATTAGAGGCTGCTTCTGTGACACTGTCCATCAAAGCGGGTGCCAACGGCAAGACCTTTGGTTCTGTATCCAGCAAGGAGATCGGTAAAGCGATCGAGGATCAGATCGGTCTGGAGATCGATAAGAAGAAACTGGTTCTGCCAGAGCCGATCAAGACTTTTGGTACTCACGAGGTACCGGTGAAACTGCATAAAGATGTGGTTGCAAAGTTAGCTGTGAAGGTAACCGAGGCTTAAGAAAAAGAATGTCACTGAAAATAACCTGCCGCAGGCCATGAGTGTCTGCGAGCAGGGTTCTTTTTATAAACGGAGGAAAAAATGGACGACGCTTTGATCAAGCGGGTGCTGCCTCACAGTCTGGAGGCGGAGCAGTCGGTCATCGGCTCCATGCTGATGGACAGAGAGGCCATTATCACGGCATCGGAGATCGTGACGGCGGATGATTTTTATCAGCACCAGTACGGTGTGATGTACGAATCTATGGTGGAGCTGTTCAATGAGGGAAAGCCGGTAGATCTGGTCACTTTACAGAACCGCTTAAAGGAAAAGGATGTACCGCCGGAAGTGTCAAGTCTGGAGTTTGTCCGGGATATCATCACGACAGTACCGACTTCGGCCAATGTGAAATATTATGCTACGATTGTAAAAGAAAAGGCGGTGCTTCGGAGACTGATCCGGGTTAATGAGGAGATTGCCAATGACTGTTATCTGGGTAGAGATCCGCTGGAGACGATTTTAGCAGACACGGAGAAGAAGATCTTCGATCTGCTTCAGAGCCGCAGCTCCGGCGATTTTGTGCCGATCCGCCAGGTGGCGTTAAATGTACTGGAAAATATCGAAAAGGCGTCAAAGACCAAAGAAACAGTCACTGGAGTACCTACGGGCTTTATTGACCTGGATTATAAGACATCCGGATTCCAGCCATCGGATTTTATCCTGATCGCGGCACGTCCGTCTATGGGTAAAACCGCATTTGTCTTAAACGTGGTTGACCATGTGGCGGTAAAGAAAGGAATCCCATGTATGGTATTCAGTCTGGAGATGTCCAAGGAGCAGCTGGTAAACCGTATGCTTTCCATGGAGTCCAATGTGGATTCCCAGAAGCTGCGTACTGGTACTTTGACGGATTCTGATTGGGATGCGGTTGTGGAAGGCGTGGGAATCATCGGTGGTTCCAAACTGATCATTGACGATACGCCGGGCATTTCCATTTCTGAACTGCGTTCCAAGTGCAGGAAAATGAAGCTGGAGCACGGACTTGGCATGGTGATCATCGACTATTTGCAGTTGATGACTGGCAGCGGCAAGAGCAGCGATAATCGTCAGCAGGAGATCTCAGAGATTTCCCGTTCTTTAAAGGCCCTGGCCAGAGAGATGCAGGCTCCGGTGGTGGCATTGTCCCAGCTGAGCCGTGCCTGCGAGACCAGAACGGATCACCGTCCGATGCTTTCTGACCTGCGAGAATCAGGTGCCATTGAGCAGGATGCGGACGTGGTTATGTTCCTGTACCGTGACGATTATTATAATAAAGATTCTGAGATGAAGGATATGGCAGAGGTAATCATCGCAAAACAGCGAAACGGCCCGATTGGAACCGTGAATCTGGTTTGGATGCCTCAGTATACCAAGTTTGCCAATGCCACAAGACCGGGGCAGGGACCTCAGTCATGAGGCAGGATGCAGCAATGGAGGGCGCTTGGAAAAATAGTTAAAATATGGAAGAAGTTCCTTGGAGACGAGGGGCTTCTTTTTTTAGTCATAATACTGTTTCTCAAGGCATATGATGTCTGTAGAAACCGATCCTGTGGATCAGGCGGGAAATCTGGGACAAGAGGTGAAAATGGTATGGCAGAAGCACGTTATCTGATATCGGATGCGGCGAAAAAGGTGGATGTGGAATCACATGTCCTGCGCTATTGGGAGGAAGAACTGGAATTAAATATTCCGAGAAATGAGATGGGACATCGGTATTATACCGATTATCATATCCGTCTGTTCCGGCGGGTGAAGGAATTGAAAGAGAAAGGGTATCAGCTGAAGGCGATCAAAGGGGTTCTGGACCGTTTAAACGGTGTGAGTGGAGAGATTACCATCACGGAAGAGGATATGGAGAGGGAAATGAGAAAGACCTGGCTGGCGGAGCGCTGGCCGGCACCAGATATGGAGGGAGAGCAGATGAAGCGTGAGAAACGGATTGTGGTAGATGGAGGACGGAAGCGAAGTGTGGAAGAGGCAGCAATGCAAACTCCGTCTGCAGAACAGGCTGCGGAGGCAGGAGTAGGAAAAGATACAGAAAATCATACAGGAAATAACGTAGAAGAAAATACGGAAGATGACGCTGGAAATGAGAATCTGCGTCCGGTCGGAAACGAGACGCAAGGGGAAATGTGCCTGACCAGCCAGGAAAAGCTGCAGCAGCTTCAGATGCTGTTTGATCATATGGTTGGACAGGCAATGGATGAGAAACTGGAACGTCTTCAGAACGAGCTGGCGGACAAGCTGGGAGATGTTGTAAGTAATACCGTAGGTGACCGGGTGACAGATCGTGTCATGCGGGAGGTGGAATATTTGATGCGGGTCAGCGATGAGAAGGAAGAGGAACGTTACCGCCAGCTGGATGCAGCGATCCGCTCTACTCAGAAGAGTGGCAAGAGCCACGCAGAAGCAGCGGCCACGAAGCTGCCATTTTTTCGAAAAAAGCGGTTTGGAAAAAGTGGAAAGAAACTGTTTTGAGTGATGGAACCGGGAGCCGGTTCAAGTTCACGCATGTTCACTACAAGCGGTTACGAAGAACGTAAAAAGCCGTTCAGCAGCTGCATCTTCCGGCCAGAGATACTCCGGATGCCACTGGACGCCGACAAAAAACGGATAATCAGGCATTTCTACCGCTTCGATCAGGCCGTCGGAGGTTTTTCCTGTGGCGACCAGTCCATTTGCCAGAGCTTTGATGGCCTGGTGATGGGAGCTGTTGACACCGATGGAATCTGCCTGGCAGATGGTGTGGAGTCTTGTACCTGGGGTGATGGCTACGCGGTGGGAAAAGGAAACGTAGTGAAATGGCTGTTTGTGGGCGATTGGAAACTCCCGGGTTACTTGGCTGGGAATATCCTGGTATAAGGTTCCGCCCAGGCCGACATTAAGAAGCTGGATTCCGCGGCAGATGCCCAGAACCGGCTTTTTTGCTGCCATGACCAAAGGAAGAAGGGACAGCTCCATCTGATCCCGCTCCGGGGAAACGTTGCCACATTTCTCGTGGGTTTCTTCTCCGAAATAAAATGGATGGATATCAGGACCTCCGGTAAAGAGAAAACCATCTAAGGTTTCCACAAGCTGTTTCAAATCTTCTGTTTCAGCCTTTAAAGGAAGGATCACCGGGATTCCTCCGGCATGACGGATGGCTGCCAGATAGGTGGGGCGGCAGGTGCTGTCTTTAGTTTCCTGGTCGAGGGATGGGGTAACACCGATCAATGGTTTTTTCATGGACAAGATACCTCCTTTTATAACAAATGCCCCTTCCGATTACCGGAAGGGGCATTATGCATGATCTTATAATTAAGCCTCGCTGATAGCGCCAGTTGGGCAAGCAGCCTCACAAGCACCACAATCGATACAGGTATCAGCGTCGATAACGTACTGAGAATCGCCCTGGGAAATAGCTCCTACTGGACACTCGCCTTCGCAAGTACCGCAAGATACGCAAGAATCACTAATAACACGTGCCATAATAGATTACCTCCTTATATATTCTATACATTTGATTTTATTCTATACTAAAATCCCAGAATATTCAAGTGGAAATTGTTGCACGATTGTTTAAAATTCAAAGCAATGTCAGTTAGTTTTGGCTAATTGCATCAACGCTGGTTATAGCTTCCAGGGAAAGTAGCGTTTCGGACTTGCAAAGACGAAGGAAAAGTATTAATATAGTTAATACTATATAGAAGGAGGAAATACCCATGCAGATTAATAAAGATATGCTGATTGGAGAGCTGGTTGTTATGGACGAGCTGATCCCACAGATGCTGATGGGCGCTGGCATGCATTGCTTAGGATGTCCATCTTCCCAGATGGAGTCTCTGGAAGAGGCTTGTATGGTACACGGTATCGATTGTGATGACCTGGTATCCAAGATGAATGAGATCCTGGCAAATCGATAAGATTGTGCGCTTATAACATATAGGCATAGAGAAACAGGCTGCTGGTCTTCTTAAGATCAGCAGCCTGTCTGTTTTTGGAAAACGATCAGTACGTTTGCGCAGCTGTCTGGCAGCAGGAGCTTTTAGATATTTTTTAATACCTGTAATGCCCGGTCCCTGGTAATGATCTCGTAGTGTTCTGCATAAAATGCCTCGCTGGCATACTCGCTGCGGGTTTTGGTGCCGTACTCGGACAAAATGTTGCATACCCGGCTGAAGGAGCGCAGGTCGCTGCCGTCAGAGCGGATCACCAGATAATACTGGGAGGTCTCCGGACGTTTGTAGAGGGTATTGATCCCGTCGTACAGTCCGTCGCAGGCCCTGGCCGCCTCAGACACCTGATCTAAGCTGGTGAATAAGAAGACACGGGACGCTGTTTTCTGGGCAGATTCTTCGTATCCGTCGTCATCGGCTTCTGTCTGGTTCTCTAAGGAAGCTTCTTCATCACCTTCTGGAATCTTAAAGCCGCTAAATAGTTTCAGCAGTTCATCCGCACCTTCCAAAGTACCGCCTGCTAAGTCGGAGAGAAAATCCGGAGTTTCATCGGTATATGGGGAAAACTTGGAGAAACGGGTGTCTAATTCCTCTGGGTCTTCAATTTTGGTGATGACCAGCATGATGCTCTCATTGGACAGCGGAATTGCTTCCACCATCAGCGGGATGTCCTCTGCCTCAAAACCAACTTCACTGGACGCTTTCTGGACCATCTCCCGGAACAGATTTCTTGCTTTTTCACTGCCATAGGCAAGCTCACGGATATTTAAGTCTCTGGAACTGAGATCGAAGCTGGATAAGGTGCAGCGGATCTGGTTCTCGTTGATACGTTCTATTTTCATTTAAGATCACTTCCTTACTTTTCGTTGTAAAATCCTATGTAATTGTTCAGCAGGTCTGCGCATATGCCGCGCTGATCGTAAGAAATACAAGTCAAAACTGCCCTGCCCATAAAAGATCATAGGCATTATAACTATACTATATAATACGGTCAAATAGCAATTCCTATGTATATTATTTTAGGAAAAATTTATGATATGGAAAATTTCCATTGCATTCCCAGGGGATTTATATTAAGATAAAGCCATATAAGAGAGGTACCGGACAAGGAGGTGAGCCAGTTGGGGACACCATTTTGTTTGGAAAATACGAATTGATCAGAACACTGGGGCGAGGCAGGTGCAGTACCGTCTATCTGGCAAAACACCTGGAACTGGATGAATACCGGGCGATCAAGTGTGTGTCCAAGCTGGATACGGACTATGAGCGTTTTAAGAAAGAGGCGCTGATTTTAAAGCGGCTGAGGCATCCGGGTATTCCCATTGTATATGATTTAGAGGAAGAAGCATTTCAAAGTTATCTGATTGAAGAATTTCTGGAAGGAGATTCTTTCTATGACCTGATACGAGAAAAAGGTCATCTGAATCAGGACACAGTGATCCGTTATGGGATCCAGATCTGTGACCTGGTCCAATATCTGCATTCAGCAGAACAAATCCCCATTTTATATTTAGATCTGCAGCCGAAGAATCTGTTGGTTTGCCATGAACAGGTAAAACTACTGGATTTTGACCATGCGGATTTCTTGGATGGAGCCAATCGGGAACCAGTGCGTTTCGGAACACCTGGATATGCGGCGCCGGAGCAGTCGGGCGATATGGAACTTGGTGTTTACACGGATGTGTATCAGATTGGGGCGCTGCTTTTCTGGCTTCTGACGGGAGAAACCATGGAACGAGGAGACATACGGAAAGTACCAGGGGAGCTGGGACGGATTTTAAGAACCTGTACCAGGGAAAATAGGGAAAAGCGTTATGGGTCTGTGCATTTGATCCAGGAAGATCTAAAACGGCTGGATACCCGGACAAATGGGCTCCGGACAGAAGAGGGAACCTCTCTTATATGTGCGTTTGCCGGAACAAGGCCAGGGATGGGAGTGACCCATCTGGCGCTTGGATTCTGTGGCTGGTTACGGTCCAGAGGGTACGAGGCTCTTTATGAGGAAAAAAATCATTCCGGGGATATACGGAAAATGGCAGAATTTCTGGATAAAGAAATGGATTCCTCTGGCATTTGCAGGCTGTTTGGAATTCCGGCAAAACCCCTGTATGGCAGGGCCGCCCGCTTAGAACCGTGTCATTATCCGGTGATTGTCCGTGATTATGGTTCAGAGTGGCAGACACAGGAGACGGAGATGACGGAAACGGTATTATTTCTCACCGCAGGCGGAAAGTGGTGGCACAATGGCGATGTGAAAAAGTCGCTGGCCCGCATGGAAAACGTCAGACGAGATGGGAACGGAACATCGATGGTAATATTGTATACACATACAGTTCCCAAGGCAGTAGCGCAGGAGGCGAGAGAGATCCAGGCTCTTTTGGTCCCGGAGTTTACGGATCCCTTTGTACGGACAGCGCAGATAGACGATTTCTATGAACAGCTTTGGAAAATGGCAGGGGAATTATGGGAAAAATCCGGCAAATGCTTACCAGAAAGAAAAACAGGAAAGCTACGAAGGAGGATACGAGGATTATTGGGATCGTTGGCGCGGGACGGCATGTGGGAGTCACGCATCTGACGGTTCTTCTGGCAAATTATTTTTCCAGTATCTGTGGAGAACATACAGCAGCTCTGGAGTGGAACGGTCATGGGGATTTTGACCGTTTTGGAAGGGCATGCACAGGAGAAACGGAGGCAGAATGTTATGAGATCCAGGATGTCAGCTTTTATCCTCATGGGGATGAGGTGGTCCTGGGAAAATGTCTCCGGAAAAATTATGAAAAGATCGTGGTTGATTTTGGCACGCTGGGTGAACAGAAAAAGGCAGAACTTTTACGATGCCAGAAGGTGTATCTGGTGATATCCTTCAGTGAATGGCAGGAGGGGGCATTTGGGAATCAGAACGACTGGGAACAGGAGGCTGTAACCTATGGCTGGCACTGCCTCGCAGCCTTTGGCAGTGAGGAATCCAGAAATAAATGGAACCAGGTACGGCATCCGGCAGTGGATCGGATTCCGCTTTCAGCAGATGCTTTCTCAATTGTTCCAGAACAGATCCAGTGGCTGGATCAGCTTCGTTAGAGCCCTCCCGAAAGGATGTGTCATGGCCTTCTTTGGGGCGGGAGGGCAAAAAGGAGAAAAGTATGGAGATGCAGGGAGATATGGAAAAGCAGAACCGGAGAAAAGAACAGGAATATATAAAAGGGTTGAAACGCTACGAACAAAAGGGGATTTCGGTCTATATTGATGGAAAAAAGCCGGAAGAAGAGGACTGGGAGAAGATTTTCCAGATTCAGGAGGACGGTGGATTTTACATGAGTGATTTTATTGGTCTGGAAGATGGAAAACTGCGGGAAATCCATTTTGATAAGGTTTACAACCATTAGGCTTCTTTGGTTTATGACAAAAAAAGATCCAGGCCCGGATCAGAGCACTACCTTCCGCTTAAGACAGTCAGACCCGGGCCTGGAAAGAGAGTAGAGAAAGCCATCTCCTCGTTGATTTTAAATAAAAAATGATTAAAATAGAAATATGGAGATCATTTCTTGAGGGGGATAAAGGGGATGGCGAAATTTTTATCGGAGATAAGAAAACGTTGTAGGGAGAATTTTATTGTACAATTTTTGCTTCCGCATATTTTGGTAGTAGTTTTAATGATATTTGTTATGATGATAGGTGTAGATAAAGCACTTTATATTGTGAGAATGGATACAGAAAATTCCTATGTATCCATGTTGAGACACAGTGTCCGAATCATTGATCATGAACTTTATAAGATAGAAAGAGCA
>ENA-UESP01001515-UESP01001515.1-human-gut-metagenome-genome-assembly--contig:-NODE-1515-length-15106-cov-3.547941_pt1 | contig 15106 bp, 14 predicted proteins | sample MGYA00243003_ERZ508004 | MGnify/ENA primary metagenome ERZ508004 (study PRJEB26167, sample SAMN06115443) | human gut metagenome | host: Homo sapiens | place: China:Henan | collected 2015-07-29...
CGGCAATAATAATGATTAAAAGCTCGTATCGATCCATATTATTCCATATATTTTCTGTTATTCTTATAAGTCAGTGCGATCGTAATGATCGTAAGTACCACAAAGCCTGCAAAAAACAGCATCGGGGCGAATGCCTTGCTATAGTACATTCCAAACAGCGCTGCGTCCACACCCCAAAGGATCTTTGTAAAGCCCTCCTTTTTCTGCCAGAGCTTTATCTTATCCTCCTCGATCAAAAGCCTTGAACGCGTTGGGGTGAACAAGCCAAACAGCAGAAATATGCCGTAAAATACAAAATAAACTCCAAGGATCATACAGAAGATCGTGATCATTTTTTCTTCCTCCATTTTCAATATTGGTCAAGCGGATATTCGCAATCCGCTTCGCTACTTGATTCGGTAAAATTATACAATAAAATTCATTTTTACGCAACCGGACAGATAAAAACCTCCCTCATGAAACGTATCCGTTTCCACGCGGCAGAGAAATCCGGCTGCATTTTTTACATGCCAGGAGTAATAGTCTGCCTCCGGCTTTGCAAAGGCTTCCATGATCGACATGATCGTTCCGCCGTGAACGACAAATACGACAGTTTCCGGGGAAGATTCCTCCTGAACCTTCATTTCCTCGGAAATATGGGGTTTCATGAGACGTAAAAATGTGTCCCTGCACCGCTTTTTAAACGCGGTGACGCTCTCTCCTCCCGGAAATCCCTCTGTTCCCCCAGAATCAATAAAACGCTGATATTCCGGGCAGCCATCCAGCTCCTTATAATTTTTATATTCAAATGCTCCGAAATCACATTCCCTCAGTCCGACGACCGGGATCACAGATGCTTGTTTGAACTCCGGTGCCAAAAAGAGCAGCTGCTCTGTTTCCAGACATCTTTGCATCGGACTCACATAGATCGTTTTTATATTCCCCAGTGTATTTAATGCCGACCTTTCCGGATGCTTTCCGGCCAAATACAATCGCATCCTTTCCTCTGCGGTAATGGACTCATCAGACCGGCTCCCTACATATCTTTTTTCACGGTTTCCTTCTGTCTCGCCGTGTCGAAGCAGTAAAACCTTCATTGTCTCTCCTTTATCTACAAATACTTTAGAAAGGCTACTACAAGAAATAAGGTGAGCTCGCAGAGTGCAAGAAAATAGCCGGAAAGATCTCCGGTCACTCCTCCAAATTCCCGCAATGCCATAGACCGATAGTATAAGAACACAAGGACAGCGGCTGTACCTAAAATAAGGGCCCTTAAAACGCCCAAAAAGCAGAGGAAATAAAGAAGGGCCGCGATATAGTAGCCGATCATAGCGCAGGCGGTATTTTTCATCTTTACGTCTTTCATAAGATCCGCCAGCATCCCTTTTTTTCGTGCCTCCGGGAGTATGGAAACTCCAAATCCGCTTAAGGCGCGGGACATAACGAATATGGCAGGGCAGGCTGCGGCTGCTTCGCTTGTAAGCTCCGTGCAGGCGGCAAAAAACAACAGAAAATACAGGATACCGCCGGTGACGGCAAATGCTCCGGAGTTACTGTCCTTTAAGATCGCAAGCTTCTTTTCCCTGTCTCCATAGGAGGCGCGCGCATCACAGGTGTCAAGAAAGCCGTCTACATGGATCCCGCCCGTTACTAAGACAGGAACACAGGTCATAACTGCGGCACGGATCACGATACCTGCACCGATATGGTCAAAAAGCTTAAATATACCGATAAACACGGCTCCGATCACGGCTCCGATCAGCGGAAAAAAACAGAGCGCTCTTTTTCTGTCCTTTTCTTCCCAGATAAAGGATGGCATGGGGATCCTTGAATAAATGGAAAATGCGATAAGCATAGCCCTCATGATCTGTTTCCTCCTGCTTCGTAATCCACATAGCTTTCCACCGAAATATCCTCAAAGGTTCCCATCTCTTTGTATACACGCGAGCCCATCTTAAGGATCGGAAGAAAGGATGCCGCACCGCTGCCTTCACCGAGCCGCATGCCGCAGTGAAGCGGGGCCTTTAAGCCGATCGCATTTAAGAGCTCCTGTCCTGCCGGCTCTTGCGATACATGAGAAGCCAGAATATATTCGCGGACAAGATGGTTCATGGAAACCGCAAGAAGTGCAGCGACCGCAGAGATCACTCCATCGATCACAACAGGGATCCGGTGTATGGCCGCACCGAGAAAGCAGCCTGTCATTCCGGCAATATCGAAGCCTCCTAGCTCGGAGAGAAGGGTAAGAGCGGCTTTGGGATCCTCCTTTGTCCAGTCCATGCCCTGAAAGAAAGGATGTGCCTTATAAAATCTTTCTACCGCATGCGCTACTGCCCGCTGCTTTATCGAAAGCCCCTCATCCGATAATCCGGCCCCGCGTCCTGTAAGCTCACGCGGATCTCGATTCATCCGCACTGCGGCAAGGGCACTGCTGGGCGTTGTATTTCCGATCCCCATCTCACCGGTAAGAACGATCTCGTAGCCATTTTTCTTCAGATCACCCACAAGGCTGATCCCGACTGACAGTGCATTTATACATTCCGCCTCTGACATGGCCGCCTCCTTCACGATGTTTCTGCTGCCGCAGGCGATTTTTCTGTTTAAAAGAATGCCGGGAGCAAATTCCTTTTCCGGAGGAGTTTCCCCCTTCATCCCGATGTCGATTGGAAATACATCTGTGCCGGAAACACCGCACATGATCGTAACTGAGGTCATATTTTTCGTCAGGTTTTCCGCAACAATGCGGGTTACCTCCTGTCCGGTCTGGGTAACCCCTTCTTTAACGACATCATGATCGGCGCAGAAAACGGCTAAAGCACTTTTTTCGACAGAAACATCTCTGCTGCTCTGCCGCATTCCTGCGATCTTAATAATGTCCTCCTCGAGAATCCCCAGACTGCCGATGGGCTTTGCCACGGAATTCCATCTCAATTTCGCCTGCTCCATTGCCCGGATATCCGGCTTTTTTATACCTGAGAGAAGTTCTGATAGTCTGTCCGTCTCCTGTCTGTCTCTGTTATCTCTCATTATTTTTTTCCTTTCTTTTCGATCTTCGCTCTGCGGCCTTTGTCAAAAACTCTGTCGGATAATGACCATAAAAATAAAGATGAGGAAATCCGGCATACATGCTTTCTGTCACATAGCCGCCGAGCCAGCTTCTTTTTCCCGTAGGCTTTTGAAAGCTCAGATCCGATCCGTTTTCTTCTCCGTCCCAATGATGAAATTCATGAGCCGGGAATGTGTTTCCTAAGGGCCCTAAGATCCCATCCTTCAGGGTAGTTACCGTTCCGTACCCGAAGCGCATCAGTTTTTTATGATCCTTACTGCCTCCGGGAAGGACACCACAGAGGGGATACCGTATTCCATCCGGAGCTGCAATCCACTCCTTTAGATACAGATAGCCCCCGCATTCTGCCAGACAGGGCAGTCCCTCATCCAAAAGGCGTTTTATGCTTTCCCGCATAGACCGGTTTTCGGAAAGCTCCTTTGCAAACAGCTCCGGATAGCCTCCCCCCAGATACAGGCCATCGGCATGCTCCGGTACCGTCTGATCCTTCAGCGGCGAAAAGTACAGAATCTCTGCTCCCATAGCTTGCAGGACATCAAGATTTTCCTGATAATAGAAATTAAAGGCTTCATCCATAGCAATGGCGATAACGGGACGCTCTCCGTTTTTCCCTCTGATTTCCGGTATATCAAATTTTGTCAGGGTGAGGGGCTCTGCTTCCTTTGAAATCGCCAAAAGCATATCCAGATCGATTCCCGGGCGGATCTGGTCTGCAAGCTCTCTGACTTTATTCCTGAATCTTGGAATCTCCTCCGGCATAACCAGCCCGAGATGACGGCTTTCCAGAGAAAAGTCATTTAATACCGGTATATATCCGATCACCCGGATCCCCAATTCCTTTTCTGCCGCCTCCTTAAGCCCCGGATACAGCATCGGTGAAAGTCTGTTAAAGATGATCCCACGGATCCGGCTGCCTTGCCGGAAATCCATATAGCCCTTTATCGCAGCAAGTGCAGAAAAGCTTCGTTTGCTTCCATCGACAAGAAGGATGACCGGCGTACCGGTCTCCTTCGCCACAGAATAGGAGCTGGCCCCATCAGACGTACCTCCCAGTCCGTCATAGTATCCCATGACCCCCTCGATCACGCCGATGGGTTCCCCCTCGTTTTTCTTTTCCGGAGCATTTTCATACAAAATATTTTGAAGCTCCTCTTTAGAGGAAAAAAAGCTGTCCAGATTCCGGGATGGGATGCCGAGTACCTTCCGGTGAAACATGGGATCGATGTAGTCCGGCCCGCATTTAAATGCACGAACCGCCATCTTCCGCTCGGAAAGAAGAAAAAGCAGGGCACAGGTCACGGTTGTCTTTCCTTCACCGCTCTTTTCGGCGGCAATCATAAATCGCGGGAAATTCATCGTTATACCCCCTCAAATGCCATGATCCATACAGGATTCTGCCCCATCATAAGATGGCTCTTTCCTGCTGCTTTCGATCTTGATACAAAAACCTGTGTGATCTCAGGATCCGTGACGGGTTCTGTTTTCACGATTCCGCAAGCCTCAGCTACAGACTCCAGTGTGATCATGTTGATGACGAAGCGGGTCTTCGGATTCTTTTCAAGGCACTCACGGATGATCTGCCTCATATTTCCACCGCTGCCGCCGATAAATACATGGGTCGGCGCCGGGAGCTCTCTTATCGCCTCCGGAGCTGTTCCCTCCACGATTTCCATATTATTAAGTCCGAAGCTGTCTCTGTTTGCATGAAGGAGCTCAACTGCCTCCAAGGCTCTTTCGATGGCAAACACCTTTATCGTGTCGGAAAGCCTTGCACACTCTACAGAAACGGAGCCGGTACCTGCTCCCACATCATAGACCACCGCATTTTTCGTCAAATTCAGCATAGATACGGAAACAGCGCGGACCTCCCGCTTCGTCATCGGAACCTTTCCGCGGATAAATGCCTCATCTTTAAGGCCCGGTACTGCCAGCTCATTCCCCCTCGGATTTTCGATCAGGATAACGGATAGCGCCTCAGCTTTTCTGTTTAAAAGCTCTCTTGGAGATCCGGTAAACAGTCTCTGGGAATCTAAGGACAGGTTCTCACCGACGGTAAGCTTCACTGCATCAATTCCTGCATTTAAGAGCCGTCTGCACACCTCGCTAAGCGTATCTGCGCCTCCGGAAAGAACGAGAACCTTTTTATTCTCCCTCACTGCCTGAACGAGTCCGGCATCCCTTCCGTGAAGGCTTAATATTTCGCAGTCATTCCATGAGCTTCCCACCAGTGCTGAGAGGCACTGAATAGAAGATATCCCCGGAAGGACGGTTAATTCGGTATCCGGCAGCTCGGAAATGGGAGGCAAAAGTCCTTTTGCCCCGCTGTAAAATCCGGTATCGCCGGAAAAAATGACGGCGATCCTTCTGTATTCCGGATGTATTTTTATATACTCAAAAATCTTCTCCGGCATGTATTCCCGGATAACCGTTTTTCCGGACAGGCCGACACGCTCCACTACCTGACCGGCGCCGATGATGACATCACTTTCGGAAAGGATCGTTTTCGCCTTCACGGTAAGTAGCTCAGGATCTCCGGGGCCGGCGCCGATAAGGCTTATCCTTCTTTCCTCTGATACAGTTGTTTTTGCAAGCCTCTCCAGTTCAAGAACCGCTTCCTCGACAGAAATCCCCTGCTCTCCCGGTCTTCCGATCACAATGAGCTTAGCCCCCGCCATGCGGACTGCCTCCGCCTTATCACTAAAGCCTCCGGCTTTTCCGGAATCCTTGGTAACAAGCCACTTTGCCTTTACCGCCCGCAGCATTGCCGTATTCATTTCGGCAGAAAAGGGCCCCTGCATAGCGATCAGATGTTTTCCGTAAAAGCCCATATTTGCACATTCGCAAACGATATCCGGCAATGACAGGACCCGCGCATAGATCCTTGACTCCCAATCCGGAAGCTCTTTATATTTAAGAAGCTCCTTGCTGCCGGTGGTTACAAGTATGGCACCCTCCGTAGCCTTTAAATATTCGACTGCATCCTCTATCGTGTCAACGAGAACCGTATCCTCCGGCAGCGTGGGCTCATTTCCGTCACGAAGGACACGAATCAGCCGCAGATCATTTTTTAAACAGGCGCGTCGGATATTTTCAGAAACGATCTTTGCATAGGGATGAGTCGCATCTGCGACAAAAGCGTATTTTTCTTTTGTCAGAATACGTTCCATTTCCTCCGCCTCCAGCCGCCCGCAGAAGACGTTTACCTCGTCGCTATCCGGAAGTCCTTCCTTCCCATATTCTGTTGCGACAAAAATATCGGCCGAAAGCTGCAGGTCACAGGCTTTCAAAGCGAGATGACGTCCTTCCGTTGTTCCTGCAAAGATCGCGATCCTTTTTCTGTTACTCATAACCGGTATCCTCTTGGTGTGACCATCCATTCATCCTCTCCGGCGAGTCTCTTTGTCCGGCTGTTTCCGATGAAAACGGTCGTAAACATATCAGCTTCATAGCAGGATAGCTCCTGCAGGGTCAAAACCTTCTTTTCCTGTCCGCTTCTTCCGATATTCCTTACAACACCGCAGATCGTCTCAGGAGAACGATACTCCATAAGGATCCCGCAGGCGCGAGAAAGATGATCTGCCCTTTTCCTGCTGGAGGGATTATAGATGCAAATGGAAAAATCCGCCTCTGCCGCCCTGCGAAGGCGCTGTTCGATCTGATCCCAGGGTGTCAAAAGATCGCTCAGGCTGATCACAGCAAAATCATGCATAAGCGGCGCCCCGAGAACTGCCCCTCCGGAGGAAGCTGCAGTGATCCCAGGCACGATTTCTACGGAAATCTCAGGAAATCTTTCCCCGATCTCCAGTATCAGACCGGCCATCCCATAGACTCCGGCATCACCGCTGCAGATCATAGCCACGTCTTTCCCCTTTTTGGCTTCTTCAAAGGCGATCAGGCAGCGCTCCTTTTCCTGACGCATGGGAGTGGTCAAAAATTCCTTTCCGGGGAAGTATTCCTCTATCAGCTTAACATAAACGGTATAACCGATGATGACATCACACTGCTTTAGCACACGCTCTGCACGGATCGTCATGGATTCATACTCACCCGGTCCGATCCCGACTACATATATTTTACTCATTCCTTTGTCCCTTTCCTGAACTCCGTTGTAAAATCCGGGGCATACAGTCTGGAGTCGGAGTAACCATTCTGTTGCCGTGATCCCAGCACATCACCGATCAGGATCATTGCCGTCTTTGAGATACCTTCCCGCTCTGCCGATTCCTTCAGCGTGGATACTGTGCAGAGGAGCTTTTTCTCCTCCGGCCAGGTTGCCTTATAAACGATAGCAGCCGGCGTATCAGGCGGGTACCCCGCCGCCTGCAGCTCCTTCTCCATTTCGTCAAGAAGTCCTGTACTTAGGAACACCGCCATTGTTGCCCGATGGGATGCCAGTGAACGGAATTTTTCCTTTTCCGGGACCTCAGTGCGCCCCGGCATCCTGGTAATGATGACTGTCTGGGATACATCGGGCAAGGTAAGCTCTGCACAGAGGCTGGCTGCAGCGCCGCAAAAGGAGCTGACGCCGGGGCAGACATCATAAGGGATACCCCACTCATCCAGAATATCCATCTGCTCTCTTATGGCTCCGTAAATGGACGGATCTCCCGTATGAAGGCGGACTGTCATAAGACTTTCCTTTTCTGCCTGTTTTATCGCCTTCATGACCTCTGTAAGGGTCATTTTGGCACTGTTATAGATCCTGCAGCCCGTCTTCGTTCCGGAAAGAAGCTCCGGATTGACGAGGGAGCCTGCATAGATCACGACATCGGCCTCAGCCAGAAGCTTTGCTCCGCGCACCGTGATCAGGTCCACCGCCCCGCTTCCCGCACCAACAAAATGTACCATAACCCATTACTCCTCTGAATACAGAAGCTTTTCTGCAAGAGCTGCGGCATCCATAATGCAATCCTGGCAGGATCTTAAGACCCTTCCTGTCTCCACACCCTTTAACTCCTTGCAGATCACCGATCCGTTCTGATCTCCGAACTGTCTTAATATCTCTCTTGAAAGCTTGTAGGACTCTGCCTTGCTGTCCGGCTTATCCAGATGTCCGGTGCTGCGCTTCATTCCCGCCAGGACACATGCGCCTGTGACTGCGCCGCAGGTTCCTGCCATTCCACCCATACCAAGTCCCAGAGCCTCCGTAAGCTTAAACATGGTCTCCTCATCCACACCGGCAAGGTCGCAGTAGGTGCATGCTACTGCCTGCGCGCAGTTATATCCTTTATTATGCTTCTCGATGGTTTCCTTTACTCTTGACTCCATTCTTTTGTCCTCCTTATATTTCATCCTCTGATTGTTGTGAATTGATCTTCATTCCTTGCTTTATCAAGGATATCACGGGCATCTCCTCCCATGCAGAGAAGTGCCCCGGATGCATCAAACAGCATAACTCCCGTTTTAAGCCGATCAAGGGCCCGATGCCGGATATGCCCCATGATCCTTTCGCAGAGAATATCCATGACCGCATGGAAAAGCTCCGCCTCTTTCAGGATGCAAAGTGCCTCCTCCGTTGTATTGGAAAGCTGCAGCCGCTTAAGTTCGTTGATGTCAGCACCAGCCGTAAGCGCGCAGGAAACCAGAGTATCCATACGTCCGTCTCCCTCTCTGGAATGTGTATTCATGATCCCGTTTCCTAATTTTACCAGCTTCCCGATGTGTCCGGCAATAACGATGCCGTCTGCTCCCTCCTCACCGGCCAGATCTATAGTCTTTCCGATAAAGTTACTGCATATAACAAATGGGATCGAGCATGGCTCTCCGAGGTATCCGGTCAGATACCCGGCTCCCATATTTCCGGGAACGGCAACGATCTCCCTTCTCCCTTCTGCTCTCAATACGCGGATATGGACATGGATCGTTTCAATCAACGCTTCCTCGCTCATTGGTTCTACAATGCCGCTGGTCCCGAGGATCGAGATGCCTCCGGTAATGCCTAATTTCGGATTGAAGGTCTTTTCGGCTGCCTTTTTCCCCTCCGGTGCAAAGATCGTGACGTTTATCCGGCCGGATACCATAATTTCATATTCCTCCAGCACCTCCATAACAGCTTCTCGGATCATCCTTCGCGGCACTGAATTGATGGCTGCGGCACCGATCGGCTGATCCAGACCTGCACGCGTCACTCGGCCGACACCCTCTCCGCCGTCGATCAGAATGTCCGGATCTCCTGTTTGTGTAAATTCCACCCGGGAAAAGATGAGTATCCCGTTTGTTACATCATAGTCATCCCCGGCATCCTTCCTGACGGCACACTCTGCGGCTCCCTTTAGAGCTCGGCATTCCTCCGGATGGGCTTTGATGATACTGCCGGCGGGCGTCAATATCTGTACCTCCTCCGGCCAAAGACCTGTGGCTAAAAACAGGGCCGCAGCCTTAGCGGCAAGTGCCGCACAAGTGCCGGTCGTATACCCGCAGCGCAGCTTCTTCTTATCCTTTAGTACATATTCCTTTGTGTTTTCTGTCATTTATTATCACATCCACAATTCCGTCTGTTGTATGTTCAGAGGCGGTGATGATTTCTGTGACGCCGTATCCTCGTATCACATCCTCTGTCACTCCTCCGATACAAACCGCACATGTTCCCATCTCAAACCAACGGCGTTTGCTTTCTTCGTTCTGTTCAAAAAAAGCGTGAACGCCGGAGCCGCTTTCAAACGTGATGTAGTCCGGCCTTAATTTGCAATAGAGTTCTTCATTTTCATACGCACCGGCCTGAACATCATACATGGAAAGCTCCAGATAGGGGATTCCCTTTTCCTCAAGCTTTTCCGTAAGGATCAAAGAGCCCTTTGCCGAACGGGGGATAAGAAGCTTTTCTTTACAATCTATATTTTCACACAAAAGCTCTGCAAGTGCCTCCGTCGTATACACCTCCGGCTTAAGATCGGCATAAAAGCCATATTCTCTTAAGCACTCCTCCGTGCCCTTGCCGATGACCGCAAATTTCACAGTACTAAGGCTTCTAAAATCCACCCGATGTTCCCTCAGGGCTTCAAAAAAAAACCTGACCCCGCTGCGGCTCGTGAGAACGATCCAGTTGTATTCTCTGATGTTTCTCATTGCAGTTGAAAGCAGCTTTGGTATCTTTTTTTCTATATGCAGTGCAGAGGAAAGAAAAACATCAGCCCCCAGATCCTTAAGCTTTTCTGACAGCCTTTCATATATGTCCTCCGTTCCGGTGATGCCCACCACGCTCCCGGAAAGAGGCAGCTCTCTGTCTCCCTGCATGCAAAATGAAGCCGTTTCTCCGATGATGATAACCCCCGGAGGGGTAAGTCCTGCTTTTTTAACCGCATCCGGCAGATCCTTAAGGGCAGAACGCAGGCAGCGTTGAGTCGGGAGTGTTCCGTCCGTTACAACTGCAGCCGGAGTATCCAAAGCCTTTCCATTTTCAATCAGCTTGTTTACGAGGGTCTCCAGATTAGAAAGTCCCATCAAAAAGATTAGCGTTCCCGGCAGTTTGGCATACTCAGCCAGATCGTCAGGCAGCGATCCGCCCGCACTGTCGCCATTAACTGCCGTATGTCCCGTTATAACATGAAAGCTCTGGGCGATCCTTCTGTGGGTGACAGGGATCCCGGCCATGGCAGGGGCGGAAACAGCCGAGGTTACCCCGGGGATCACACGATACGGAATGTGATACCGTTCCAGCTCAAGGATCTCCTCTCCGCCTCTCCCAAATACAAAGGGATCGCCGCCCTTCAGACGTACAACCTTCTTTCCTAACCGAGCATATTCGATCAGGAGACGGTTGATCTCCGGCTGTGCCTTTGAATGCTTTCCCGGTTCCTTTCCCACATAGATACGTTTACAGGTATCCGGCACCTGAAAAAGGAGCTCTTTCGAAGCCAGATGGTCATAAATAATAACTTCCGCTCTTTCCAGTGCCTTTTTTCCTGCAACTGTGATAAGCTCAGGATCTCCCGGCCCTGCACCCACAAAATAGACCATTCCGGTTTTAGCAGCCATTTCTAAAGTCCTCCGTGATCTTCCTTGCAAGCTCTATGAAAGAGGCTAAAGGCCCGCTTAGGCTGTGCCGGGCAGCCTGCCCGTTCTCCTCAAGCATCAGGGTCAATGTCAGCTCATCTCCTTTTAATACACTATAGACACCGATCGCCTCATTGCAGCCGGCGCCCATAAGCCTTAATACTTCCCGCTCTGCTCTCAGACAGATCGCAGCAGCCGGATCATTGATCTTCTCAAGCAAAGAGCTGAAGGGGGAGATTTCTTTGGCTTCGATCACAATAATGCCCTGACCACAGGCCGGGGTGAAGCTGTTTTCCGCCAGATAATCAAAGGTAAATCGTTCATCTTTTGTAAGTCCGAGTCTTTTTAATCCTGCCGCAGCAAGGATGATTCCGTCATATTCGCCGGAATACAGCTTTTCCAGACGTGTATCTATATTTCCCCGCAGCAGTCGGCATTCCACATTTTTCTGCTCCATGATCTGGACTCTGCGTCTTAAGCTTCCGGTACCGATCACCCGGCTCTTATCTGATAGGGGACGGTCTTTTACCGTGATAAGCACATCCCGCGGATCCTCTCTCTGAAGTACCGAAGCGATACAGAGCCCCTCTCCCAGCTCAGTTGGTATGTCCTTTGCACTGTGAACTGCCGCATCGATCTCGCCTTTTTGGATCGCATCTTCAAACTCTGTGATAAAAGCTCCTTTTCCTCCCACGCCTAAGAGAGGACGATCCAAAATCCGGTCTCCCTTTGTGGTCAGCGGAACGATCTCAACCGTAAGTCCCGGCTCCGCGCTGCAAAGTGCTTTTGCGGCAAGCTCAGTCTGTGCCATGGCAAGACGGCTTTTTCTTGTTCCGAGGCGGATCCTGCGATATCCCGGTGTTTTGTTTCCGGAATTTTCGATCTTTTCGATCATGATTTTAAATCCTTTCCCTCAAAATTACCATAAAATTCTGCCGGAAGCTCCTGCCCACGGTGGATCGTGGTATAAAGTGCCTGTGTCAGAAAGGCTCCGTATCGGACAGCCTGACAGAACCTTTTCTCCATTTCATTCGTGATGGGGCCGGAGCCCGGTACCGGCTCCTTTTGCATCATCATTCCGTGTATTTCTTCATATCTCCCGGCCGCCCGGAGAAAAAGGTCGATAAATCTCTTGAAGGGCTTACAGGAATTGATAAATATCCGGCTCACCCAACGAAAGCTTATGATCGCCTCAGCAGTCGTCTTGTCGCTTTCTCCCAAGATCATGGCCGCAGCTCTTTTCGTTTCCCGGGTACATTTGATATGGCAGGAGGTAAACGTCCTTAACGGATCTTTTCCCTCTCTCTGAAGCAGTCTGCGATCCAGCTCCGTTTCAAGCTCGGCATGGGTGAAGGAGGTATGCTCTGTTATTTCATTGATAAACGGGTGGAGACTGTGATCGAGTGCATAATGGCAGGCAAAGCCAAGAAGATATGCCTCGATGCTGCTTCCATATTCTCCTGCCTCCTCCGAGCTTAAGACCCGAAGTCCTCTGTTAAAGATATCGGCTGCCGATTGGCTGTGCATGGAATAACCCTTCTGAGCGACCGGATTCTTTACAAGGGCACGATAAAAAAACAGGATATCCGGCCCATGAAGTCCAAGATAAAAGCAATCCCTGTTTTCCTTTATGATTTTTTTGATCTGCGGACTTAAACAGCGATAGACTTTTCTTCCAAACAGATCATGTGCAAATACAGCCGGCATACGGATCCCTCCATTTCTTACTATATTGAGTCGGTTTAAAAAAGCTGTGACAAACCTGCCACAGCTTTGTGTAATTCCCTATTTACTTAATGACGGTCTTTCCGCCCATATACGGCTGCAGAACCTTCGGGATCTTTACGGAGCCGTCTGCCTGCAGGTTATTTTCTAAGAATGCGATCAGCATTCTCGGCGGTGCAACAACTGTATTATTCAGGGTGTGAGCAAAATATTTCTTTCCGTCTGCTCCGTTAACACGGATACGAAGGCGTCTTGCCTGTGCATCTCCTAAATTGGAACAGCTGCCGACTTCAAAATATTTTTTCTGTCTCGGGGACCATGCCTCAACGTCAACCGATTTTACTTTAAGGTCAGCCAGATCTCCGGAACAGCACTCCAGTGTTCTTACCGGAATATCTAAGGAACGGAACAGATCAACCGTATTCTGCCACAGCTTGTCAAACCACATTTTGGAATCTTCCGGACGGCATACAACGATCATCTCCTGCTTTTCAAACTGATGGATTCTGTATACGCCTCTTTCCTCAATTCCGTGTGCTCCCTTTTCCTTACGGAAACACGGAGAGTAGCTTGTCAGTGTCTTCGGAAGCTCCTCCTCCGGAACGATCGTATCGATGAATTTTCCGATCATGGAGTGCTCACTCGTACCGATAAGATAAAGATCCTCACCCTCGATCTTATACATCATTGCGTCCATCTCAGCGAAGCTCATAACGCCTGTAACAACATCGCTTCGGATCATAAACGGGGGAACACAGTAGGTGAAGCCGCGGTCGATCATGAAATCTCTTGCATAAGAGATAACGGCAGAATGAAGTCTGGCGATATCTCCCATCAGGTAGTAGAAGCCGTTTCCGGCTACCTTTCTTGCAGAGTCAAGATCGATACCGTTAAATTTCTCCATAATATCTGTATGATACGGGATCTCAAAATCCGGAACCACCGGATCTCCGTATTTCTGAACCTCAACGTTCTCGGAATCATCTTTTCCGATCGGAACACTGGGGTCGATGATGTTCGGGATGGTCATCATGATCTTTTTAATTCTGGCCTCGAGATCTTTTTCCTTCTCCTCGAGTTCAGCCAGATGATCGGAGGCCTCTGTTACCTGTTTCTTAACAGCCTCTGCCTCCTCTTTCTTTCCCTGACCCATTAAAGCACCGATCTGCTTTGAAATTTTATTTCTGTTGGCACGGAGGTCATCTGCCTCCTTCTTTACCTTACGGCTCTCCTCGTCCAGTTCGATCACTTCATCGACAAGAGGAAGCTTCGCATCCTGGAATTTATTCCGAATATTCTGTTTGACGATTTCCGGGTTTTCTCTGACGAATCTCAAATCTAACATGACTATTATCTCCTTCTTCTTGCTTTTGGTATCATATCATATTTCTAATTGAAATGAAAGGGGATTCCGCTATTTTTTCGTCAGCCTCCCCAGCAGCTCCTCAAAACAGACTCCCTCCGCACAGGGGATCTCTCTTATGTCGGAGCGTATAATACACTCCTTCACAAATTTTGCTGCCATTTCCACGGCCTCGCGAAGGGGCCTTCCGTTCATCACCGCTCCGGAAACTACCGATGAGAATACATCCCCGGTTCCCGGTCGCTGTGCTCCTCCGCTCTTTGTCCGGACAAACTCAACCTCATTGCTGCCGCGCTCCAAAACGGCATTTGTATAAAAGCTGCCTTCCCGTATTCCGGTTATGACAACGGAATCTGCTCCCATCAGCCGCAGCATCATGGCCATATTTAAAATTTCTTTTCTTGTCCATCCGCTTTCCTTATAGGGAATGTCCGTAAGAATACAGCTTTCTGTCACATTTGGCATGACTACATCTGCGAGCCCGACTAAAAGCTTCATCTCCTCACACATTTCTTCCGTGTAGGTCTGATAGCGGACACCATGATCTCCCATAACGGGGTCTACAAATATCATAGTATTTTCACCGTTTAATGATTCTATGATCTCTGTTACAATAGCGATCTGCTCTAAGGAGCCGAGAAAGCCGGTGGATATTCCATCGAAGGTAAGTCCCAGCTTTGTCCACTTGTCTGCGTATTCACGCATTTTGTCCGTATAATCATCCATAAAGAACACCGGGAAGCCCGTGTGATTAGAGAGTATCGCTGTGGGAATCGGGCACGTCTGGATCCCCATAGCTGACAAAATGGGTATAGCCACTGTCAAAGAACAGCGGCCATACCCGGAAAGATCATTTATTACTGCAATTTTTTTCTGTGTATCATGCATGTTTTTCATTCCTTTTAGTAGATTTGGCAAAAGCACACGTAATTGCCATGAACCGTATTTTGGAAGATAAGCAGAAAGATAAAGTAGAAGTA
>ENA-UESP01001524-UESP01001524.1-human-gut-metagenome-genome-assembly--contig:-NODE-1524-length-15034-cov-5.356422_pt1 | contig 15034 bp, 12 predicted proteins | sample MGYA00243003_ERZ508004 | MGnify/ENA primary metagenome ERZ508004 (study PRJEB26167, sample SAMN06115443) | human gut metagenome | host: Homo sapiens | place: China:Henan | collected 2015-07-29...
ATCCATAATCCCTGTTCTTCTGACGAGTAGCGCAATCATATGCTATTATAAACGTAATCGAAAATGCAATGCTTTAGCAATGCCTGCAAATTGAAAGGAGTCCACTTTATGACCAAGATCGGAAAACGTATCATTATCATCGCAATACCTGTGGCAGTATCAGCCGTTTTGCTGTTATCATCTGTCTTTTCTGCGGCAAAATTCAACACCTTCAACTGTTTTTCTTCATTCCCTGCATTTTTGGGGATTATAAGCGGCTCGGAGAATGCGACAGAGATAGACGGCGGAAAAATTATAATGTGTCCGCCTGCGGATTCTGTTGAAAAGCTGGCAGATTATCTGAAAGATAAAGGCATTGAGCGTGACCCTGAAAATGATATGGGCGGCAGAATCGGCTTTATCGAAAACGGTGAAAAAATTCAGTTTGCATCCCGTATAAACGGTTATTACGGGTTGTTCACAAAGGTGTAAGGCGATAAACCGATTATTAAAACCACACAGTGAAATATATCACCGCCACTGCTTAAAACAATTTTTGTATCGACAAGTTATTAATAATTTCGTGAGTATATCTGTACAACTGCATTAACATTGACTCTTCAAAAAAACGCCACTAACCTGAGATATATGTACTAATCTGCGGACGTGTAGCGTTAAGCGTCCCTGCATACGCATAGTTTTGAAATACGACCGTTTGCGCCAAAGCACTATCACACTTGCCTCCCTTGTCAAAGGGAGGTGGATTGACGGCAAGGCACAAACTGTTGCTTTATTGCGTTTGCTTGCAGTATATCCGCCTTTTTATACTACAAGCTTTTCTGCCGTCAAGACGGAGGGATTGTCACGCCAACCCTCGCCTGTATCAATCCCTCCAAAACCGCACTATCCCTCGAAAAGCACTATAGTCTAAACTGTGTCTGTTTCAGCACAGTTTTTATTTTTTGCCAAAAAGCTCTTGACAATAGTCCGAAATCGGATTATAATATCTCTCAGTCCGATTTCGGACTTAAACATTTGCCGACAAGGAGAATCAGCTTGGATAACAAAAACAACAGGAAAAAACTGTATGAATATAATAATGTACTGAAATCAATAGATGATTGCTACAGGAATATAGCAAAGCGCTACGGTTTTTCGGAAGCGGCTTTCTGGACGCTGTACACACTGCGTATGGAGCCGGGCAACATAACGCAGAGCGATGTCTGCACCGTGCTGTATCAGCCTAAGCAGACGGTAAACTCCGCACTGAAAAAACTCGAAAGCGAGGGCTATATAACGCTTACTCCGTCAGGTGCGCACACAAAGAATATCAGCCTTACAAAAAGCGGAACAAAGCTGTGCGAACAGACGGTAGATAAGGTGATAGAGGCAGAATGCGCCGCACTCGGCAATATGACAGATGAAGAAACCGAGAATATGACTGCGCTTATGAAGCTGTACAGCATACTTCTTAAAAGCCAGACGGCAAAAATATAAAGATACAAAAGGAGAACAAAGGGAAAATGAGCAAGATAAAACTTTCGGATCACTTTACTGCAGGACGGCTTTTCAGGTTTGTACTGCCGTCGGTGGCTATGATGGTGTTTATATCCATATACGGCGTTGTTGACGGTTTTTTCGTATCTAATTTTGCCGGCAAGACCTCTTTTGCATCTATTAATCTTATAATGCCGTTTGTAATGATACTCGGCGGTGTGGGCTTTATGGTCGGCACGGGCGGAACGGCGCTTGTTTCTCAGAAGCTCGGCGAGGGTGACGAAAAGACCGCAAAACGCTATTTCACGATGATGATAATGCTGACGGTGATACTCGGTGCGGTACTCACAACATTCGGTCTTATCTTTACCGAAAACGTTGCGGTGTTCTTCGGCGCAACTCCCGAAATGCTCGGCGACTGTGTGGTTTACGGCAGAATAGTAATATCATTTACAACGGCTTTTATGCTCCAGAACGTATTCCAGAGCTTTTTTATTGCCGCCGAGAAGCCTAAACTCGGACTTATTTCAACTATTATGGCAGGCTGTACGAATATCATACTTGACGCTGTATTTGTAGGTCTTATGGGCTTTGGCGTTGCAGGTGCGGCATTTGCTACGGGCATCAGCGAATGTGTCGGCGGAATATTCCCTCTTATCTACTTCCTCCGTCCGAACTCAAGCATACTGCGTCTTACTAAGACAAGACTTGAGATAAGACCGCTTCTTCGTGCCTGTGCGAACGGTTCATCGGAGCTTATGTCGAGCATTTCCTCATCGGTCGTAAGTATAATCTACAACTTCCAGCTGATGAAATATATAGGTGAAAACGGCGTTTCGACCTTTGGCGTAATGATGTATGTGCAGTTCATTTTCATAGCGATATTTGTCGGCTATTCTATCGGATGCGCACCCGTGATAGGCTTCAACTACGGAGCGCAGAACCGTTATGAGCTGAACAATATGCTCAAAAAGAGCCTTTGCTTTGCGGCGATAGCGGGAGTTACCCTTGTCGCATTGTCGGCGGTGCTTGCAAGCCCTCTTGCAAAGATATTTGTCGGCTATGACGCAGAGCTTTACGAGCAGACACGTCACGCTTTCAGGATATTCTCGCTGTGCTTTTTACTTGCAGGCTTCAATATATTCACCTCATCGTTCTTCACCGCACTCGGAAACGGCGCTATCTCTGCGGCTGTGTCGTTTATGAGAACACTTATATTCCAGGTTTCAAGCATCCTTATACTGCCCCTTATTTTCGATGTTGACGGTATATGGATGGCGAATGTCGTAGCGGAATTTTTTGCTTTCCTGCTGTCGCTGATGTTCCTTATCGTAAAGAGGAAAAAGTACGGATACTGGCAGAAGAATGTTGCTTTGCCGGTTGAACCTGAATCGGCAATGACAAACAAAAACGCAGATTAAGCGGTTATATAAAGCAATATAGAGCGGCGGCTCGGTAATGTTACCGAGCCGCCGATACTTTTATATCTGTTATCCGAACTTACTTCCTCCCATTCAGCCCGAACTTCCTTGTATACGCATCGAAGTCAACATAGCAGTGATCCATATCAACATCGCCGTCGATTCCGCTGATACTGCCCTCCCACGAATACTGCCACATAAAATATGTTCCGCTGTATGCAGGCTTGTCGGTGTCAACGTGAGCCACCCACACGGGATACTTTGAAAGCGCCGTCATATCAAGGTAGCTGTTGAAAAACGAAGCGTAGGAATATACGACAGGCAGATAGCCTGCGTTTGCTATCTCCTCGCAGAACGCTTCCGTCATTGCGGTGAGGGTCTGCTTTGAATAGCCGTTCTTTACATACCACTGATCCTCTATATCAAATACTACGGGGTAGCTTATCTCATAGCCGGAAATAAGGCTGAGTACAAATTTAGCCTCATCTCTCGCTTCTTCTACCGTTTCGGCATAGCAGTAGTGATACACTCCGGCAGGAATGCCGTTTTGCATAGCGCCTTTCATGTTTTCGTGGAAATATGTATCGCTTGTCATAGGGTAATCGTCGCTTATCCTGCCACGGCTTGAACGTATCATAGCAAAGTCGATGCCCGAACTTTTAACCTTTGCCCAGTCTATCGTGTCGCCCTGCGCCCACGAAACGTCAATTCCCGTCAGTGCGTCTGTTGTATACAGCGATATAGTTTCGACAGACATTGCCGAGTTGTCATAGGCTCTGCGGTTGTCGGTGACACTGCCGTTTTTGCTGTTTGTGAACATACCCTTCAGCGTATATGAACAATCGTTTCCGAGCGTCATAGTGCCTGTGTTTATGACCTGCGCATTGTTTCTTATCTCCAGCTTTCCGCCGATATAGCTTTTTGCATTGAAGCGTGCAGTGCCTGTCACACCTATCTCGCCGTAAGAGGTAAAGTCCGAATTCACATCAAGAGTGCCTGCGAATGCCGTCTGTGCCGTATCGGAAAGCAGTGTAACGCCCGACAGCGAAACCGCAGATCTTCCGCTCGCAGACATCGTACCGTCAATATCCAGAGCAGAACCGCCGTAGGTATTGAGCGTGCCGTTTATTATAAGCGATGCGCCGTTATCCGCAACAAGTCTGCCCTTTATATCAAGGGTAATACCGTATGGCACGGTAACGGATGTTCCTCTGAGCAGCACCATCACAGTACCTGCCGGTACAGTAAGGCTTTTGCCGAGTGTTATATTGCTTTTTATGTAATAGGTTCTGTCCGCCGCAAGCACGGAGGTGCCGTCCCAGGTGTAAGGGTCAGCCGCCGCCGCAACCGGAAGCGACACGGAACATAATATGAACAGTGCCGACAGAAAACCGGCGATTATCCGTTTTCTTAATTTCATTTGCTTTTCCTTTCGGATTATCTCAGCTATTTTGTTTACCGGATACTTATCCAAGATAATTATGTCATATTCCGCACCGTTTGTCAATATTCACGGCAGTGCGACAATTCCCGACGTTACATTTTTCGTCATTCCGACAGAATTCCCCGTCCTTATTTGTACACAGTTACAATATATTAAGCACGATGCATTATTGACAGTGCCGTAAAAAAGGGTTATAATCTCTATATCTATGGGCTTTGCCCGAACAAAACGAAACAATATTTACGGTAGAATATATGAACAAATATGTAAGAAATATGACGCAGGGAAGTGAGCTTAAGCACATACTTATGTTCACTCTGCCCTTGCTTGCGGGAAATCTGTTCCAGCAGTTTTATAATATAGTCGATTCGGTAATAGTCGGACGTTATCTCGGTCACGAGGCACTGGCGGCGGTCGGTGCGACAGGCTCGATAACGTTCCTGTTTTACACGCTGTGTAACGGCCTTTCGGCAGGTGCGGGAATACTGATAGCGCAGAGCTTCGGAGCGGGGCGGCACGACGATGTAAAGCGTTTTATCGCAAACTCGGCTTATGCGCTCGGCTTTGTAGGGCTGGGGCTGACGATTATTTCGGTAGTCTTTGCGCATCTTCTTTTGCAGATGCTCGACACTCCGCAGAACATACTCACAAACGCTGCGGACTATATGCGTACTGCCTGTGCAGGAACGATTGCGGTAGCAGGCTACAACTGGATAAATTCGGTGCTTCGTGCGCTCGGGGATTCGAAAACTCCGCTGTATTTTCTTATTGTCGCAAGTATACTGAATGTAGGACTTGACCTGCTTTTTGTAATGGTATTCGGTATGGGGGTAGTCGGTGCGGCGCTCGCTACAGTTATCGCACAGGGAGTTTCCGCTGTCGGAAGTATTTTGTTTGCGGTAAAGAAAAACGAATATTTCAGGCTGAAAAGAGAGCATCTAAGGCTTCGCAGGGAGCAGTTTGTACGTTGTATGAAAACGGGTACTCCCATAGCTTTGCAGAATGCGCTTGTTTCCGTGTCGATGATTTCACTTCAGAAGACCGCAAACTCATTCGGAGATATAGTGGTTGCCGCATACACTGCGACAATGCGTGTCGAACAGCTTATACAACAGCCCTTCAATTCGCTCGGCACGGCACTTTCGACCTTTGCAGGTCAGAATGTCGGAGCGGCAAAGCCGGACAGGGTGGTGAAAGGCTATCACCGTTCAATGCTTATATCGACCGCTTTCGGCTTGCTGATGCTCGGTGTGTTTGCTTTTACAAGCAGATACATAGTCGGCTTCTTCGTTGCCGAAGAACAGGTTATAGATATAGGCGCAAAGGCGCTTTTGCTGTCTGCCTGCTTCTATGTTCCGCTGGGCTTCATCCACACGACAAGAGGACTTTTAAACGGTGCGGGCGATGTAGGATTTGCATTTCTGAACGGACTTGCCGAGGTAGTAGGCAGAATAGGCTTTGCGGCATTACTTGTTAATATACCCGGAGTGGGAATGTGGGCGGTATGGACAACGACCTGTCTTACCTGGGTGCTGACAGCTGTAATGTGTCTTATCAGATATAAGGGCGGCAAATGGCGGAAAAAATGTCTTGTTGATATTGAGTCCGCAGAAACGGAGGTAATTCATGCTGAGCAATAAAACGCAAACCGAAAAAAGCGAAACGTTTCTGCTGGCGCACGCATTGTTATTGTTTGTGCTGTCACTGCTTGTCGGGGTGCAGGGCGTATTTGAGATAATCGACTATATGCCGCACATTATATCGGCAGGCTGTATAAACTGCGGAGCGTATGCGGCATCTATACCGTCTACTCTTATAATGTATCTGTGGTTTTCTGTTTCTGTAGCGGTCTTTTATTACAGGGAAAGCAGAAAAATGTTCACCCTTATCCCCTATATGTGCATTATAGGCATAGCGCCGAGCCTTGTGTATGACTTGTCGTTCATATCGGAAAACGGCTTTGTTTCCGGCGGAGAATATAATGTAATGCTGTATCTTGTTATGGATATATTTCTTCTTCTGGACTCGATAGTTATGATACAGCTTGTGCGAGGTACAATGAGCAGAAAAGCCGCTATGATATGTCCTGCGATATATCTTATTACGGGGCTTATATACTTTTCGAGCGTTTTCGTTTTTTACGGCTCGGTCGAGGGTACTAATTTCATGGGATATTATTTCTGCAACAGCGTGACAAATATCGTATTTTCGCTGTCGCTGTTTCGCTTTGTAGATGTGTTGTATCCTGCAAGAAAAAAAGGAGCAGAAGATGGAGAATAAGTACATAGCGCTTACATTTGACGACGGACCGAACACGGTCACAACCCCGCAGGTGCTTGAAATGCTGAAAAAGCATAACGTTACGGGCAGCTTTTTCCTTGTAGGCGATAACATAAACGAGGAAAGCGCAAGGATAGCCCGTGAATGCTTTGAGTACGGCTGTGAGATATGCAACCACAGCAGGACGCACAGTGCGATGCCTCAGCAGACAAGCGAAGAAATAAAGGCAGAAATTGAATACACGAACGACAAAATAAAGCAGATAACAGGCGGTATCGCCCCGAAATTTTTCCGTCCGCCGTATATTGCGCTTTGCGACAGTATGTATGACGATATACCGCTGACATTTATCTGCGGAAACGGTGCGGAGGACTGGCTTGACGAAATATCCGCAGAAGAACGCAGTAAGCGTATAATCGCTCAGGCGCAAAACGGTATGATAATACTTCTGCACGATATGGAGGGCAATTTCCGCACGGTACAGGCGCTCGATACGATAATACCGGAGCTTAAAAGGCAGGGATATACTTTTGTGACGGTAAGCGATCTTTTCGCAAAGTGCAATGTAACGCCCCGAAAAAGAGTGATATATTCAAATGTGCTGACGGACTGAAAAATTTGCGGATTTACGCCGTGCTGTTTTATTCGATTTCTTTATAAAAAGTACTTGCATTTTGCAGGTTCGTATGCTACTATATAAGGCGTATGGTCTCTACGGGGATTGTGCGCCTGTTTTTGTGCGCTTTTTTCGTTGGGATCGGTAACAAGAAATGCCTTGTTTTCCGAATTTTATACCTCATACAAATAAAGTAAAAGCGAAAGGATCATTACCATGAGCAAATTAAACAAGAAGAATGTAGAAGATTTACAGGTAAAGGGCAGAAAAGTCCTCGTTCGTGTAGACTTCAACGTACCTATGAAGGACGGCAAGATCACAAACGACAACAGAATTCAGGCCGCACTTCCCACGATCAATAAGTTAGTTGAGAACGGCGCAAAGATAGTTCTTTGTTCACATCTCGGCAAGCCGAAGAACGGTCCCGAGGACAAGTTCTCTCTCAAGGCTGCTGCAGAAAGACTTGCAGAGCTTGTTAATACAAAGGTAGTTTTCGCTAAGGACGATACGGTAGTAGGCGAGAACGCAAAGAAGGCAGTTGCAGAAATGAAGGACGGCGAGATAGTTGTTCTTGAAAACACACGTTTCCGCGGTGCTGAAGAAACAAAGAACGGTGAAGCATTCGCTAAGGAACTTGCAGATCTCGTTGACGACGATGTATTCGTAATGGACGCTTTCGGTTCTGCACACAGAGCACACGCTTCTACAGCAGGCGTTACAAAGTTTGTTAAGGAAACAGCAGTAGGCTACCTTATGAACAAGGAAATCGAGTTCTTAGGCAACGCTGTTGAAAACCCCGTAAGACCTTTCGTTGCTATCCTCGGCGGTGCTAAGGTTGCAGACAAGCTGAACGTTATATCAAACCTCCTCGAAAAGTGCGACACACTTATCATCGGCGGCGGTATGGCTTACACATTCTTAAAGGCTAAGGGCTATGAAGTTGGTACATCACTCGTTGACAACGAGAAGATCGACTACTGCAAGGAAATGATTGAAAAGGCTGAAAAGCTCGGCAAGAAGCTCCTTCTTCCCATTGATACAACAATTGCAAAGGAATTCCCCAATCCTATCGACGCTGAGATCGAAGTAAGTGTTGTTGACGCTGACAAGATTCCTGCTGACATGATGGGTCTTGACATCGGTCCTAAGACAATGGCTCTGTTCGCTGATGCCGCTAAGTCAGCTAAGACAGTTGTATGGAACGGTCCTATGGGCGTATTTGAGAACCCCGTATTAAAGAAGGGTACAGTTGCTGTCTGCGAAGCTCTTGCAGAGGCAGACGCTACAACGATCATCGGCGGCGGCGACTCGGCTACAGCTGCTATCAACCTCGGTTATGCAGACAAGATGAGCCACATCTCAACAGGCGGCGGCGCTTCTCTTGAATACCTCGAAGGTAAGGTACTTCCCGGTATCGCTTGCATTCAGGACAAGTAAAAATAACGAGGGCGGATATTCTCCGCCCTTATTGTTGTGTAATAAGCAATTTATAATAAAAAACGAAAGGAACACTGTATCATGAAAAAGACAGTAAGAAAAGCAGTTATCGCAGGTAACTGGAAGATGAATAAGACAAGACCCGAGGCTAAGGCTCTTTTAGAAGAATTAAAGCCTATGGTTGCTGATGTAAAGGACGTTGAGGTCGTAGCCTGCGTTCCCTTTACAAACCTTGAAACAGCTCTCGCTGTAACAGCAGGCACAAACATAAAGATCGGCGCTGAGAACTGCCACTTTGAAAAGAGCGGCGCTTTCACAGGCGAAATTTCAGCTGATATGCTCGCTGAAATGGGTGTTGAATATGTTGTACTCGGTCACTCCGAGCGCCGTCAGTATTTCGCTGAAACAGACGAAACAGTAAACAAGAGAACAAAGGCTGCTCTTGAAGCAGGCTTAAAGCCCATCGTATGCGTAGGCGAGCTTCTCTGGGAGCGTGAATGCAACATTACGGAAGAAGTTATCGCACGTCAGATTAAGCTTGATTTCTTCGGCATCTCCGCAGACGACCTCAAGAAGTGTATAATCGCTTACGAACCCGTTTGGGCTATCGGTACAGGCAAGACAGCTACAGCAGATCAGGCTGAAGAGGTTTGCGCTTTCATCCGTGCTACACTCGCTAAGCTCTACGGCGCAGATGTTGCAGAAACGATCACAATCCAGTACGGCGGCTCTATGAACGCAAAGAACGCTGAAGAACTGCTCTCAAAGACAAACGTTGACGGCGGTCTTATCGGCGGTGCTTCACTCAAGGCTGCAGATTTCACAACTATCATCAAGGCTGCCGTAAACGGCTAATCAAAAATCGGATATTTACGAAAGGACGACTAAACAAATGGCAAAACCCGTTTTACTCGTTGTTATGGACGGCGTAGGCTTTTCAAAGACAGGTCTTGGCGACGCAGTTACGCTCGCCAACACTCCTACACTTGACAGACTTTTAAGAGAATGCCCCAACACACGCTTAAAGGCTCACGGTGACGCTGTAGGTCTGCCTACAGATGACGATATGGGCAACTCAGAGGTAGGTCACAATGCACTCGGCTGCGGTCAGATCTACTCACAGGGCGCAAAGCTCGTTAACGAATCTATCGAAAGCGGAAAGATGTATCAGTCTGAGGCTTGGAAGGAACTCGTTGACAACTGCAAGGCTAACAACAGCACCCTTCACTTCATCGGTCTTTTATCAGACGGTAACGTTCACTCAAATATCAAGCACCTGTTCAAGATGCTGACAGAAGCCAAGAACGAGGGCATCAAGAAGGCAAGAGTACACATTCTGCTCGACGGCAGAGATGTACCCGCTACTTCTGCTCCGATATATATCGAACAGCTTGAGAGCTTCCTCAAGGAACTTAATGCGGACGGCGCTTTTGACGGTAAGATAGCAAGCGGCGGCGGACGTATGAAAGTTACTATGGATCGTTATCAGGCTGACTGGCCTATGGTTGAACTTGGCTGGAAGACTCACGTCAAGGGTGAGGGCAGACAGTTTGCATCAGCTATGGAAGCTGTTGAAACCTACCGTAAGGAAAACGACGGCATCATCGACCAGGATCTCCCTGCATTCGTAATCGCTGAGAACGGCGAGCCTGTAGGCAAGATAGTTGACAAGGACAGCGTTATCCTCTTCAACTTCAGAGGCGACCGTGCTATCGAGCTTTCAATGGCATTCGACGATGACGACTTCACTGCATTTGACAGAGGCGCAAAGCCCGACGTATGCTTCGCAGGTATGCTGCAGTACGACGGCGACTTAAAACTTCCTGCACGCTTCCTTGTAAATCCTCCCGAGATTACAAACACTCTCACAGAGGTACTTGTTGCCGCAGGTCTTAACGAATATGCCGTATCCGAAACACAGAAGTACGGCCACGTAACTTACTTCTGGAACGGCAATAAGAGCGATAAGTTCAGCGAAGAGCTTGAAACATACAAGGAAATACCCTCCGACAACGTTTCATTCGATCAGCGTCCGTGGATGAAATCCGCTGAGATAACAGACGATCTTATCGAAGTAATAAAGAGCAAGAAGTATGACTTTATCCGTTGCAACTACCCCAACGGCGATATGGTCGGACACACAGGCAGCCTCGACTCAACAATAATCGGTGTTGAAGCGGTTGACCTCGGTCTTTCAAGACTTATCAAGGTTTGCGATGAGTACGGTGTTACGCTCGTAGTAACCGCCGATCACGGCAACGCAGACGAGATGCTCGAAAAGAACAAGAAGGGTGAGGTTCAGGTAAGAACAGCCCACTCGCTCAACCCCGTTCCTTTCATCATCTATGATAAGGAAGTCAAGTACACTATCAAGGACGATACAAAGTACGCTCCCGGCGTTCCCACCAAGTACGGTCTGGCAAACGTTGCTCCCACCATCGTTAAGATGCTCGGTCTTACAGCGCCTGACTGCTGGCAGGAAAGCATGATCTAAGCGGCGGGCGGCAATGTGCCGCTCCAAATTCCGCCTTTGGAATTGTCGGTGCGTTTCGTGCGATAGCGAAACGGCGGGTGGCAATGTGTCGCTTCAAATTCCGCCTTTGGCAATGCGCCACTTCAAATTCCGCCTTTGGAACTGTTGAGCTATCCGCATGATAGCTTAGCGGCGTGGCTGAACGCACTGCAAATCGCATAGCAATGCAGTTTGTGGCGGTTAAGACATATACTTTGTCAGGCACAGAGTAAAACAGAAAATCGTGTGAAGCGGGTTGCCGTGTATAGCGATTATTTGGCTTTACAATGCGGTTTGATGGGATATACAATTGATACGACAAACGGCAGGCATGAGAAATCATGTCTGCCGTTTTGATATTTGTAGGGAGAATATGCCGCATTTGGCTTTGTTGTGCGGTTTGTTAGGGTTTATAAAAACGGCAGGTGCGGAGAAATACCGTTCCTGCCGTAAATATGACGTTTTACAATTCCGCTTTATATATCAAAGCGTCGCAAACCGGCTCTGTGTAATAGTTTCTGCGTCTGCCGACCTCAGAAAATCCGTGCTTTTCATACAGCTTTTTTGCCGGCTCGTTATCACAGCGGACTTCAAGAAAAATGCTTTTTATGCCGTTATTTTTGCATTTATTTATAAAATATTCCATTAATTGTGTGGCGATGCACTGATGTCTGTACTCCGGCAACACTGCAATGCGATACAGCTCGCATTCATCGGATACGCTCTGACCGCAGATAAAGCCTACCGGCTTGTTTTCGGCTTTATCATCACGAATAACGACATTGATCGAGCCTTCAGTGAACACCTGCGACTCAATACTTCGCTCTGTCCACGGCACAGAAAAACACATTTTTTCAATCACTGCAATGTCGCTACAGATTGATGAATTATGATGATTTAAAGCCGTGACTTTGCCTTTATCTGTCAAACAGTCATTTTCAATGAGTATCATACCACGTTTTGCCAATATTTACATCTACCGTCATAGGAACGGTGAGCTTTACGGCATTCTCCATTTCTTCCTTTAAAAGTAAGGCTACCTTTTCTGCCCAATCTTCTTTTGCCTCAACAATAAGTTCATCGTGAACCTGAAGTATCAGCCTTGCATCAAGACCGCTTTCTTTAAGTCTGTTATAAACTTTTATCATCGCAATTTTTATTATATCGGCGGCTGTACCCTGTATGGGGGTGTTCTTTGCGACACGCTCACCGAAAGCCTGCAGATTCTTATTCTTTGCGGCAAGCTCTTTGATATATCTTCTTCTGCCGAACATAGTTTCAACATAGCCGTCACGCTTAGCCTTCGCAACGGTCTGCTCCATATAGTGAGCTATGCCGGAATATTTGGAAAGATAGGAGCGGATATATTCGCTTGCTTTCGGCACTGAAACGCCGATGTCCTTTGACAGCGAGAATGCGCCTATTCCGTAGACGATGCCGAAGTTGACCGCTTTTGCCTTGCTTCTGAGGTCGGGCGTTACCCACTCTATCGGCTGATTGAACACCTGAGATGCGGTAACGGTATGAATATCCACTCCGTCAAGGAACGCTTTCTTCATTATCTCGTCGCCCGAAATATGAGCCAGCACACGCAGTTCAATCTGTGAATAGTCGGCATCGACAAGCAGGCAGCCGTCCTTTGCGGTGAAGAATCTTCTCATCTCCCTGCCAAGCGGCGTTCTTACGGGGATATTCTGAATATTCGGCTCGGCGCTTGAAATTCTTCCTGTCCTTGTTTCTGTCTGCTTGAAGGTCGAATGAATCCTGCCGTCCTCGCCTACTACCTTCAGAAGCCCTGTAACGTATGTGTTCTGCAGCTTTGTAAGCGCACGGTATTCGGTTATCAGCGGAACTATAGGGTGCTTGTCCATAAGGCTTTCAAGTACATCGGCGTTTGTGGAATAGCCTGTTTTTGTCTTTTTGGCACTGGGTAATGCAAGTTTTTCAAAAAGCACGCTTCCGAGCTGTTTTGGCGAGCCTATATTGAATTCATAACCTGCGTATTCATAAATCTCACGGCTGATTTTTTCTGCCTTTTCGCAAACCTCTTTACCGAAAGCCTTTATACCGTCTGCGTCAATACTTACGCCCTCACGCTCCATAGCTACAAGCACAGTGGCAAGAGGTATCTCTATATCGGTAAGAACCGCCGCAGAGCCTGTTTCACTGATTTTGCAATTAAGTATATCATTGAGGGCGGCAACGGTTATCGACTTTTCCTGTATGCTGTTTCCCTCCGGAACTCCGTACTGTGCGCAGAGCCTTGACAGGCTGTAATCGTTTGAATCGGGGTCGACAAGGTAAGCCGCAAGAGTTGTATCAAAACGGTTGTTCTTAAGCCTTTCACAGCCGGTAACAGTCAGCGTTTCCTTTATATCAAAGGTGTACTTCGTGCTGTCGCTGTCGGCATAGGCTTTAAGCTCCACGTCGGACAATTTTACCGGAGCACCTACTGCGCCTGCGTATACGTTCCCCTCCTGCGTCAGAACTATATCTCCTGTTGGCATGGCAGGTATCTGCTTTGCGGCGGATTCTTCCAAAGCCTCTTTTGAGCCTGCCGGAGCGGAAGTCGGGTGCAGCTTCAGCTTCTGGAGCATCTTGTACATTTCAAGCTCAGACAGCAATCTTGCAAGCTCGGTATCGTCACGTTCTTTCGGAACATAATGCGAAAGCTCGGTATCAATAGGTGCGGTAAGGCATATTTCGGCAAGCTGTCTGCTCATATAACAGCTTTCCTTGCCGTTTTCGAGCTTTGTGCGTACACCCTTTGTAATAAGCGTTGAGCCGATGTTTTCATAAACTCCGTCCACGCTTGCAAATTCCTTTATAAGTGAAAGAGCGGTCTTTTCACCGATGCCTGCAACGCCCGGAATATTGTCGCTCGAATCGCCCATAAGCGCCTTTACTTCTATCATCTGTTTCGGGGTCACGCCGTACTCCTCCATAATAACATCGGGCGTGTAGTAAATGTCGCCTTTTGTCTTGGCAAGTCTTACGGTAACGTAATCATTTACAAGCTGGAACGAGTCACGGTCGCCCGTTGACACTGTACAGGGTATCTTCTTATCCGCACAGGCGGCTGAAACAGTTCCGATTATATCATCGGCTTCAAAGCCCTCTTTTTCGATAATGGTTATTCCCATTGCGGTGATTATCTTTTTCATATAGGGGAGCTGTTGTGCGAGGTCTTCGGGCATACCCTTGCGGTTTGCCTTATAGCCGTCGTACATCTTATGGCGGAATGTCGGCGCTTTAAGGTCGAAAGCTACCGCTATCATATCCGGATTTACGTCCTTTTCAAGCATAAGCAGAGTGTTCATAAAGCCCGTTACGGCATTTGTGGCAACACCTCTTGAATTTGTCAGCACACGGATACCGTAGAATGCACGGTTTAATATGCTGTTGCCGTCAATAATAAGAAATCCCATATTTATCCTTTCGAGCAGAGGTCAGATTGATTTTTTCGGTGAGTTATTTTTAGGCGATACCGCTAATTATGCGGTATTGCCTCAGTTTGTAGAAAAAGTCTGTTTTTATAAAAAATAGAGCAAATTCTCTATCCCTATAAGAACGCTTTGTGGGCTTTGCGTCCTGCAAAGCCTTTGAGCGTTCTATCTCGGCGTCCTTGCCGAAACCCCAAACCCCTTCCCCGTGGTGAAGGGCTGTGTATGCTTTGTTGGCTCTGCATCGTGCAGAGCCTTTGGGCATACACGCCCGGCGTCCTTGCCGGGGCTGAGTGTGGGGCTACCGCCTCTAGTCCAAGCAAGGATGCTTGTAGTCAGCCACACAAAGCCACTGCACGATGCAGTGGCACAAATGGCTGACGACCTGTACGGGGGCTCCGCCCC
>ENA-UESP01001527-UESP01001527.1-human-gut-metagenome-genome-assembly--contig:-NODE-1527-length-14996-cov-5.594544_pt1 | contig 14996 bp, 15 predicted proteins | sample MGYA00243003_ERZ508004 | MGnify/ENA primary metagenome ERZ508004 (study PRJEB26167, sample SAMN06115443) | human gut metagenome | host: Homo sapiens | place: China:Henan | collected 2015-07-29...
GAATATCGGGCCATTCATATTTTGGGCCGCTGTAATCAATAAGAGTTAGTTCTCCATCACAGAATTCTCCGTCGACTGCTCCAACATGAGGAATCGATCGAAGTCGCTCTCGTAGAGTCGATCCTGAATAATTCGATATTTCTCAAACTCTGTTTCGGCATGAAGCTTTGCCTGCTCCGCGCTGATTTTACCGGATCCCGTCAGCAGTTCGTTTCCGTTAAACTCCAAGAACCCGTCCAGACGCTTCGCCCAATCCTCCATACTCATAGGAACTTTGCGTTCAGCCTGAAGCTCGGCATAGTCCAAATAGAGAGACACGATCCGTTCCAGATATGACATTTCCTTTTCGCTCAAATAGTTCTTGGCTACGGTCACATCAGCCTTTACGATTTTTCCGTCTGGCGCATTTTCCCAGGTTGCCAGCCCCATGTGTTCTTTCGCCGCATCAGCCCGCTCCACGATCAACTCTGCCGCTGTGTGGCGATGAACGGCATAATGCAGCTTGTTCTGCACGGTCTGGAAAAACAGACGAGTGGTCCTTGCATCCTTGTCGTAGTCGAAAGCTGTAGCGTAGAGGTCCGTGACCTTTTGATCGAATTTCCGCTCAGACAGCCGGATTTCACGGATGTACTGGAGCTGACGCTCAAAGTATTCATCTGTGAACATATGTCCTTTTTTCAGACGTTCCTTATCCATGGTCCAGCCTTGGATGGTATGGTCTTTCACGATCTGCCCCGCCCATTTGCGAAACTACACCGCACGGGGATTATTGACCTTAAATCCAACAGCGATGATCATTTGAAGCGTGTAATGCTTCAGTTCTCTCGTTGGTGTCGATGCGCAGATACCGGCAGCCATGCTCCCGGGCGTACTGCTCGTAAAATGCGGCGAAGGCGCGGCCAAGGCCCCGTTTTCCGGCCTGCGGATCGACGGCCAGCGTGTGCAGGACCATGATCTGGTCATCCGGCGCGTCGTACTGCCACGGAGCGCCCGCGTAAACGTCCGCCTGAAGCCGGTTGAAGATGCCGGTACCCACCACGGCGCCGTCCGCCTTCTCCACGAACAGGTCGCCCCGCTCCAGCGCCGCCTCAGCGGTGGAGCGCACGGGGTACACGCCCCGCACCCAGCCCACCTGCGCGGGGCCGGCCTCCTCTGCGTCGTGGACGTGCTCATAGACCCGGACCACGGCGTCCAGATCTGCGGCATCGGCCTTCCGAATGGTGATTTCCACGAAAAACACTCCTTTGCGTCTTTGCGTCGGCCCGGCGGCGCTCCGCCGGTCACTGGCAGCGCTTCTGATACTCCGATGGGGACATCCCCACGCTTTTTTTGAACGCGCTGCTGAAATAGGCGATGTCCCGGTAGCCCACGGACTCCGCCACCTCGTAGACCTTTACGCGGCAGTCCCGCAGAAGCTCCGTGGCCTTGTGCATCCGGTAGTTGGTGAGATAGGCCGAGAGCGTGTAGGACGTCTCCTTCTTGAAAACATGGCTCAGATGCCCGTCGCTGACGCCCAGACTGCGGGCCACGGACGAGACGCTGATATCCGGGTCGTTGTAATGCTCGGAAAGATAGGCCAGCGCCTCCCGGACGTATTTGCTCTTTTCCGGCCCCTGCCCCTCCGGCAGGACCGGGGCGGCGGAAGCCGCCGGGGCTGCGGCCTGGGCGCGGCTGCGGATGCGGGCGATGGTCTCCTCCAGCTCCCCGTCGTGAAAGGGCTTGAGCAGGTAGTCCGCAGCGCCCAGCTTCAGCGCCGACTGGGCGTAGGAAAAGTCGCTGTACGCGGTGAGAAAGACCACGTGGGCCCGGTTCCCCTCCTCCCGCAGGCGGCGGAGCATCTCGATGCCGTCCAGCTTGGGCATGCGGATGTCGGTGACGATCAGGTCCGGGCGGTAGCGGCGGATGACCTCCAGCCCCTCCTCGCCGTTGGCGGCCTCGCCCACCACGGCGCAGCCCGCCCCGGCCCAGTCCACCGTCAGCACGATGCCCTTGCGGACCAGCTCCTCGTCCTCCACGACGACGACCTTCAGCATGGCGGTTCCTCTCCTTTCCTGAAAACCGGAAGTGTGATGCGGATGCACGCGCCCTCGCCCTGCACGGGGACGAAGCGGACGCCTCGGTCCGGTCCGTACCGGATGCGCAGGATGGCGTCCACATTGTGCAGGCCGAAGTGCCCGCCGGGCCGGGGCGCGCCGTCCCGGTACTGGGCCAAGACCTCCTCCGGCACGCCGCAGCCGTTGTCCCGGACGGTGAGGATCAGGTCCTCCTCCGCGCGGTAGGCGCTGATGCGGATCTCGCCGCCGGAGCGGTCCCGGAAGCCGTGCAGAATGGCGTTTTCCACCAGCGGCTGGAGCATCAGCTTCGGCACCGGCACGTCCCGCAGCGGCTCGTCCACCTCCACCGTCAGGGCGAACGCGCCGGAAAAGCGGATGTTCTGGATCTCCACGTACCGCTCCACAAGGCGCAGCTCCTGCCGCAGAGGGACCAGCTCATCGGCGGAGATGCTGCTGCGCAGGATGTCGGCAAGGTCGGCGGAGATGGTGGCGATCTCCGGGGCCTGATGGATCTTGCCCATCCACTTGATGGTGTCCAGCGTGTTGTACAGGAAGTGGGGGTTGAGCTGGGCCTGCATCATGCGGATCTGAGCCTCGTTCAGCTCCCGCTGCTGGCGCAGGGAGTCCTTCAGATTCTGCCGCAGGCGCTGGGCCATCCGGTTGAACCGACCGGAGAGCTGGCCCATCTCGTCGATGCGGCGGTTGTCCAGCTGGACGTTCAGGTTGCCCTCCTCCACCTCGCGCATGGCGCTGTTGAGGGCGCGGATTGGCTCAAAGAGCTGGCGGCTGAAGCGCATGGACGCCAGCACGCACAGCCCCAGGCACAGCAGCAGGGAAAGCCCCGCCACCAGATACATCAGTTCGGCGGTGCCCTCGGTCATGGGCTTGGGCTGCTGGAGCACCAGACAGAAGCCGGAGCGCGGCTCCTGCCGGACGAAGTAATCATAAGCGCCGTGGCTGTCGGAGAGGGCCTGTCCGGCCAGAAGCTGGCTGCGCAGGCGGGCGGCCAGCGTCTTGGCGGGGAGGTCGGACGAGGCGTACACCTGATCCCAGAAGGGGTCCAGCAGCAGAAGGCGGCTGGTGGCGGTGTACTGCCCGTCGAAAAGCGCGGTGAGCTGGGCGGCGGTGACGTCCGCCACCACGTATCCCAGCGGAACGCTGCCCCGCCGGACGGCGCAGGCCGCCTGAATGCAGGCAGAGCTTTTGGACGATGCGCCGCGGTAGACCACGCCGCCGTCCGCCGCCGCGGCCAGCAGCCCCCAGCGGGGGGAGAGGGAGCCGGAGGCGGGCTGGCTGGAGGTGGAGTAGAGCTGGCGGCCGTCCGCGCCGTAAACGGAGAGACTGGCCCCGCCGAGGACCGGCGCGGCCGCGCGGTACAAAACGGAGTAGACGCGCTGCTCGTCCAGCTCGGAGCGGTCCAGCGCCGCCGCCACCGCCGGCTCGGCGCAGAGCTTTTCCATGACGGTCTCGCAGTCGGACAACAGCCCGCTCAGCTCGCCGGACATGGCGTCAAGCTGCGTCTCGGCGGCGTCCGCCGCGCTGCGGGTCAGCGAAAGGCGGAAGATGTTGAGCATCAGCAGCGTGCAGATCAGCAGGGGCAGGATGCCGATGGCCAGAAAGCTGGTGAGCAGCTTCTGGCGGAAGGAGGCGTTTTTCATGACGGCGCCTCCTCCCGCAGAAGCTCCGGCCAGCGGGCGGAGAAGGTGTCCTTCAGCTCCGCCGCCCAGCGGACGGGATAGTCGATGAGCGCCAGCTCGTCCGCAGGGGGCAGTGCGTCGCCGTCGGACACGTCCGTGCGGACGCTGCGGCGGGAGAACTGGCTGACCACCAGCTCCTGCACGTCCCGGCTCTGGGCAAAGTCCAGGAAGGCCCGGGCGTTGTCCGGATGGGGTGCGCCCGCGATCAGGGCGCTGCCGTCCGGCACGGCGCTGGTCCCCTCCTCGGGGTAGACGATGGCGATATCCGCTCCCTGAGCCTGACGCTTCAGGGCGGTCTCCTCCAGCGTCACGCCCACGCGGCAGCTTCCGCCGGCCACCGCGGCCACCACGTCGCCGGAGTCCGGCAGGACCCGGCCCTCCAGCTGGACGGCAAGGCGGTCCAGCTGGTCCCAGTCATCGCCGGGGAGGGCGCAGAGCATGGTGGCCGCCGCCGTGTAGCTGGAGCCGGACACAGTGGGGTCCGCCAGCGCGATGGAGCCGGACCACCGGCCGCTTAGCAGGCTCTCCCACCCGGTCAGCTCGCCGGGGGAGACCAGCTTGGTGTTGTAGATCAGCACCACGGGGAGGGAGGAAAAGGGCGTCCACAGGTCGTCCGACGGGCGCAGGCCCGGGCGGATCAGGTCCGCCTCGGCGCAGGCGTAGGGCTGAAAGTAGCGCTCATAGGCCGTCAGGCTCTCCACGCCGCCGCCGAAGATCACGTCGCACACCGGCGCGTTCGCCTCGCCCGCGATGCGGGCAAGCAGCTCGTTGGTGCCGCCGGTGACCACCTCGGCCCAGATGCCGGTGCGGGCTTCAAACTCCTTGACGATGGGGCCGTAAACCTCCTCCTTATGAGAGGTGTAGATCACGACCCGGTCGCTCTCCGCCGGGGCCAGCGCCGCCGCAGACTGGCCCGGGGAGCCGGCACAGCCGGTGAGCAGCAGCGCGGTCAGCGCGAGGATCAGGCATCGTTTGCCCATGGTGCGTCCTCCTTTCGGGTTGGATAGAGCGGTCAGACCATCTCCAAAAGCTCCGGCAGGGACCGGATCTCGTGGTCCGCAAGGCCCTCCGCCGCAGCGGCGGGGCCGAGGGCGGCGCTGGAAAAGCCGCCGCAGCGGGCGGCGCGGACGCCTGCGGCGGCGTCCTCCACCACCAGCGCTTCCGCCGGGGAGACGCCCAGCGCCTGCGCGGCCTTTAAAAACACCTCCGGGTCCGGCTTGGACCGGGCGATCTGCGTCCCGTCCACCACGGCGTGGAAATACGGCGTCAGGCCGGTGCGCTCCAGAATGAAGCGGGCATTTTTGCTGGAGCTGGCCACCGCCAGCAAAAGCCCACGCTCCCGCAGGGCCTTGAGCGTGACTGTTGTATCCGGGGCGACGTCCACCGGGGTCATTTCGGCGATGAGGGCGCGGTAGCGCTCGTTCTTCTCCGCGGCGAGGGCTTCCTTCTCCGCCGGGGTAAAGCTGCGGCCGCAGCCCTCCAGCACGATGTCCAGCGCCTCCATCCGGGAGACGCCACGCAGCCGCGCCGCGGCGCGCCCGTCAAAGGGGATGCCGAGACGGCCCGCCAGCGCACGCCACGCCTTGTCGTGGGCCTGATCCGTGCGGACCAGCACGCCGTCCAGATCAAAGATCACTGCGCGCATGAGAGGATCGCCTCCAATTCGTCGCACACGTCCCGGCAGGATCGGGGCGCTTCCCGGACCGCGGCGGCGCGGGAGTCCGCCAGCGTCCGGCGCAGCGCACCGTCCGCCTGCTCCATGAGATAGCACCGGCCCGCCATGTCCAGCATGGCCTGATCGTTCCAGTTGTCGCCGAAGGCCGCCGTCTCCTCCGGCGAAACGCCCAGTGCGCCGCACATCTCCGCAAGGCCGGTGCCCTTGGTGGCGATGGAGAAGTCCAGCCACACAAGGCCCGCCACCGCCATGTGGAACGGCTCGCCCCAGCGAGGGGCGAGGAGCGCGGCGGGGCCGTCCATCCCGTTGGGACAGTAGGCCGCGATCTTCACGATCTCCTCCGGCACGTCCTCGGGCCGGTCCACCATGGTCACGAGATTCCCGTGGTTCACGGCCATCTCGTGGACCAGCTCCGGGCCGCAGCCGCACAGATAGTTGAGGTTCTGCCCCTCGATGATGACGTCGCAGCCGGGAATGTCCATGATGGCGCGGGACAGGGCCAGCGCCTCCTGACGGGGCAGGAGCGTCTTGCTCAGGAGGGGCGCGCCCTCCTCCGTTCCGGGGCCGTACAGCACGGCGCCGTTTTCACACAGAAAGCACATCTCGTCCGCCACGGGGGCGAACAGCGTGCGCATGGAGTGGTACTGCCGGCCGGAGGCGGGACAGAACAGGATATTCCGCTCCCGCAGGCGGCGGATCAGGGGAAACAGCCGCTGGGGCATGACGGTCTCGTCATAGGGCAGCAGCGTGCCGTCGATATCGGATGCAATGAGACGGATCATAGAACGCTCCTTTTTGGGATCAGGATGGAAAACGGAGAAAAGAGGCCCCGGCAGGGGGCCTCTTTCCCGACAGCGCCCGGCCGAGGGACCGGGGCGGATCTACTTCACGCTCAAAGAGCCTTGCGCGATCATCCGGCCGTTCCTACGACTGAATAATACCACGCCGTCGCCCTGAAAGTCCAGACGGATTTTCTGGCCGATGCGGTAGAGCACGCCGCCGAACACCACGCCGGTGAGCAGGAAGCTGCCCACCCGGACCTTCACCGTGGTCTCCATGCCGGTGGGCATGGCGGAGTAGATCTCGCCTTCGATGGCGCCGGAATCGCTCAAACGCAGGAACTCCGGCCGCACGCCGAGAACAAAGTCCCCGTCGGTCAGGGCCGCCTCGTCGCCGAAGTCCTCCGTCTCGTTGACGCGGGCCACGTGATAGCGGAACAGCACGTCCTTGTTGCCCTTTTCCACGCTCTTCTTGTCCAGCGCCCGGGCGTTTTCCGCGTCTCTGCGGGCCTTGTCCTCCGCGTCCGCGCGCTCGTACCACGCGGCCACGTCCAGCGGCTCCTTGGGACGGAAGGAGAGCTGCATCCCGTCCAGCGCGGAGAGGGTCAGCGTTCCGTCGGACTGCTGGGCGCCGCTGGCGTCGATGAAGTTGATGGCGGGGTTGCCCACGAAGTCCGCCACGAACACGTTATTGGGCTTGGCGTACACGTCCAGCGGCGCGTCGTACTGCTGGAGGACGCCGTTTTCGATCAGGCAGATCTTGGTGGCCAGCGTCATGGCCTCCATCTGATCGTGGGTGACGTAGATAAAGGTGGAGCCGGTGTCGATGTGCAGGCGCTGAAGCTCGGAGCGCATCTCAAGGCGCAGCTTCGCGTCCAGATTGCTCAGCGGTTCGTCCATGAACAGCACCGTCGGCTCCGGAGCCAGCGTCCGGGCGATGGCCACGCGCTGCTGCTGGCCGCCGGACAGCTCGGAGGGATAGCGGTCCATGAACATGCCGATCTTCACGATCCGGGCCACGCGGCGCACGGACAGGTCGATCTCCTCCGGCGTCAGCTTGCGCACGGCGGTGACGGGCTTGCCGTCCTTTTCGTACTCAAAGCGGTCGTTGAGCGTGCAGCCGGCGGCGGCGGCCTTGTCCCGGGCGGACTTGAGCGCGGCCTCCAGCTCCGGGCGGCGGGCCTGCGCCACGGTGCCCGGCTCCATGGACTCGTGGAGCTTGTAGCTCATCAGGGTCTTGGCGGCGTAGATGGAAATCTCATAGCGGTCGATCAGCTTGATCTGGGCCTTGTTCACGTCCAGCTTGCCCTTTTTGTCCACGCACTCCACGATGGTCTTTACCACGTCGTCCGGCTTCTGCAGGACGCGCAGCAGCGTTGCGGCGCGGCTGGCGTCCGGGTCGAACTTGGGCAGTTCTTCCTTGATATTGGAAAGGCCGAAGGAGATGTTCTGGTAGACGGTCATGTTGGGCCAGAGGGCGTAGTTCTGGAACAGGAAGCCCACCTTGCGCTTGTTGGGCGGGATATTGATGCCGGCCTCGCTGTCATACACGACCCGGCCGCCGATGGTGATGCGGCCGCTGGTGGGAGTCTCCAGTCCCGCGATCATGCGCAGGGTGGTGGTCTTGCCGCAGCCGGAGGGCCCCAGCAGCGTGACGAAGGCGTTGTCGTCGATAACCAGATTCAGGTCGTCCACAGCGTAGAATTTATCCCAGCGTTTGGTTACGTGGGTCAATACGATCTCAGGCATGATTTAACCTCCTATTCCCTTATCAAGGCTTGCGCCGGTGACCTTGTTGACGAGGGTGTTGCAAATCAGAATGGTGACGATCAGGATCAGGTTGATGCCGCTGGAGAAGGCGTACAGACCCATTTCGTCGAAATAGTCCAGCGTGGTGGAGAGGATGAAGCCCTGAACGCACAGCAGCATGAACAGGCTCAGCTCGCGCAGGCAGGTCATGAACGGCAGCAGATAGCCGCTGATGATGGAGGACTTTTGAATGGGGATGATGATGCGGGTCATCCGCTTGCTCCACGGAATGTCCTGAATGATGGCGGCCTCTTCGATCTCGCCGGAGAGCTGGAGCATGGAGTTCAGGCTGGCCCGGCTGGCGAAGGGGATATATTTAATGGTGCCGACGATGATGAGCAGCGTGTACGTATTGAAGAGGTTAATGTACCGATTGGAAAAGAGAACGAAGAACGCCACGCCCACGGCGATGGAGGGCATCAGATACGGCAGGAAGGCCACCGCGTTGACGTAGTTTGCCCATCGGCTCCGCCTCGTCTTGGATACGGCGTAGCCGATCATGGTGCCGATGGTGCCGGCCAGCAGGGAGCAGCACACGGACACCAGGATCGTTCCGCGGAAGGCGTGCCAGATGGTCTCGTTGTGCAGGATGCCCTTCTGGCCGTACATTCCGTTTTCCGTGATGTTCTCGTCCGTCGTCCACCATTTGACGGTCAGGTTGTCGGCGTCTCCGGTGTATAGGAAGCTGTAATCGCCCGGGTTGGGCAGGAACGTTTCAAATGCAAAGGAGACGATGGGGAAGATGCTGGTGAAAAAGGTGATGACGATCAGCACGGCGGCGATGATGTGCTTGCCCGCCCGGCCCAGATTGATCTTGGAGGTCTGGCCGGACTTGCCGGTGACGGTGGTGTAGTTCTTCCGGCTGCGCAGGCTCATCTGATTCAGGAACATGATGGCCACGCCGAAGATCATCATGATGATGGCGAGGATACTGGCCTCGCCGGTGTACTTGGAGTTCAAAGAGACGTACTTGGTGGCGAGGGTGGTCAGGCCCAGATAGTGGGGCACGGGATAGGAGCCCATGGAGCTGCCGAACACCAGCAGGATGGTGGAGAGGATGGCGGGCTTGACCATGGGCAGCGTGATCTTGAACATGGTCTTCCACTTGGGCGTGTCCAGGATCGTGGCGGCCTCCTCAAGGTTGGCGTCCATGTTGCGGAAGATTCCACCGATAAGGATGTAGGCAAAGGGAGCGTAGTGCAGGCCCAGCACCACAAGGCTGGGGAACAGGCCCTTGCACCACCACAGCGGCATCTGCACGCCCAGCGTGGCGGCCAGCAGGCCGTTGGACGTGCCGGTGACGGCGTTGGAGTTGAACAGGTTCTGCCACACCACGGCCAGCGTCCACTGGGGCATGATGTAGGGGAAGATGAAGATGGAGCTGAGGTATTTGCGGCAGGACAGGTTCGTGCGCGTAATGAGGAAGGCGAACAGCCCGCCGAACACGATGGCCACCACGCAGGTGCCCACCGCCAGCAGCACCGTGTTGATGAGCGGCATCCACAGGTTGCTCATGGCAAGGCGGCTGGTGAAAAGGTCGATGTAGTTGACGAGGGTATAGCCGCTGGCCTGACCCGTCAGGTGGGCGTCGATGGTGCCCGCGTGGATCTTGAAGGTATCCTGCACGATGGCGACGATGGGGGCGACGGTGGTCACCGTCAGCACGATGCCCATAATGAGCAGGATGACATTATGGGGCTTTGAGAAGTAGGTTTTGATCCTGTTGAGCTGGATCGTGGACCTGCCGGTGCTCACAGTAGACGACTGGTTCATAGATGACCATTCCTTTCCCAGACTTGTGCGGGCCGCGGCAGGACCGCTCCCACAGGACCGCCAGCGGCGGTGTGCGAACCAAAAAACGCTGGATTTTTCTGGATTTTTGGAGAAAAAGCGCCCCTGACGGTCATGAAAGCACCCGTCAGGGGCGTTTTTACGCGTGAGTCAGCGTACCGCGCCGGACGATCAGCCCGCGCTGTACTTGGTCAGCAGCTCGATCCAGCTGCCCACGGTGAAAGCCACGGAGCTGCAGTACTCGGGATCCTCGAGCACCAGCTTGCCCTGATTGGTCCACCACTCATAGCCGTGGTCGTCCTTGGCGGGGAAGGTGTCCACGCCATCCACGTAGCCGCCCTTCTGGTGGCCGTAGGTCGCCTCGATGGCCTCAGCGACGGTGGGGTTGGAGGAGTAGCCGCCCATGTCCTTGCCCCAGGCGGAGAAGCCGTCCTCGGTGCAGGTCATGTAAGCGATGAAGGCGCAGGCGGTCCAGGGCAGGGGAGAGTTGTCGGTGACGAACAGATAGTGGCAGTAGCCGAAGCCGCCGATGCCGGTGTAGCCGTCCTGATAAGCGGCCACGTTCACGTTGTTCACGGAGACGGTGGCGGACTCCTCAACGGAGCGGAGCTTGGAGTACACCAGCAGGCCGAACTGATCCGTGGCGGACTTGTCGACCAGCGTGTTGCAGATGGGGCCGTCATCTGTCTGGGCGTTGTAGCTCTCGACCCACAGCTTGATCCACGCCAGAGCGTACTTGCCGTTCTCACCAAGGCCCAGATCGCTGGCCTCGGAAGCCATGGCGTCGATGGTGGGCTGGAAGTAGGCCTGCTCGTCGGCGGACAGCGCGTCAAACGCCTCCTTCAGCCAGCCGGCGTAAGTATCCTCCGTGAGCATGTACAGGAAGTTCTTGCCCACGATCTCGGAGTCGATGTCCATGTACAGGCCGTGCTCGCCCTCGGCCACGAAGTCCCAGCAGTTGTCATAGGTCTTGGAGCCGGTGTTGTTGTACATAAAGACCTTGTTCAGGGTCTGCAGGGGCAGGAAGCCGGTGTACGCGTCGGCGGTGGTGCCGTTGGCGTCGGCCCAGTCCTTGGGGATGAAGGTATCCAGCACGCCGGGCTGGACCATCTTGCTCTCGATCTGGTTGCCGTCCTGGATCAGGGTCATGGCATAGGTGCCGGTGGGCTTGAGCGCGTCGGCGGTGAGCTGATCGAAGATCTTGTTGTTCTTGGGCTGCTGCCAGTCGTACTCCATGTTATAGCTGGGGTCGATGGACTGCAGATACTCGATGAACAGAGGCAGAGCGGTCTTGCCGCGGCTGGAGTTGCCCACGCCGTAGAACGTGGCGCCGTTGGATTCCTCGATGGCCTTCTTGGCCAGCTCCTCCAGCGTCATGCCCTCGGCCTCGGCGATGATCTTCTGGGTGGCGGTCAGCTCGGCGGCAGGCTCGGCCGGAGCGGCGGAGCCGGAGCCGGAAGCGGAACCGGCGCTTGCGGCGGGAGCGCTGGAGCCGCCGCAGCCGGTCAGCAGGGCCGACGTCATGGCGAGGGCCAGCGTCAGTGCAAGAAACCTCTTCTTCATAGGGTGATGTCCTCCTCCAAAATATTTTTTGGTGTTGCGTAACAGAAACTTACTTTGCGTCAGCTTCCAGTTCTATTTTACAGGCCGAAACTGAAAATATCCACTGGACAAATCTGCTGTTATTTGTGAAATCCCAATATTTTTGCACAAACTGCACATCAAACCCGCCGCGCCCGCCGCGCCGGGTGAGCGACCTGCACAGCCGCGCTGCCAAAAAAACGGCGGCACGGACAGGAAAATTGTGGATTCTGCTGGTGCGGGAGAAAAATTTACGTAAATCCGATGGTGGGAAACGGAACCTTTCAAGCGGCGCGGGCGGGACGGCGGCGCTGGGAATTTGAAAAAAGTCAAGCATTAAATGCACACAATTTTTCACTTCTTGTTTTGTCTAATTTTGACAATCCAACATGGCCGCCGTCATATCCCATAGTCGGCAGCCTGTGTATTTTCCTGTTCAGTTCTCCGTGTTCCGCTCTGCTCACGCCCTCTCCCCTCGAATGTCTGCTGTGCTGTTTCTTCCTGTTACGCGCTCAGTCCGATCTCTCGCAGGCACTCCCGGAACATGACCTCACTGCTCTTGTACCCTAAGATTTTTCGAGGATAGTTGTTAATCCATTCCTCCGTGGCCGCGATCTCCACCGCGCTGACCTTGGAGAAATCTGTGCCTTTCGGATGCCGCCGCCTGATCATGCTGTTGGCGTTCTCGTTGCTGCCACTCTCCCACGAGGAATACGGATGGCAGTAGTATGGTTGCCGCGCTGGCGCACAGGCCGTCGATCTTCGCCGTCACCGCCGCCGGGTGCTGTTCAAGCTGGTTGCCGATGGCCTGCACTGCGAACACGTCGCCGCTGTTGATGCGCACCGTGATCTCGTCCAGCGCTCCCAGACCGGCCAGTTCCTCCGCAAACTGCTTCGGGGTCACCTCGTCGCCCCACCAGCTCGTCTGCGAAATGTCGCCGTAAAGCAGCAGCTCCACCTTGTTTCCTGCCTGATTGCAGAATTTCCAGAATTTCTTGTTTTCGGGCATTTCTGTTTTCCTCCTATTCTCCCGCCGTCTGCGCTTTTCCGATCTCGTCCACCTCGCGCTTGCGCTTGGCCTCTGTCATGCGCAGTTTGATGTTGCGGTTGTAGTCCCCGCCGGTCATTTGCGCCGTCTCCTCCTGCGCCGTGCTGAAACCGGCATCCACCCGCTTGATGGCGGCATCCACCTCCTGCACGGGGTTCAGGTTCGTCCGTGCCGGGCCGTTCCACGCACAGGCCGTGTACGCCTTGCGCCGCGCCGGGTCGGTGAAAAAACCCGGCGCGTGGATACGCCCACGGGCGACCGCCTCTGCAAACCACTCCTCATAGACCGGCTGGCAAAAATCGTCCGTGAACCAATCCCGCTGCATACTACAGGTGCGCCAGAACTCGTTGAGTGCGCCGCGAGCCGCCGAATAGCTGGTGGTGAACTGCTTCATCATCACTTCCGGCGGTATCTCCAGCCCCGCGCCGATCAGGCGGATGGTGGCGTTCGTGAAGTCGTCGTACCCGGTGTTCGGGTGCTTCGGGTCTGCAAACTGCACCTCTTCGCCGGGGTTCAGGTCAATGATGGCCCCCGGCCCCAGCTCGATGCTGCTCTGGTCGGCGTTGTCGATCAGCTCCTCCGCCGGTATCATTTCTCCAAACGGTCTGCCGTCCGACGGGTTTTGTGACTTCACGAACACCGTGAACATGGCGCTGATCACCGCCGCCGTGATCTCCGCGTCCGTGTAGCGTCCAAGCTGTTTCAGGCTCTCCAGCACAGGGGCCAGCAGGGGAACGCCCCGCCGCTGGCCGATGCGCTCGCGACTCATGATGTGCAGCACGTTCCGCCGCCCGGTTGTATCGCCGTAGGCTTCCACTCTTTGCCACGTCAGCCCCGCCGCGTCCACGGCGCTGTTGCTGCCCAGCGGATGCCGGTTACATATCCAGTATGCCGTCACCATGCCGTCCGCTGCCGTCCGCGTCGGTCTCCACGCCCTGTACGATGCTCTGTACCTCGTAACCATGCACCGTGCAGGGCATCAGCCTGTCAAAGCCGTCCGGGCTGCATACTCGGTCTGCCTCGATCAGCCGCACACGCAGGTCATACGGCGCTCCCGCCTGATGCTTCATAGGTAGCAGGGCAATGGTGTCGCCGTTCATCAGGTAACTCAAAAAGGCGAGCTGCTGGAGCTGATAGAAGTTGTCCATACTATGTACATCGTTGGGATCGACATCGCCAAGAGGAAGCACGAGGCAGCGGTGATTGGCGGCGAGGGCACCGTCATCATCAAGCCGTTTTCCTTCACCAACAACTGCTCCGGGTACAATCGGCTGCTGGCCATGAGAAACACTCGAGGCTGGTTAAGATAACCAGCCTCGGGTGTTTTTATTGTCTTCAGCAGCGCAGAATATTGCGTTGCTATTCAGTTGTCGAGGTGTCATGAAACTTTTCACTTTCGCTGTGTTCACCTTTATGGCTGAATAATTAGAATAAATGCGAGAGAACTCGAAAAGAGTTTTCCCGCATTTATTTTTTTATCTATTTGCATGGAAAAGGAGGAGGCGAGCGGCTTGGGCAAGAGACATAAGCACGGCGGACGAAACCGCGCCTATCGTGCCGCGGACCGCGACGTATGAGGAGGGGGCACATGAAGAAACCGAATATCCTTGACCGGGCGATCATGACCATGGCTCCCGTCCACGCGGCGAAGCGGGCGGCGGCGAGGGTCGCACTGAGCGTGATCAAAAGCGGGTACGGCAGCTACGGAGCCAACCTGACGAAAAAGAGCATGAGAGGCTGGATGTACCACAGCGGCAGCGCCAAGGAGGACATCGAGGACAACATCGACATTCTGCGGCAGCGGAGCCGAGACGCTTACATGGGCATCCCAACGACAACGGCGGCGCTGAAAACCATGCGGACGAACGTGGTGGCGGGTGGATTGATGCCTGCGCCGCAGCTTGACAGCGACTATCTGGGACTGGACGAGACGGCGGTGGAGAAGCTGCAAGCGCAGTTCGTGCGGGAGTTCGCCCTGTGGGCGGACACACCGGTATGCGACGCGGAGAGGATAGGCTCCTCTCATGTTCAAATTACGGACATTCCTCGTGCTGCTGAAGGTCACAACCTGTTGCGAGATTAGAAGAAAGCGATCCATCGCTTCGACATCCGGCTCATAAGTGACATCCCACAGGGCAGAGGTTCCAGTCTGTGCGCAGTAGACTTGGCTACAAAGATAGAAGCAGGAAATTCTCTGTCCGCATGAGGATATTATATCATCGCTCCCTCAAGGGGCGTTGATACCGGTTTTGAAGGTGTTTTGTGGGGAGATATCCCCGTTCGAAAATATAACAAGATAAAGGGCCGCAGTCGCAAGCGCCCGCAGCCCGCCCACAAAGCCCCGCAGTGCGGGGCTTTCCGAGGTTTTGAAACCGCAGTCTAAGGTGCACCTTGCGAGGCGTTTTCGCAGTCTTGGGTGAACGTCGGACACGGCAAATGCCTGTGGCAACAGACTTTTCAAGGTGGACATTCCGCAGGCGTTTGAGGAAATCGCAGTTTTCAACCACTCAAAAAAGTGATTTCTGCATAGCGGCGATTTTCGGCACAGATTACACATATTTT
>ENA-UESP01001528-UESP01001528.1-human-gut-metagenome-genome-assembly--contig:-NODE-1528-length-14996-cov-3.630002_pt1 | contig 14996 bp, 11 predicted proteins | sample MGYA00243003_ERZ508004 | MGnify/ENA primary metagenome ERZ508004 (study PRJEB26167, sample SAMN06115443) | human gut metagenome | host: Homo sapiens | place: China:Henan | collected 2015-07-29...
GTATAATGGGCTCGAATTTATAACTATAAAGGAGGAAACCCATTATGATAAACTGGAATAATCTTGATACTCTTACTTCTTATAAAAAGCTTTCCAGCGCGGCGCGGGTCGATCTTGCAAAAGCCATGGCCGGTGAGAACGGTGCAGACCGGGTAAAAAAATACAGTATCCCGATGGCAGAAGGGCTTGTATATAACTTTGCATCCAAACAGGTAGATGATGCGCTTCTTGCAGATATGGAGGAGCTTGCAGACGAGGCACAGCTTTTAGAAAAATTTGAGGCGCTTTACAATGGAGAGCGCATCAATACAGGAGAAAACCGCCTCGTCCTTCATCACCTGACCCGCGGACAGCTGGGAGAAACCGTGATGGCAGATGGCGTGGATAAGCGTGCCTTCTATGTTGAACAGCAGAAAAAGATCGCTGAATTTGCAGATCAGGTTCATGCAGGAAAGATCACAAATGCAGACGGCGAGCCGTTTACAACCGTGGTTCAGATCGGTATCGGCGGAAGTGATCTTGGCCCCCGCGCCATGTACCTTGCCCTGGAAAACTGGGCAAAGAAGCATAACTGCCTGAAAATGGAAGCAAAGTTTATCAGTAATGTGGATCCGGATGATGCGGCATCTGTACTCTCATCGGTTGATGTGGCCCATTCCCTTTTTATCCTTGTTTCCAAATCAGGAACAACGCTGGAGACACTGACAAATGAATCCTTTGTAAAGGATGCATTAAAGAATGCCGGTCTCGATGCCTCCAAGCACATGATCGCAGTAACCAGTGAGACTTCCCCCCTTGCAAAAAATGACGACTACCGTGCTGCCTTCTTTATGGATGATTATATCGGCGGCCGCTATTCCTCTACCTCGGCCGTAGGCGGAGCAGTTCTGTCCTTAGCCTTCGGCCCGCAGGTGTTTGCGGAATTTTTAGAGGGAGCCTTTGAGGAGGACAAGCTTGCGGCAAACAAGGAATTAATGAAGAATCCGGCTATGCTGGATGCGCTGATCGGTGTATATGAGCGCAACGTGCTGGGATATCCGAGCACAGCTGTGCTTCCGTATTCTCAGGCTTTAAGCCGTTTCCCCGCACATTTACAGCAGCTTGATATGGAATCCAACGGAAAATCCGTAAATCGCTTCGGAGAACCGGTTTCTTATGTTACAGGGCCGGTAATCTTTGGCGAACCGGGAACAAACGGACAGCATTCCTTCTATCAGCTTCTTCATCAGGGGACAGATATCGTGCCGCTCCAGTTTATCGGTTTTACGCATAACCAGATGGACACAGATGTTGTGATCCAGGGAAGCACAAGCCAGCAGAAGCTCTGCGCCAATGTAGCAGCACAGATCGTAGCCTTTGCATGCGGAAAGTCCGATGAAAACAGAAATAAGAATTTTTCCGGCGGACGCCCCTCCAGCATCATAATCGGCCGTCAGGCAGATCCGAGAAGTGTGGGAGCGCTTCTTGCCCATTTTGAAAACAAGGTAATGTTCCAGGGCTTTTTATGGAACCTGAACAGCTTTGACCAGGAGGGAGTACAGCTGGGCAAGGTGCTTGCTAAACGCGTCCTCGCCCATGAAACTGATGGAGCGCTTTGCGTATACAGTGACCTTCTGGGAATTTAAGCGAATCAAATAAGTCTCTATAGAGCAAAAAATACCGTCCTGTGATCCGTCATTTAAACGGATCGCAGGGCGGTATTCTTATATTTTTGCTACTGATGTGCTTCGATAAAACGCTTCATTGCGGCAAAGCTTTCTTCACTCATCTGGTGTTCCATACGGCAGGCATCGTCGATCGCTGTCTTTTCGGGGATACCGAGGGACATCAGCCATTTGGAAAGGAAGGTATGGCGTTCGTAAATGCGGAGAGCGATCTCTGAGCCGGAAGCGGTTAACGTGATGAAACCGGCGTGGCTGATCTCAATATGCCCTTTCTCGCGTAAATTTTTCATGGCTACACTGACACTGGGTTTGGAATAGCCCATTTCAGCGGCAATATCAACAGACCGTACTACAGGAAGCTTTTTGCTTAGAATCAGTATGGTTTCCAGATAATCCTCTGCGGATTCATTACCACGCATATATATATCCTCCATTCATTACATTTGCATCATTTAATAACATCGGGGTCGAATGCCCCCGATTTTGATACCTGCGGATTGTTCCGTGCTGCGCACTTTCACAATCTTGCCCTATATTCGCATATCGTGGGATTATCATCCCACTTTTATGCTCATATCGGGCGGGTATCAAGGTCTTTCATCCACCTATGAGCAAGCTCATGTGGGGTTAGACCTTTTACCCTAGTATCATATCATTATACCATCTGGTTTTTTAAAAAGCAATGAACAATAGTCAAATTTCATTGATCTTCGCGTTCGGAAATAATTGTGTATTTCCAGAGAAAAGACAGCATGGTTCGGGATAGACACGGAATGGAAAATATGATAAAATAAGTAATAAAAAGATAGGAGGGTGTAGTATGGGTCTTCTACAGGTTGGTGTAGGTGCATTGAACAGTGTTCTGGCAGATCAATGGAGAGAGTATTTCTACTGTTCCGCTCTGGATGCAGATGTATTAGTTAAAAAAGGTGAAAAAAGGACATCCAAACGCTCCTTTAATACAAAGGGGAGCGATAACCTGATCTCAAACGGTTCCATTATCGCTGTAAACGAGGGGCAGTGTATGCTCATCGTGGAACAGGGTGCTATCGTTGAGGTCTGCGCACAGGCAGGAGAATTCGTTTTTGATTCCTCCACAGAGCCCAGTATTTTCTACGGGAACTTAAAGGAAAATATCGTTAAGAGCTTTAAGACCTTCGGTAAGAGATTTACCATGGGCGGCGAGACCGCGAAGGATCAGAGAGTCTACTTTGTTAATACAAAGGAGATCTATGGTAACAAATACGGAACAACGAATCCAGTTCCGTTCCGGGCAGTGGAACCGAATATCAATTTGGATCGTCTTGTTTCACTCCGCTGTCACGGTGAATATGCATACCGTATCACAGATCCGATCCTGTTTTATAAGAACGTATGCGGCAATGTAGAAGGTGACTACACGAGAGATCGTATCGATTCCCAGTTAAAGAGTGAGCTTTTAACGGCCCTTCAGCCGGCATTCGCAAAAATCTCTGATATGGGTATCCGTTATACGTCTATCCCGGGTCATACAATGGAAGTATCCGACGCACTGAACGAGGTATTGTCTGCCCGCTGGGGTGAAAGATACGGTATTGAAATCAGTACCTTCGGCGTAAGCTCCATCCGTGCTTCCGAGGAAGACGAGAAGGCGATCAAGGAGAAGCAGGATGAAGCTTCCTATGCAGATCCTAGGCTTGCCATGGCTTTCCTGACGAAATCTCAGGGCGAAGCAATGAAAGCTGCTGCTTCCAATGAAGGCGCCGGCCCGATGATGGCCTTTGCCGGAATGAATATGGCGGCAAATGCCGGCGGCATCAACGCAAATAACCTGATGGCAATGGCACAGATGCAGAACGCACAGCAGGCTGCTCCTCAGACAGCCCCGGCACAGGCTGCTGCTCCTTCGGCAGTAGCAGGCTGGACCTGCAAGTGCGGAGCGACCGGAAATACCGGAAAATTCTGCGTTAACTGCGGAAGTCCGAAGCCGGAGGATCCGGGCTCATGGACCTGCAGCTGCGGCGCTAAGAACAAAGGCAAATTCTGTATGGAATGCGGAAAACCAAAGCCGGCAGGAGCACCGTTATATCGATGTGATAAATGCGGCTGGGAGCCGGCAGATCCGACACATCCGCCGAAATTCTGTCCGGAATGCGGTGATGTTTTTGACGACAATGACCTTAAATAAAATTGATTGAAGATCAAAAGAGTTTGGACTATGCGGAGCCAGTTCCTGTCCGGGAGCTGGCTCCTTACAGCTTATGTCTGACATATTGCGGCTGTATGGCGTTTGATAACGGCATCCGGACCGTGTGAAAGGGGAAATACAATTGGAAACAGTGCAGTCAAAGAAAAGCAGGAGCCTGACAGAAGGATCCATAACGGGGGGCTTGATCTCCTTTGCGATCCCTTTGCTTTTCGGTCAGCTCCTGCAGCAGTGCTACAATATGGCAGATGCGTGGGTCGTTGGGAACTTCGCCAGTAATGACGCCTTTGCTGCTGTCAGTATGGCCGGTCATATCACATTCACGGTGATCGGTTTTTTTAATGGGATCGCCATCGGGGGCGGTGTGGTGATCTCGAGATATTTTGGCGCAAAGGACGAGGAAAAGCTCCGATGCGCGATCCATACAAACTTTCTTCTCGGACTGATCTCCGGAGTGATCTCAACGATCATCGGACTATATATGGTTCCAATGATCTTAGGCTGGATGAAAACACCGGATTCTGTTATGGGGGAAGCTCTTAACTATTTCCGTATTTATTTTGCCGGTGTTGCGACCGTCATCATGTATAACACCTGTATGTCTATCATGCGTGCGCTGGGGGACAGCGTTCGACCTCTTTATTATCTGGCAATTTCCACAGTGATCAATATTATTCTCGACCTGATCTTTGTAGTCGGGTTTGGATGGAGTGCAGCAGGCGCGGCCATCGCCACCGTGATCTCCCAGGGCATCAGTGTTCTGTTATGTATGATCCAGATGATGCGCGGCATGGACAATATGAAGATCGATTTTAAATATCAGAAATTTGATATGGAAATGATGGGACAAGTGATCCGACAGGGAGTTCCGACCGGTATCCAAAACTGCGTCATCAGCATCGGAAACCTTGTAGTCCAGTCAAATATCAACCTGTTTGGCGCATACGCGATCTCCGGACACGGAGCATATTCCAAGATCGAGGGACTCGTATTCCTTCCTATTTTGAGTATGTCTATGGCGCTGCCGACATTTATAAGCCAGAATCTGGGAGCAGGAGAGTATGAGCGTGCGAAAAAAGGAGCGGTGATCGGAATCCTCTCCGGAGCAGTTTTCTCCGAGGTGATCGGGATCCTTCTGTATTTTGTCTGTCCATACGTTCTCCATATCTTTGTGAACACACCGGAGGCGATCGAATTCGGAACTATCCATGGAAAGACAGTTTCTCTTTTCTTCTTCATGCTGGCCATCACCCACTGCGGTGCCGGAGCGTTAAGAGGCTGCGGCAAGGCCGTCGTTCCCATGATCGTTCTTTTAAGCTGCTGGTGCGGTGTCCGAATCCTCTATGTAACAGTAGCTCTGCGCTACTTCCCTGTGTTCCGGACGATCTCCTGGGCATATCCTTTTACATGGACGTTGAGTGCGTTTATCCTGTGGTTTATCCTGATGCGGCTGGACTGGAAAGCAATGAAATCATAAAACACGAGAAAGAAATGTTGCATGATTTGACAAAATATCATAGAATAGGTCTATCTGTGGCTGTGTGCCGTGTGAATGGGGCCGTCATGGAAATTACAGAATAACAGAGGAAAAATCATGAAAAACAAGAAACAGAAAAACGGGGAGTATTCCTCACCTTATGAATTTGAGGGCAGGATCCCATTAAAAGAAGCAATTCCGCTGGGGCTTCAGCATGTGCTTGCCATGTTTGTAGGAAACCTTACTCCGCTTCTTATCATCACCAATCTTTGTGCTGCCATCGGCGGAGGAGAAGAACTGATCGCCATGCAGGTATCCTTGCTTCAGAATGCCATGCTGATCGCAGGTATCGTTACACTGATCCAGCTCTACGCGATAGGGCCTGTCGGTGGTAAGGTTCCGATCATTATGGGAACCAGCTCCGGCTTTATCGGAGTGTTCCAGAGCATTGCCAATGTCATGGGCGGTGGTGTCGCGGCCTATGGTGCAATGATGGGAGCTTCTGTGATCGGCGGACTGTTTGAGGGAGTGCTCGGTTTCTTTATCAGACCGATCCGAAAGCTTCTTCCGGCTGTCGTTACGGGAACAGTGGTACTTTCCATCGGTCTGTCACTGATCGGTGTCGGTGTTTCCTCCTTTGGCGGAGGAAGTGCGGCAAAGGACTACGGTTCCGCAGAAAATCTGCTTCTTGGACTGGCTGTCCTTGTTATCATCCTGATCTTTAAGCATTATTTAAAAGGAATGGCCAGCTCCTCCTGTATCCTGTGCGGAATCATCGCCGGATATGTGATCGCTGCGGTGATGGGACTTTTCTTAGATCATACCTTTGTGACAGCCGACGGTGTCGAGGTGACAAAGGCATGGTATCTTAACTGGTCAAAGGTCGCCGATGCCGCATGGTTTTCCTTCCCGGAATTTCTTCCGGTAAAACCGGTATTTACGGCAAAGGCCATCATCCCTGTTTTGATCATGTTTGTGGTAACTGCTGTGGAGACAGTCGGAGATATCTCCGGTGTAATGGAAGGCGGCATCGGCCGCGAAGCCACCGATACAGAGCTTTCCGGCGGCGTGATCTGTGACGGTATCGGCTCTGCACTGGCTGCTGTGTTCGGTGTACTGCCGAATACGTCCTTCAGCCAGAACGTGGGACTTGTAACAATGACGAAGATCGTCAATCGCTCTGCTCTTGCCTGTGGAGCTGTTTTCCTGATCGCCTGCGGGCTGTTTCCGAAGCTTGCGGCTCTGATCTCCATCATGCCGCAGAGTGTTCTGGGCGGTGCAGCCGTTATGATGTTTTCATCGATCGTTATCAGCGGGATCCAGCTTATCGTAAAAGAGCCTCTGACCGCCAGAAATATGACGATCGTTTCTGTGGCATTGGGTCTTGGATACGGGATCGGAGCAAATGGAGGTATTCTTAGTCAGCTTCCGGAGGCAGTAAGACTGATCTTTGGCGGTTCCGGCATCGTTCCGGCGGCATTAGTCGCGATGATCCTCAATGTCTGCCTGCCACGAGAGAATAAGGAGGAGCTCAAGTCTTGATCGAGATCGTAAACTATGTGAAACCGAAAAGCCTGAAAGAGGCGTATGAACTGAACCAGAAAAAAGGGAATGCTGTTATCGGGGGCATGCTCTGGCTTAAAATGCAGAAAAAGCGCGTCGGGACAGCGATAGACCTGTCTGATCTCGGACTGGATACCATCGAGGAGGTTCCGGGGGGATACCGGATCGGAGCCATGGTGACCCTCAGACAGCTTGAACAGCATGAAGGACTGAATCGGATGACTGAGGGAGCGGCAAGAGAGAGCGTAAGACACATTGTCGGAGTCCAGTTTAGGAATCTGGCAACGGTGGGCGGAAGTATTTTTGGCCGCTACGGCTTTTCTGATGTCCTGACCTTATTTATGGCTGTTGGAGCCAGTGTAGAGCTGTATCAGGGAGGAACGGTGTCTATAGAGGAATTTGTCAGCATGCCGTATGACAGAGATATCCTGACCCATGTATTTGTTCCTATTGAAAAGATGAAGGCAGTTTATCTCTCTCAAAGAAATACAAAGACAGATTTCCCTGTTCTGACCTGCTGTGCGGTCAAGACAGAGACAGGGCTCAGGATCGCCATCGGAGCCCGTCCGATGCCGGCAGTCTGTTTTCATGATGAAAAGGGGCTTCTTGCATCCGGGATCCATGAAGAAAGTGCAAAAGCCATGGGAGAGTATGTAAAGGAAAACCTTGTAACGGGAAGCAACCTGAGAGGCAGCAGCGAATACAGAAGTCTTTTAAGCTCTGTTTTGGTAAGACGTTCCCTTTTACAGATCGCGGAAATGGAAAAGGAGGGATGAGAAGATGTATATAGAATTATGGATCAACGGAAAGAAAACAGGAGCGGAGATCGCCCCGGATCTGCTTCTCATCGATTTCCTGAGGGGACAGGGCTGCTTTAGCGTAAAGAGAGGCTGTGAAACCTCAAACTGCGGTCTCTGCACCGTATTCCTTGATGAAAAACCGGTACTCTCCTGCAGCGTTCTGGCAGCAAGAGCAGCCGGAGGACATGTAGTAACCTTAGAGGGACTTCAAGAGGAGGCCGAGGGCTTCGGCGCCTATATTGCCGATCAGGGAGCAGAGCAGTGCGGCTTCTGTAATCCCGGCTTTATGATGAATGCGATCGCCATGTTCAGGGAGAATCCGGATCCTACCGATGACGAGATCCGGGAATATCTGGCGGGTAATTTATGCCGCTGCTCCGGCTATGAGGGGCAGCTTCGCGGGATCCGCTCTTACCTTGCCTATAAAAAAGGAAAGGGGGAAAATAAATAGTGGAGGAAAGAAAATATTCTTCGATCAGTAAGCCGGTAAGAAAAAAGGACGCCATGTCCCTTGTCTGCGGAAAGCCGGTCTATGTGGAGGATATCGTTTTGCAGGGATATCTTGTCGTTAAGGTCCTTCACAGTCCCCATGCCCATGCCCTGATCGAGGAGATCAATACCGATATCGCGATGAAGGTGCCGGGGATCGAGGCAATCTATACATATAAAGATGTGCCGCAAAAACGCTTTACGATGGCCGGGCAGACGTATCCGGAGCCTAGTCCCTATGATAGGCTGATCTTAGACCAGAGACTTCGCTTTGTGGGGGATGCGGCTGCTATCGTTGCCGGTAAAGACGAAAAGGCGGTGGATAAAGCCTTAAAGCTGATAAAGATAAAATACCGGATCTTAGAGCCTGTGCTCGATTTTCATAAAGCTCTGGATTCGGAGATCCTTGTCCATCCGGAGGATAACTGGGAATCCCTTTGCCCGGTCGGAGCAGACAATAAACGGAATCTCTGCGCTTCCGGCTGCGATGAAGACGGTGACCTTTCCGGAGTTATGGACAGCTGCGATATTGTTTTTGAGCATACATTCCACACAAAAGCGAATCAGCAGGCAATGATGGAGACCTTCCGTACCTATACTACCATCGATCCCTACGGAAGACTTCATGTGATAAGCTCGACACAGATCGTATTCCATGTCCGCAGGATATTATCGAATGCTCTCGGCATTCCGAAGTCAAAGATCCGTGTGACAAAGCCCAGGATCGGAGGAGGCTTTGGTGCAAAGCAGTCCTGTGTCACTGAAGTTTTTCCGGCGTTTGTTACATGGAAGACCGGACGCCCGGCTATGCTGATCTACTCAAGACAGGAAAGCCAGACTGCCGGTTCGCCGCGTCATGAGATGGAGGTGCGGGTAAAGCTTGGAGCCATGACAGACGGAACTATCCGTGCCATCGATCTCTACACCCTGTCCAATACAGGAGCTTACGGCGAGCATGGCCCGACTACAGTAGGACTTTCCGGACACAAATCGATCCCGCTTTATAACGGAAATCTGGAGGCTTTCCGCTTCCGCTATGATGTGGTCTATACGAATGTGCAGGCCGCGGGCGCCTACCGTGGATATGGTGCGACGCAGGGGATATTTGCAGTCGAATCCATGGTCAACGAGCTTGCTGCAAGGCTTCAGATGGATCCGGCGCGGATCCGTGAAAAGAATATGCTTAGGGAAGGGCAGATTGCCTCGGCATATTATAATGAAAAGATCGATGCCTGCGCCCTTGACCGCTGTGTGAAAAAAGCAAAAGAGATGTCAGGATGGGCGGAAAAGCCTCTGGCACAGGATATGGGAAACGGAAAGATCCGTGCAAAGGGGATCGCCATGGCCATGCAGGGCTCCGGAATTTCAGGTCTGGACGTAGGTTCGGCTACGATCAAGTTAAATGATGATGGCTTTTATGCCCTTTCCATCGGTGCGGCAGATATGGGAACCGGGTGTGATACGATCTTGGCCCAGATCGCTGCAGAATGTATGGAGTGTGATGTCGACAATGTCATCGTATACGGAGCAGATTCCGACAGCTCTCCGTATGATTCCGGCTCCTACGCCTCCAGCACTACTTATGTTACCGGAAAGGCTGTCGAAAAGGCATGCACAAAGCTGAAGGACAGAATGTCCGTGATCGCGGCAGAAATGCTCGGCTGTAATAAAGAAGAACTTATCTTTGCCTCCGATCGTATCAGCCTTGCGGACGGCACCGATTCCGTAACGCTGGCTCAGGTTGCTGAACGCTCGATGGCTGGAAACTCAGAGGCAGTTCAGGTAACGGTCACTCATTCCTCAAAAACATCTCCACCTCCGTTTATGGCTGGGATTGTTGAGCTGGAGGTCGATAAAGAGACCGGAAGCGTTGAGCTTCTCGACTTTGTTGCAGTTGTAGACTGCGGAACACCGATCAATACCAATCTGGTCAGGATCCAGACAGAAGGCGGACTGGTTCAGGGAATCGGTATGGCGCTCTATGAGGATGTGACCTATGATAAGAGAGGAAAGATCGCAGAGGATTCTTTTATGCAGTATAAGATCCCGACCCGTCAGGATATGGGTATCCTCAGAGTCGATTTTGAAAACAGCTATGAGGAAAGCGGCCCCTTCGGTGCAAAATCCATCGGTGAGATCGTGATCCATACTCCGTCTCCGGCCATTGCCCACGCAATCTATAATGCGACAGGGGTATGGCATAGAGAGCTTCCGATCACACCGGAAAAGATCCTTATGGGAATGTTAAAGCATGAGGATTAAGATGATCTATCTGGCTGCGGGAAACAGCCGCCGCTTTGGCTCGAACAAGCTTTATGCTGATCTTAAGGGAAAGCCTATGTTTCTGCACGGCCTGGAGGCTCTGGAGCAGGTGCTTTGTAAGGATCCGGATACAGAGCTTACCGTCGTGACGGAATTTGAACGGATCCTCGACTATGTAAAGGAAAGAGCTTCTGTTTTCGGTGACCGGATAAAGGCGGTGCCTTCTCCGGAAAGAGAAAAGGGTATTTCCTATTCCATACGGGCGGGGCTTTTGGGTGAGCGGGCGGATTATTATCTGTTCTGCGTTGCAGATCAGCCGTGGATCCGTTCCCAGACTCTGCTTAAGCTGCTTAAGAAGATCAAGACAGGCGGATACGCAGGAGGCTGTGTGAGCTTTTGCGGGACATGGGGAAATCCGGCTGTGTTTTCGGATGCGCTTTATCCAAAGCTTCTGGGCCTGACCGGAGATACCGGCGGAAAAAAGATTTTGATGAAGCTTGAGAATATCTGTTTCGCGGAGGCTAAAGAAGCCAGAGAATTAACGGATATTGATAGGATGGGAGGAAATGATATGAATTTTTTAGAGGAGCGGATCCAGAAGGATGGCGTTGTCAAGGAAGGGAATGTCCTTAAGGTAGACAGCTTTTTAAACCATCAGATGGATATTGGACTGCTGGAAGAAATGGGAGCAGAATTTAAACGCCGTTTTGCCGATGCAAAGGTGGATAAGATCCTGACGATCGAGGCATCCGGTATCGGAATTGCCTGTATTGCTGCAAGATATTTCCAAGTGCCGGTGGTATTTGCCAAGAAATCCCACAGTATCAATCTGGATGGAGATATGTATATCGCTGAAGTGGAGTCCTTTACACACAAATGTAAGAATCAGGTAATCGTTTCCAAAAAGTTCCTGAACAAAGGGGAGCATGTTCTTCTGATCGATGATTTTCTTGCAAACGGATGTGCGCTTCAGGGGCTGATCTCTATCGTAAATCAGGCGGGGGCCACTGTGGAGGGAATCGGGATCGCCATTGAAAAGGGCTTCCAGAGCGGAGGCAGAACGATCCGCAATCTGGGTATCCATCTGGAGTCTCTGGCGATCGTTGATGGCATGGACGCATCGACAGGAAAGATCTATTTCAGAAACTAATATTATTTAGGAGGGTTATGTTATTATGGGAAAATGGAAATTTTACGTATCGGGAATCTGCTACGGTGTGCTGGATAAGGAGGATGGACGCATCTTCCATCAGCCGTTAAATGTGCATACCGGCGAATTTGAGGAACGTTTAGAGCTGACCGGAGAGTATGGTCGGTATCGCGAGATCGGAAAAATGGATCCGCGTGAAAAGCTCCTTAAGGCAGAGGCTTATGAGGCAGGCATCCGCTCCGGAAAGGAACGCTTTGAGACAGAAGAAGGCGAGATCTTTACCCGGAGAAAAGACGGAGAGTACGTTCAGAGGATCGTTAAATTCCCGGGCGATCTCTATGCAGAGGGAGATTCTGTATATGCGATCGTAACAACCTACAGAGATCAGTGTGCTGTTTTAGTTAAGGAAGGCTTTGAAGAAAAAACGATCCTTTCTAAATGGATGGAAAAGTATCCGGGCAAGCTGATGAACGTAAAAGCTCCCTTTACCTGTATGGTTAAAATGAGAGACGGCGTTGCCCTTGCAACAGATGTATTCCTTCCGGAAAATGCTCCTTCCGTAAAGGTTCCTGCCGTTCTTATCCGCACACCTTACGGTAAGACGGTGGGCTCTGCAGCTTATTTTAAATTCGTGCAGAGAGGCTACGCAGTTGTTATACAGGATGTGCGTGGCCGTGAGGACAGTGAGGGCGAATGGCTTCCGAACTATTATGAGGTGGAAGACGGAGACGACACATTAAACTGGATCGCTGCTCAGGAGTGGAGTGACGGTAAGGTAGCGATGACAGGAGGCTCTTATTTAGGCTATGTGCAGTGGGCAGCAGCAGCCAGCGGAAACCCCCATTTAAAGGCAATGCTCAGCAGCGTATGTGCGGGAAGTGCATTTATCGATCTGCCGAGGCGGGGTGGATGCTTCAGCTCCGGCTCCATGGCATGGTCCTTTATGGTATCCGGACAGCGAAGCTGCCATGAGCTGATGGAGCGTGATGACTGGGATGAGATTCTTGATATCCGTCCGCTAGTTGATATTGCTCCGAAGGCACTGGGCTATCAAATCCCCTTTATGGAAAAATGGCTTGCCCACAGAGATTATGATGATTTCTGGCGTATGAGCAACTGGAAAGAGAGAAACACAGGAAACCGCGTTCCGGCGGTTATCATGTCCGGCTGGTTCGATGACAACGGAATGGGAACAACAGAGGCTCTCGATCTTTACGAGGACTACACTGAGAAGAAGGTTATCTTAGGACCGTGGATCCACAGCGGAAATGCTCATTACGATGTTCATGGCCTTGAGCTCGGAGACAATGCTCTGCGTTATGACATGGATCTGATCTGCCTTGACTGGATCGAGCATTACTTAAAGGGAGTTGATAACGGAATCGAGAAAACTCCGAAGACCGAGTATTACACCATGGGAGACAATGAGTGGAAGACAGCGGAAAACTGGCCGGTACCGGGCACGGTAAAGAAGAACTTCTATTTTGCAGGAGAAGGCGAGAATGTAGCAGTAGACAACAAAGGCGGGCTGTTAGAAAATGCACAGGCAGCAGAGCAGACCGATACCTACAGATATGATCCGGATTTCCCGTCAACGCATATCATCGATATGTCTGAAAATGAGATCGAGGTTCCGGAGAACTACACAGAGGAAGAAAAGCGTAAGGATGTACTCTGCTACTCCACAGGCGTTCTTGATAAGGAGATCACCGTTACCGGTGATGCGACTGCCAAGATCTACATTTCCTGTGACTGCGAGGATACAGACCTCATGGTACGTATCACGGATGTAGATGAAAACGGACGTTCCATGAAGCTTGCAGACGGTATCCTGAGTGTCCGCTACCGCAATGGCATCGATCATGCAGAATTTATGGAGCCGGGTAAGGTTTATCTTGCTAAGATCAGGACAACAAAGCTGTCCCATACATTTAAAAAGGGCCATCAGCTGCGTGTTACCATCACATCCAGCGCAAAGAACTTTATATTCCCGAACAGCAATACAAGAGACGGCTATGACAGTGTAGAAAAGAAGATCGCTAATGTGAGCATTCATCGCGGCGGCGAGCATGCTTCCTGCATCATCCTGCCGATCGAGTTATAGAAAAGGATCGCCGCTATCGAAAAGTATTGGACAGACCGGATCCCGGGCGATATAATATGTATACAAATACAGTGCTGATTGCAGGAAAGGAGTTTTGACATGAAGTCAAAAGTATATTTCACAAGAGAAATCACCCCTGAAAAAGTATTGGAGCTTTACAAAATGCTGGGCATGGAGCTTGGCGGGAATGTTGCTGTGAAACTTCACTCCGGTGAGGTCGGCAACCAGAACTTTATCAAACCGAATTTCTGGAAGAATATCGTAAAGGAAGTAGGCGGAACCGTTGTGGAGTGCAACACTGCGTATGAAGGGCAGAGAAACACGACACAGAAGCATTTAAAGACGTTAGAGGAGCATGGCTGGAAAAAATACTTCCATGTTGACCTCATGGATGCTGAGGGACCGGATCTTGAGCTTGAGATCCCAAATGGCAAGGTGATCAAAAAGAACTTTGTCGGCAAGAACATGAAGAATTATGACTCCATGCTGGTTCTTTCCCACTTTAAAGGCCATCCTATGGGTGGTTACGGCGGAGCTTTGAAGCAGCTTTCCATCGGTTGTGCGTCTTCCTTTGGCAAGGCATATATCCATGGCGCCGGGGAACCGGAGAAAATCTGGACCGCAGATCACGATATGTTTTTAAGATCCATGGCCGATGCGGCAGGATCAGTTGTTGAGTTCTTCCATGGAAATATTGCTTATGTCAATGTCATGATGAACATGTCCGTAGACTGTGACTGCTGTGCAGTTGCGGAGGATCCCTGCATGAAGGATATCGGAATCCTTGTATCTGCCGATCCGATCGCCATTGATCAGGCATGTATCGATCTGGTTTATGGGGCAACGGATGATCCGGGACAGAAGCACTTCCTCGAGAGAGTGGAGAGCAGACACGGTGTCCTGACCATTGAGGCTGCTGCCGAGCTGGGCTACGGTTCCAGAGAGTATGAGCTGATCGAGGTCCGCTTTTTGTATACATATCCCAATATCAGAATATGATCCGACCACAAAACCGCAGGTGTTGTAATGACGCCTGCGGTTTTTTGACTCTATAGGAAAGACCTAGGAAAGACCATCGAAAAAGAAAAGACTGGAAGGCACCGCAAAGCCGTGCTATAATCATACCAGATGTGCAGATAAAGGAGTAGTAAAGTAAAATGGAAGAAGAAAACAAGGTACACAAGCGGCGTGTTCGATACCGCGGTACACATCCGAGAAAATTCGAGGAAAAATATAAGGAACAGGATCCGGAAAAATATGCGGATACAATAGAAAAAGTAATTAAAAAGGGAAGCACTCCGG